>ERZ1370068.2096-contig-1259_pt1 | contig 74096 bp, 78 predicted proteins | sample MGYA00561227_ERZ1370068 | MGnify/ENA primary metagenome ERZ1370068 (study PRJEB38410, sample SAMEA6850437) | metagenome | study: Metagenomic assessment of the ecological functions of the soil: analysis of the soil microbiota associated with the... | reverse complement strand
GTTACGTATTGCTCGGTCGTCGCCGGTGACGGCGCGTGCACAGTCGTCGCTGACCGGTGCCGCCGAAGGCCTCGGTCAGCTCCGCGATCAGCTCAGCGTCGAGGGCGCGTTCCGCCGCTCGGCGCCGCCATCGTGACGCGGAGGAGATCGCCGTCCTGCTCAGGACTCCGCAGCGGCCGTCGATCGGCGGGCATCCTAGAGGCGTCGCTTGCGATGCCGATGTTGCAGCGACGATGCCAGCCTCGCCGGCGCGACCGCTTTAACTTGGTTCATGCCGCCCGGCGACGACTACGCCGCGCCTCTGCCACTCCGCGACGAAGGGGGCGCCCTGGCCGGGAGGCTTTCCGGCGTATCTCCGACTTCCTCGCCGAGGCCGAGAAACCGTGACGGTGACACTTCGGCGCTCGGCACGACCGGCGAGGGGATCTCTGTCTCTCGGCGGACCGAGCGGCGCCGCACGCGCCGAGCTCGCCGTCGACGGCCCCGTGATCGACCATTGCGGCGCCAGACGTCCGCCGAGACCTGTGCGCTCACCCAGCATGCCGCTGCCGTGGGTGCGGGCCGGAGTGGCGGATCTCGCCGCCGTACTACCCGCTTCGACGACGCGGGCGCTGCTCGCGCACCTCGCTGCGCGCGGCCCGGGCGGCCGAGCCGGTCCCGTTCTACGTCTACGAGTTCGAGGCGCGGAGCGGGTACGCGCGTGCCGGTGCCCGTGCTCGAGCGGCTCCGCGAGCTGGCGCCGAACCTCGCCGGGCTCAAGGTCTCCGACCGAGCCGTTCGAGGCGGTCGAGCCCTACCTGCTCCGACGGGCTCGACGTGCTTCGTCGGCGCGGAGGCGCTCGTCCCGGCGGGGATGGAGCGCGGCGCGGCGGGAGCGGTCTCAGGCCTCGCCGCGGTCTATCCCGAGACGCGGATCGTCGCGCTCGTCCGCGACCGGAGCCGGCGACGTCTCGGATGCCTGCGGAGCACGCTCGACCGCTACCCGTTCCAGGCCGCGGCGAAGTTCGTCCTCGGCCGGCGCGGCGAGTTCCGATGCGCGAGGACGTGCGCGCACCGCTGCGCACGCTCGCGCGACGACGAGAAGCAGCGAGCTGGACGCGTGGCTCGAATCGTCTGTAGGCGGCGCGGGCGCGATCGGCGCCTCCGTCGCGTTCCACCTCGCCTCGCTCGGCGCGCGAGAGGTCGTCCTGGCCGACCGGGGCAGAGTCGCCGGCGGAGCCACCTCGAAGGCGATGGGCGGAGTGCGGCAGCAGTTCTCGACCGCCGCCGAAGTGCGGCTCGCTCAGGCGAGCATCCGCTTCTTCGAGGAGCTCGGCGCCGCCGTTGTTCGACCAGGTCGGCTACCTCTTCCTGGCCACGACGGACGAGGGGCTCGCCGGAGCTCGAGACCGGCGCGCGCTGCAGGAGGAGCTCGGCGTTCCGGTCGAGCGCGTCGAGCGCGTCGCTCGTCGACGGCCTGCGACACGACGACGTCGCTCGGCGCGGTCGTCTGCTGCGACCGACGGCGTCGCGGACCCGCCCGCCGTGACCCGCGAGCTCGTCCGGCGGGCGACTCAAGCTCGGCGTCGAGGTGCGCGAGAACGCCGACGCCGCGAACGCTCGAGGCCGACGTGCTCGTGATCGCCTGCGGGCCGTGGTCAGCCGAGGTGGGCGCGGCCCGAGGCGTCGAGCTTCCGGTGCGGCCGCTCTGCCGCCAGCTGCTCGCGACGACCGAGTGCTCGGAGCTGCCCGACGACCTTGCCGATGGTGCTCGAGGCCGAGACCGGCTTCCACTTCCGCCGCCGCGGCACGATCGCTCGTCCTGGCGATGGTCGATCCCGAGCCGCGCTGGGGCTTCGACGAGCGTCGTCGACGAGACGCTCTTTCGACGACCGGCTCGAGCGGCTGCACGCACCGCTACCCGGCCGCGGCCGAGGGCGACGATCGAGCGACGCGTGGGCCGGGCTCTACGACATGACCCCCGACGCGCACCCGATCCTCGGCGAGGTCGCCGACGGCGTCTATGCGGCCTGCCGGCTTCAGCGGGCCACGGCTTCATGCAGTCGCCTGCGGTCGGGCGTGCACTTGCTGAGGAGATCTCGGCCTGAGCCCGAGCCTCGACCTCGGCGCCGTACAGGCTCGATCGCTTCGAGGACGACGCGTCGCCTTCCCGGAGACGCTAGTCCTCTAGCTCGAACTCCTCGCCGACCTCGGGATCCTTGCCGATCAGCTCACGCGCAGTCGCGACCGCCTCGTCGGTTCTCGGAGAACGGCAATCAGGCCGAAGCGTCCGCCGGCCGGGTCCGAGATCCAGACGTCGCCGTCGGGCAGCGTCGGGCAGCTTCGCGCGCAGCTCGTCGAGGCGTCGTCATCGAGTCCGGCGAGGTTCCAGAGCAGCAGCCGAACGGTCACGCGCTACTCGTCGGGCACGCCGGGCGTCGGCAGCTTCTCGATCAGCTCCTTGATCGCGCCGCAGCACGTCCGCTTCTTCGTGCCCGAAGTCGTCCAGGTAGGAGTGCAGCGCCGCGCGCAGCGAGCGGCAGCTCGTCATCGGTCCAGCATCGAGCGTGTGGATCAAAACGGTCCCTCGGCTCGTAGCTTCCGCGGCGGGCGCCGACGGCGATCATCGTCATCCCGTCTGGCCCGGCGACCGGCACCCGCGTCGTCCTCGGATCGAAGCGCAGGAACGTGCCCACCCGAACCGGGATCTCCCGGCCGTCGACCCTGTAGACGCCCGAGCCGCGGATGATCACGGTCACCTCTTCCTGGCGTGCGTCCTCGACTCGTCGTGCTCGTTGCCCTCGCTGTTCGGCGGGATCTCGAACCAGTTGATCCCGAACGCCTCGACACCGAGCTCGCGCCGGACGAAGCGAACCGCGCCTCCCGGCCCGGCGGCCCTCGATCTCGTCGACGTTGATCATCGAGTAACCCATCCGCTACATCCTGAAGACGCCGAAGGTCGTCTCGGGGATCGGCGCGTTCAGCGCGGCCGAGATCCCGAGCGCCAGCACGCGGCGCGTGTCGAGCGGGTCGATGATCCCGTCGTCCCAGAGCCGCGCGGTCGAGTAGTACGGGTTGCCCTCGCGCCTCGTACTTGGCCCGGATCTCGTCGGGATCGGCGTCGCCGACCATCGTCAGCACCGTCGCCGCCTGCTCGCCGCCCATCACGGAGATGCGCGCGTTCGGCCACATCCAGAGCTGCCGCGGCGAGTAGGCGCGCCCGCACATGCCGTAGTTGCCGCGCGCCGAACGAGCCGCCGATCGACGACGGTGAACTTCGGCACCTCCGCGCAGGCGACCGCGGTCACGAGCTTCGCGCCGTCGCGCGCGATCCCGCCGGCCTCGTACTCCTTGCCGACCATGAACCCGGTGATGTTCTGCAGGAAGACGAGCGGCACCTTCCGCTTGCAGGCGAGCTCGACGAAGTGCGCGCCCTTCGCGCGCCGACTCGCCGAAGAGGACGCCGTTGTTGGCGAGGATCCCGACCGGGTAAGCCTCGATCCGCGCGAAGCCGCAGACGAGGGTCTCGCCGTAGAGCGCCTTGAACTCGTGGAACCGCGAGCCGTCCACGATGCGGGCGATCAGCTCGCGCGGGTCGACCTGCTGGCGGAAGTCGGTCGGGATCAGGCCGTAGAGCTCGGCCGGATCGGCCGCGGGCTCCTCCGCTGGCGGCGACGTCCCAGGGCAGGTCCTCTCGGCGCCTGGCTGCAGGTTGCGGACGATCTCGCGCACGAGCGCGAGCGCGTGCTCGTCGCGAGGTCGCGTAGTGGTCGGCGACGCCCGAGCGCCGCGCGTGCACGTCGGCGCCGCCGAGCTCCTCGGCGCTCACCTCCTGGCCGGTCGCCGCCTTCACGAGCGGCGGGCCGCCGATGAAGATCGTGCCCGTGCCCTTGACGATGATCGTCTCGTCGCTCATCGCCGGGCACGCAGGCGCCGCCGGCCGTGCACGAGCCCATCACCGCGGCGATCTGCGGGATCGCCTGCCGCCGAGAGCCGCGCCTGGTTGTAGAAGATCCGCCCGAAGTGGTCGCGGTCGGGAAGACCTCGTCCTGCAGCGGCAGGAACGCGCCGCCCGAGTCGACGAGGTAGATGCACGGCAGCCGGTTCTGCTCGGCGATCTCCTGCGCGCGCAGGTGCTTCTTGACCGTCAGCGGGAAGTACGTGCCGCCCTTGACCGTCGCGTCGTTGGCGACGAGCACGCACTCGCGGCCCTCGATCGACCCGATCCCGGTGACGATCCCTGCGCCGGGAGCCTGTCCGTCGTAGATGCTCCCAGGCGGCGAGCGCCGAGAGCTCGAGGAACGCCGTGTCCGGGTCGAGCAGCCGGTCGACGCGCTCCCGAGCCGTCAGCTTGCCGCGCGAGCGGTGCTTCTCGAGCGCCTTCTCGCCGCCGCCGCGGGCGACCTGCGCCGTTCGCTCGCGCAGCTCGGCCGACCGAGCGCCTCCATCCGAGCGCGGCGCTCGTCGAAGGCATCCGACGCCTCGACCTGCGAGCTCAGCACCGCCATCGGGTGAACTCTAAAGCCGGGGTCGTACCCGGCACCCGAGGAGAGTGGGAGTGTCCGGCACGGGCTCGTGGGCGCCGCAGGCAGCTCCCGGAGCTGGCCGCCGACGACGCGGGAGCAGTTCAGGCTCTCAGCAGCCAGAAGCGCCCCACGATCGAGAGAGGGCAACTGATTGACCGGGGAGGAGCGCCAGATGGTCGTCCGAGTGAGCGTGGTGGACACCGATGCCGCGGCAGGGGCTGATGCAGAGAGTCCGCTGCGAGGTAACGGTCGCCCAGGTCGAGTTCGACCCTGACGAGACAGGAGGTCTGCATCGAGATCGACACGCAGCCGGACGAGACGCTCTCGTCGAGGTGCTCAACCTGCTCGAGAACTGGCTGGGCGCGGGCCGTCGTCCGCCGACGAGTGTCGAGATCGACGACCTCCGCTACCTGCTGGGAGCGGTCGGCTGTGGTCTCCGCAGTCGCCGGGATGTCGCCGTCGCTCTCGCGAGAATGAACGTCTCGACCGCGAGGTCCGGGTCGACGTGCACCTGCGAGAGAAACCCGACCACTCTGCGGCCGACGACCCACGAGTCCTTTGCGCTGCTGAACGTGGACGTCGACGAGCAGACCGAGCTGGCTGAGCGCTTCAACATCAGCCAGGTGCCGACGATCGTGGTCGTCGAGGGCAAGCGTGTCCACGGCCGTCTCGCGAGCCCCCGCGGCTGTCGCGACATCGAGCAGCTGCTCGCGCCCTGGCTGCGCTGAGCGCCCCGTTTCTGTTCAGGAAAGACGGACAACGCCTCCCGTCTCCGGACAACGCCCTCCTGCTCTCCCCTAGGAGCGCCGTCAGTCCGGTGGAGGACGTGCCGGGCTCGTCCCCCCTTTGGGTGATGCGAGGGCATCCGGGCACAAATAGCTTCCATCGCGGGGAAGGTGCGGAACGCCTCCGGGTGGCGGCCCACTAGGCGTACCCCGCCTCCCCTGCTCGTCCACCAAGCCCGCCGGCTTGGGCTGCATGTTGCCTTTCAAGACTCCACCGCCGGCCAGCTACTTAGCCTGCTTGCGGGGCGCAACATGGACAGCAGGGCCGAGGCGATTCTCCCTTGCTGGAGACGCCGCCAGCGTCCCCGGCTGCGGGCCAGAGTCGCCCGGCATCTCTGTGAGATCCCCTACGTGCGGCTCTCTCGCGCCGGGTGGTTGCGAACGCCTCGGTCAAGAGCACTCCCGCCCACGCGCCGGGCCACGAGCCGACACGGGGCGGGGTAGAGCTCGAAGCGCTACGGAGCCGAGTCGTTGACCTTGCCCGAGACGCACTTACCGAACGCGTTCGACTTGTTCGGGTTCGTGCCGTGCTTGCAGCCTTGAAGCGCCAGGCAGGATGCTTGCGCTCGGTCCAGCAGGCCAGACGCGCGACCGTTAACGGCCTGCACCCGCCGACAGTGGCTGCCGCCTTGGCCTTACTGAGACGCAGTTCCCGAAGGCGTTGGCGTGTTTCTTGCCCGTGCCGTACTCGAGCCGCAAAGGCAGCTGGTCGGCGTCACGCTCGGTCCGGCACTGCGCCGCGGCGTTGGTCTGGTTTTCGCGTTCCTGCTGCGCGAGCTTGAGACGCACTTGCCGAAGGCGTTCGACTCTGTTCGCGTTGGTACCGTAGAGCAGCTTGAACGCCGCCGGGTTGGCGGTCCGCTCGGTCGAGCACTGCTTGGCCGCAGCGGCCTAGTCGGCCGGAGTGGGAGTGGTGCCCGGCGACGGCCGTGGCGGTAATCGCCAGGAGCGCCAGAGCGAGCACCGTGAAGATCGGTTTCACGCAAGGAGGTTCCTCCTTGCTGGTGGTGAGGTCCTTGTTCCAACAGAAGACTCCTCCGCAAAGGTAACATTGCAGGCTCTCGCTCCGTCCTCCGGATGAGGGATCGGAAACGACCTTGCTGAGCAAGTGCAGTCACCCGTTCTTGACCATGATGGCCCGCCGGCCTCGGAATGGGCGGCGTCTCGGCGCGCACTCCTCAGCGACCCGGCTCCAGCACTGAACGCGTGCGTACCCAGAGCAGCGAACGCAGGCGCCGTCGGCTTCGCTTGAAAAATGCAAAATAGGCGCAGGATCTGAACCTGCAACCCCGGTTTTGGGAGACCGCGTGCCGTGCCGAACTTGAGCTACGTCCCAGAGCCATGGTCGTACCGATCGTAGCTTCAGGTGGCGGCTCTAGCATCCCGGCATGGCTCCGCCGCCTCCCAGGCCCGCGCTCGGCGCGCTGTTCCTCGTCCTCGCGGTCGCGTTCAGGGGATCGCGGCGGCCGCCGCCGAGGCCGTCGACACCCAGCCTGGGCTGGTCGTCGTGGTCATCGCGGCCGGCCTGATCGGGCTCTGGCTGCTGAGCCTCGCAGTCCGCAACTCTGAGGAAACCGCCTCCCTAGGTCGTATTCTCTTCCTCGTGGCGCAGGACGAGACTCAGGCCCCTGGCGCGAGTACGCGAAGTCGAAGGATCAGGCCGCCCGCGACCGGCTGATCCTCACCTACGCGCCGCTGGTCAAGTACGTCGCCGGCCGGCTCGGCAGCGGGCTGCCCGCGCACGTCGACGAGAACGACCTCGTCTCGTACGGGCTGCTCGGCCTGATCGGCGCGATCGAGCGCTTCGACCCGGAGCGCGACATCAAGTTCGAGACCTACGCGATCGCGCGCATCAAGGGCTCGATCATCGACGAGCTGCGCGCGCTCGACTGGGTGCCGCGCTCGGTCCGCTCCCGCGCCCGCGACATCGAGCGCGCGATCGGCGAGCTCGAGCGCAAGCTCCACCGCGCGCCGACCGACGAGGAGATCTCCGAGAAGCTCGGCATCTCGACCGACGAGCTCGACGAGAGCCTCTCCGAGATCGGCCGCTCCTCGATCGCCGCCCTCGACGAGCTCTGGACGATCTCCTCGACCGGCGGCGACCAGGTCGCCCTGATCGACACGATCGAGGACACGCAGGGCCCGGAGCCGCAGACCGAGCTGGCGCAAACGGAGCTGAAGGAGGCGCTGGGCGAGGCGATCGCGCGCCTGCCCGAGCGCGAGAAGCTGGTCGTCACGCTCTACTACTACGAGGAGCTGACCCTGCGCGAGATCGGCGAGGTGCTCGGCGTGACCGAGTCGCGCGTCTCGCAGCTGCACACGAAGGCGATCCTGCGCCTGAAGGCCCGCCTGGCCGGCTCGCCCGCTGCGCGAGCCGCTCGGCCGCTGAGCGGCGTAGCCCGAGACTGGTACTTTCCAGCTTGAACAGTGGTAGCGGAGGAGGTTCGAACGTTGCACCTCGTGTCCAGTCAGGGGTCTAACCGAGAAAGGACGTGGGAGAGTGAAACACCGCAGACTGCTCGTACTCGCGGGGCGTGGTCGGCGCTGTCGCGCTGGTCGCCTCGCTGAGCGTCGCCGCGGCGAGTAGCGACAAGCCCGCCCGCACGACCAGGCAGCGGGCCATCGCGCGCCCCCAAGGTTCCGAACGCCGCCGCGATCAAGAAGAAGTACGGAGGCCAGAAGATCACGTTCGTCGGCGACTCGGTCGGCAACGGTCACGTGCGCGACCTCGCGCTCGCAAAGCGCTTCACGAAGGACACCGGGATCAAGGTCAGCGTGACCCCGCACCCGGCCGCATCGGACGCGGCGTACTCCCAGCTCGCGCGGGCGTTCTCGTCGAAGTCGTCCTCGATCGACGTGGCGATGATCGACGTCGTCTGGCCGGGTGCCTTCGCGCCGTACTCGTCAACCTGAAGCCGAAGCTCGGCAAGCAGTCGAAGCTGCACGCCGCCGGGATCGTCCAGAACGACACGATCGGCGGGAAGCTCGTCGCGATGCCGTGGTTCGGCGACTACGGGATCCTCTATTACCGCACCGACCTGCTGAAGAAGTACGGCTACAAGGCCCCGCCGACGACCTGGGGCGATCTCTTCAAGATGGCGAAGAAGATCCAGGACGGCGAGCAGAAGACGAACCCGAACTTCGCCGGCTTCGTCTTCCAGGGCAACTCGTACGAGGGCCTGACCTGCAACGCGCTCGAGTGGATCGCGTCGGCGGGCGGCGGTCACATGATCGACAACGGCAAGGCGTCGATCAACAACACGAGGCGCCGCCACGATCCTGGACGCGATCCGCGCCCAGGTCGGCAAGACCACGCCACGCGGCGTGACCTCCTACCAGGAGTGACTCAGACCGAGCACGCCTTCGACTCCGGTGACGCAGCGTTCGCGCGCAACTGGCCGTACCAGTACGGCATCGGCGCAACGCCGGCTCGAAGGTGAAGGGCAAGTTCAGCGTCACCACGCTGCCGCACGGCGCCGCCGGCAAGCCCGTCGGCACCGTCGGCGGCTGGCAGCTCGCCGTGTCGAAGTACTCGAAGCACAAGGACGCCACGATCGAGTTCGTCCGCTACATGACGAGCCCGGCGGTCGAGAAGTTCGACGCGATCACCAACTCCAACGTCCCGACGATCCCGTCGGTGGCCAAGGACAAGGCCGTCGTGAAGACCAACCCGTACCTGAAGCCGGCGATCGCCAGCGTGGCGCGCGTCACGCGGCCGGCCAAGTTCCTCGGAGACGCACTACAACGAGGCCTCGAAGGTGATCTTACCAGGGGATCAACCAGATCCTCAACGGCACGCCGGCGAAGAACGTCCTGCCGGGAGTGCAGTCGAAGCTGAACCAGATCCTGAAGCAGAAGTAGGCCCTCTGACTGAGACGGGGAGGATGGCGGCTGTCATCCTCCCCGTTAGTCCGGATGAGCTCGGTAGCCACGCCCGCACCTGCCCCTCGCCGCCGCCGGCCCCGCCGGACGAAGCTCCAGCGCCGGCAGACGAGGCTCGCGTGGCTGCTGCTGATCCCCGCGCTCGCGGTCGTCGCGTTCGTCGCGATCTACCCGCTCGCAAAGACCGTCTACCAGAGCTTCACGAACCAGGAGTTCCTGGCCGGGATCACGCCGACGAAGTGGGTCGGGCTCGACAACTACAGCCTGATCTGGCACGACCCGGCCTGGAAGCACGCCGTCATCCTGACGCTCAAGTTCACGCGTGATCACGGTCAGCTTCGAGTTCGTGCTCGGCCTGATCATCGCGCTCGTCGTCAACTCGAGCTTCAAGGGCCGCGGCGTGATGCGCGCGGTGATGCTCGTACCGTGGGCGATCCCGACGGTGGTCGCCGCGCAGATGTGGAAGTGGATGCTCGACGACACCTTCGGAGTCGTCAACGACCTCGGTGTGCGCGCCCACGTGCTCTCCCACTCGCACGCCTGGATCTCCGACCCGTCGACCTCGCTCGGTGCGGTCGCCGCGGTCGACATCTGGAAGACGACGCCGTTCGTCGCGCTCCTCCTGCTCGCCGGCCTGCAGGTGATCCCGACCGATCTCTTACGAGGCCGCTGACGTCGACGGCGCGCAGCAAGCTCCAGCAGTTCTGGCGGATCACGCTGCCGCTGCTGAAGCCGGCGATCCTCGTCACGCTGATCTTCCGCACGCTCGACGCGCTGCGGGTGTTCGACGTCTTCTACGTCTTCTTCGGCAACCGGCTCGACACGCAGACGATGGCGATCTACATCCAGAGCACGATCATCGGTGACGGCCACGTCGGCCTCGGAGCGGCGGCGAGCGTCTTCATGTTCCTGATCATCGCCCTGTTCGTCGTCATCTACGTGACCTTCATGCGGGTGAACGAGGAATGAGCGCCACCGCCGAGAGCGCCCGCCAGGTCTCGCGGCCGGTCTCGCGGGTCGTCCGGATGCGGCGCAGCCCGGTCGGCCGCTTCCTCTGGAAGCGTCCCCTTCTGGACGCTCATCGCGCTGATCTTCATCTACGCGCTGTTCCCCTTCTACTGGGCGCTCCGTTCGGCCTTCACGCCCGACCCGGCGCTGTTCGCGACACCGATCCAGTACATCCCGCACCACCCGACCCTGCAGCACTTCCGCGACGTCCTCAGCTCGGACTTCTTCAGACGCGCGCTGCTCAACTCGACGATCGTGGCGGGCTCGGTCACGCTGATCTCGCTGACGATCGGGTCGGTCGCCGCCTACGCGCTCGGCCGCTTCCGCTTCCGCGGCAAGTCGCCGGTGCTCTACCTGATGCTCTCGATGACGATCTTCCCGCAGATCGCGATCCTCGGCGCCCTCTACACGATGTTCAGCGGCTTCCACATCATCGGCCCGATCGATTTCCCGAAGCTGTACGACACCGAGTGGGCGCTGATCTTCAGCTACCTGATCTTCACGCTCCCGTTCACGATCTGGGTGCTGACGGGCTTCATGCGCGCGCTGCCGGCCGACCTCGAAGAGGCGGCCTACGTGGACGGCGCGACGCCGCTGCAGGTCTTCTACAAGGTGCTGCTGCCGCTGATCGCGCCCGGGCTCGTGACGACCGGCCTGCTCGCCTTCATCGCGGCCTGGAACGAGTACCTGTTCGCGCCTTCGTTCATCCAGAGCCCGAGCAAGTACACCGGTGCCGGTCGCGATCACGTCCTTCACCGGCGCAAGCGGCAACGCCTTCCAGACACCGTGGGGGCAGCTGATGGCCGCGACGGTGGTCGTCACCGTGCCGCTGATCGTGGCCACCTTGCTGCTGCAGAAACGGATCCTGGCCGGCCTCACCGCCGGCGCCGTCAAGGGTTAGATCGTCGCGCCCGTCTCCCGGGTCGAAGAAGTAGAGCCGGGTCGTGTCGACGGCGAGCTCGATCTCGCTGCCCTCGGCGATCCGCGACTTCGGGCTGACGCGTGCGACGAGGCGCGTCGAGGCGCCTCGCGTCCTCCGAGTCGCTCCCGAACGACACCTCGGCGTCCTCGCCGGCGTCCGCCGCGGTGGCGCTCGAGATGATCCGTTCGGCTCCGGTGCTGAAGTGGACGAGCACCTCGGAGCCCGAGCGGCTCGGTCAGGTCGCAGACGACCCGCAGTCGCCGGTCGGCCGGAGCGTCGGACTCGAGCGTCGCGTCCTCGAAGTCCTCGGGGCGGATGCCGAGGATGACGTCCGCGGCCGACGAAGTCCGCGAGGCCGCTGCGGTTGCGGACGACCTGGTCGTCGACGGTCGAGCCGGTGGTCGCCGAAGACGACCTGGAGTTTGCCGTCCTGCCGCTCGAGCGTGTGCCGCGACGAGGTTGATCGACGGCGAGCCGATGAAGCCGGCGACGAACTCGTTGCGCGGGTTGTCGTAGAGCACCTGCGGCGTGTCCACCTGCTGCAGGTGGCCCGCGTTCATCACGGCGACGCGGTCGCCCATCGTCATCGCCTCGACCTGGTCGTGCGTGACGTAGATCGTCGTCACGCCGAGGCGGCGCTGCAGCTGGTGGATCTCGGCGCGCAGCTGGACCCGCAGCTTCGCGTCCAGGTTCGAGAGCGGCTCGTCCATCAGGAAGGCCTGCGGCTGGCGGACGATCGCGCGGCCCATCGCCACGCGCTGCGCGCTGGCCTCCCGAGAGCGCGCGCGGCTTGCGCTTGAGGAACTCCTCGATCTTGAGGATCTTCGCGCGCTTGCTGGACGCGCTCCTTGATCTCCTTCTTCGGCACCTTGTGCAGCTTCAGGCCTGAACGCGAGGTTGTCGCACACGGTCATGTGCGGGTAGAGCGCGTAGCTCTGGAAGACCATCGCGATGTCGCGGTCCTTCGGCGTCAGGTCGTTGACGATCCGGTCGCCGATGCGGATCTCGCCGTCGCTGATCTCCTCGAGGCCGGCGAGCATGCGCAGGGCCGTCGTCTTGCCGCAGCCCGACGGGCCGACGAGCACCATCAGCTCGCCGTCCCCGATCTCGAGGTCGAGGTCGTGCACGGCCTGCGTCCCGTCCGGGATAGACCTTGTCCACAGCGTCGTATGCGATCTCCGCCATGTGCGTATTAGTTTCGCACGATCAACGCCGCGTGCGGAGGGAGGCCTTCGCCCTCGTGGGTCGCGAGCACCGGCTCGCCCTCGGGGGCCGGGCGCGGCTCGGCGGTCGTGTTGACCGCGACCGTGTGCCTGTCCCGCTCGAACGCGACCACGCCCGGCTCGGCGTCGAGCAGGCGGAAGCCAGCGCCGAGCTCTCGCCGCAGCTCGATCAGCGAGCGGTAGAGGTTGAGCAGCGAGCCGGGGTCGGCCCGCTCGTCGGCGACGTTGCGAGCCTCGGGGTCGACCAGCGGCAGCCACGGCGTCCCGCTCGTAAAGCCGCCGTGCGCGTCCCACTGCATCGGGTGTCGCAACCGGTCGCGGCCGGCGCGGTCGAAGGGCGGCTCGTGGCCGGGCCCGTTCGCGAGCCCGAGCTCGTCGCCCTGGTAGACGAAGGCAGTCCCCGGCAGTGTCAGCAGCAGCACCGCCGCGGCGCGCAGGTTCTCGGGTCCGACGCGGGTCGCGAGCCGGTCGAAGTCGTGGTTCGACATCACCCAGGCCGCGCGCCGGAGCTCGGCGGCAGGCTCGATCGCCGCCCGCAGCCGCTCAGCGTCCCAGGGCGAGAAGAGGAACTCGAAGGCGAAGACGAGGTCGAGCACCTCCAGCCAGCGCTCGTACTCGCCGACCGGCCGGTAGAGCTCGCCCACGAGGAGGGCGTCGCCCGCGGCCTCGCGCAGCGCCCGCAGCGCCTCGATCGCCTCGGGCCGGTTGCCGGAATAGCGCATCTCCAGGCGCGCGGCCTCCGGATCCAGCGGCAGCGGAAACGGCCTGCTCGCGGGCGGGTCGTCGCGGAGCTGCTCGTCCTTCACGAGCCGGTCGATCGCGTCCAGGCGGAAGCCGTCGACGCCGCGGCCGGAGCCAGAAGCGGACGACGTCCTGCATCGCCGCGACGACTTCCGGGTTGCGCCAGTTCGAGGTCCGGCTGCTCGGGATAGAACGAGTGCAGGTACCAGCGGCCGCTCACCTCGTCGCGACTCCACGCCGGGCCCGCCGAAGGCCGAGACCCAGTTGTTCGGCGGCCCGTCGACCGGCGACCAGATGTACCGGTCGGGGTGCTCGCGGAACCACGGGTGCTCGATCGAGGTGTGACACGGGACGAGGTCGAGCAGCACACGCAGCCCGCGCTCGTGGGCGGCCGCGACGAGCTCGTCGAAGTCGCCCATCGTCCCGAACTGCGGGTCGATGCCGGTGTAGTCGGAGACGTCGTAGCCGAAGTCCGCGAGCGGCGAGGGGTAGATCGGCGAGAGCCAGAGCGCGTCCACGCCGAGGTAGGCGAGGTGGTCGAGCCGCTGCGTGATCCCGCGCAGGTCGCCGACCCCGTCGCCGTCGGAGTCCTGGAACGACCGCGGGTAGATCTGGTAGACGACCGCGTCCTGCCACCACATCGAGCGCCCGAGGATAGACGCCCTCAGGGGTAAGATCGGGGACCCGTTCCCGCGTCTCGAGGAGGAGTCGTCCCGCGATGCCAACCGAGCCCGGAAAGATCCGCAACGTCGCCGTCACCGGACACCGCGGGACCGGGAAGACGTCGCTGGTGGAGGCGATGCTCTTCCAGGCCGGCGCGATCAACCGGCTCGGCACGCGTCGAGGCGGGCACGACCACCTCCGGACTGGGACGAGGACGAGCAGCGCCGCCAGATGTCGCTCGCCGTCGTCGCTCTGCCACCTCGAGTGGCAGGGCCGCAAGATCAACCTGATCGACACGCCCGGCGACGCGGGCTTCGCCGGCGACACCGATCGCCGCGCTGCGCGTCGTCGAGGGCGCGCTCGCTCGTGGCGAGCGCGGTGATGGGCGTCGAGGTGCAGACGAGCCGCGTCTGGAACCGCGCCGAGTCGCTCGACCTGCCGCGCGTCGTCTTCGTGAACATGCTCGACCGCGAGCGGGCCGACTTCTACCGCGCGCTCGAGCAGCTTCCGCTCCCAGCTCTCCGAGCGCTGCGTCGCCGTGCACCTGCCGATCGGCACCGAGCACGAGCTGACCGGGATCGTCGACCTGCTGCACATGACCGCCTACGGCAGCCCGGAGGGCGAGCGCGAGAGCGGGCCGATGGAGATCCCGGAGGAGCTGACACGACACGGTCGCAGCAGTACCGCACGCAGCTGCTCGACTCGGTGGTCGAGACCGACGAGGGCGCTGATGGAGCGCTACCTCGAGGGCGAGGAGCTCGGCACCGAGGAGGTCGCGCACGCGCTCAAGGACGCGGTCACGCGCGGCGAGCTCTTCCCGGTCGCCTGCGGGGTGGCCACGAAGAACCTCGGCACGACGGCGCTGCTCGACCTGCTCGTCGAGGGCGTTCCCTCGCCGGCGAAGCGCCTGCCTCGATCGACGTCGACGGCGCGGGCACGGCGGCCTTCGTCTTCAAGACCGTGGCCGACCCGTTCGCGGGCCGGATCAACCTCTTCCGCGTCCTCGCCGGCACGCTCGGCTCCGACGCGACGGTCGTCGAACACGCGCTCGCACGCGCAAGGAGCGGTCGGCGCGCTGCTCACGCTGCAGGGCAGCGACCACGAGCCGGCCGAAGGAGTTCGGCACCGGCGACATCGGCGCGGTCGCCAAGCTGAAGGAGACGACCACGGGCGACCTGCTGCTCGACGCCGGAGCGCCAGGTCGAGCCGCCGACGCTCGACTTCCCCGAGCCGGTGATGAGCTTCGCGGTCACGCCGAAGGCCAAGGGCGACGAGGAGAAGGTCGCCTCCTCGCTGCGCCGCCTCGCCGAGGAGGACCCGACGCTCGTCCTGCGGCGCGACCCGCAGACCGGCGACCAGCTGCTCTCCGGGATGAGCCAGATCCACGTCGAGGTCGCGGTCGACCGCCTGCGGAACCGCTTCAGCGTCGACGTCGAGCTCGCACCAGCCGCACGTGCCCGTACCTGGAGACGATCCGCAAGGAGTCGCGCGCGCGGCACCGCTACAAGAAGCAGACCGGCGGCCGCGGCCAGTTCGGCGACTGCGAGATCGTGCTCGAGCCGCTGCGCCGAGCGCGAGGGCTACGAGTTCGTGGACGAGATCGTCGGCGGCGTGATCCAGCAGGGCTTCCGGCCCGCGGTCGACAAGGGGCATCCAGGAGGCGATGCAGCACGGCGAGCTCGCCGGCGCGCCGGTGCAGGGCGTCCGCGTCCGGCCTCGTCGACGGCCAGCAGCACAACGTCGACTCCTCCGAGATGGCGTTCAAGATCGCCGGCTCGATGGCGTTCAAGGACGCCTACGCGAAGGCCGACCCGGTGCTGCTCGAGCCGATCATGGAGCTCGAGGTGAGCGTGCCCGACGACGCCGTCGGCGCGGTCAACGGCGACCTCAACTCACGGCGCGGCCGGCTGCAGGGGATGGAGCCGGTCGGCGGGATGACGTCGATCAAGGCCGAGGTGCCGATGGCGGAGATCCTCACGTACGCGCAGGCGCTGACCTCGCTGACCGGCGGGCGCGGCGACTACCACATGCATTTCCTGCGCTACGAAGAGGTTCCCACGCACATCGCGCAGAAGATCATCGACGAGACGAAGAAGGAGCTGGAAGAAGCCAAGGTCTGAGGACTCTTGGCTAAGCGTCCTCCGCGACATGCGCATCACGCGGCAGGCGGTCACCGCCGTGCGCACCTGTGGCGATCTGCGAGCGGTGCCTGCTTCGTCGGCGAGCGCTCGGTGCGGTATTCCGCCGACGGCGAGAACTTCGTCGACGTCTGCCCGCTCTGCCAGGACATCGCGCTCGAGCACGGCTGGGTGAAGGAGGGCAGCCCGACCACGCCCGTCGTCAACGACCGGCGGCGCAAGCGGCGCGGCCTCGTCGCCACGCTGCTGGGCGAGTCGCGCAGGCCACGGTCGAGCCGGTCGTGGACGAGCCGATCCTGCGCCGGCTGTCCGGAGCCCGAGCTGGCGATGGTCGAGGCGGCCGACCTCTTCAACGAGAGCGCCTTCCGCCGCACGATCGCCGGGATCGCCAAGAGCCTCGGCGCGCCGAAGGCGTCGATCGTGCCGCTTTCGGGACGAACAGCGAGGTCGTCCTCAGCGTCGCCTGGGACATCTCCTGGTACCAGTACCGCATCACCCCGGACTCGGCCCAGCCCGTGCGCCTGGCCGAGCGCGGGCCACGATCCGCGCGAGCTGGAGTCGATGTTCACGAGCTGGAACGCGAAGCTCACGCCGGACGGCCGCATCGCGCCGGATATCTCTCCGGTCTAGCGCCAGCCCAGGGCCGTCCCTACAATCCGAACCAGGATGATCTATTGCGTGATCCCGCGCGAGCTCGAGGACGAGCTCTACGACAAGATGGTCGAGTACTACAAGGACAACCCGAACGTGACCGTCATCGTCGACCGGCGCGAGGGCGAGGACCGGCGCAAGGGCCGCGTCTTCGGCGGCAAGCGCGAGATCAGAGACCGGCGCCGCGCCCGTGCCGCGGGCACGTTCCCCGGACACCGACACCCCTGAGTAGGATCGCCGCCGTGGCGACGGCGACCAAGACCTTCAAGAACTTCATCGGCGGCGAGTGGGTCGACGCTGCCTCCGGCGAGACCTTCGAGACGACGCAGCCCCGCGACCGGCGAGGTGCTCGGCGTCTTCCGCGAAGTCGGGCGCCGAGGACGTCGACCGCGCCGTCGAGGCGGCCAAGGCGGCCTACGAGGAGTGGCGGCTCGTCCCGGCGCCGCGCCGCGGCGAGATCCTCTTCCGCTTCGGCGCAGCTGCTCGCCGAGCGCAAGGACGAGGTCGCCGAGCTGATGGCGCGCGAGATGGGCAAGGTGCTGCCCGAGGCGGCCGGCGACGTCCAGGAAGCGATCGACATGAGCTACTACATGGGCGGCGAGGGCCGGCGCCTCTTCGGCCAGACCACGCCCAGCGAGCTGCGCGACAAGTTCAACATGAGCGTGCGCCAGCCGATCGGCGTGGTCGGCGTGATCACGCCCTGGAACTTCCCGATCGCGATCCCGTCCTGGAAGATCGCGCCCGCGCTCGTCTGCGGGAACACGATCGTCTTCAAGCCCGCCACCGACACGCCGCTGCTGGGCGAGCGCTTCGTCGAGCTGCTCGTCGAGGCGGGCGTTCCGGCCGGCGTGATCAACGTCGTGCACGGCGGCGGCGGCGAGGTCGGCGACCGGCTCGTGCGCCACCCGGACGTGCCGGTGATCACGCTCACCGGCTCGCGCGAGACCGGGGTCGCGGTGCTCGAGGCACGCGGCGCGAGAACCTCGAAGCACGTCCACCTCGAGCTCGGCGGCAAGAACGCGATCATCGTCCTCGACGACGCCGATCTCGACCTGGCCGTCGAGGGCATCGTCTGGTCGGCGTTCGGCACCTCCGGCCAGCGCTGCACCGCCGCCTCGCGCGTGATCGTGCAGGAGGGCGTCTACGAGGAGCTGCAGAAGCGGCTCGTCGGCGCCGCGGAGAAGCTGCGCCTCGGCCCGGGCTGGGAGGAGGGCGTCGACGTCGGCCCGGTGATCAACCGGCGCGCGCTCGAGAAGATCCACTCGTACACGGAGATCGGCGTGGACGAGGGCGCGAAGCTGCTCACCGGCGGCGAGGTCGCCGAGCGGCAACGGGCTCGGCGACGGGAGCTTCTACCGCCCGACCATCTTCGGCGACGTCGACCCGCAGATGCGCGTCGCCCAGGAGGAGATCTTCGGCCCGACGACGGCGCTGATCCGCGTGCAAGGACGTCGACGACGCGATCCGGGTCTCGAACGGGATCGAGTTCGGCCTCTCGTCGTCGATCTTCACGCGTGACGTGAACACCGCCTTCCGCGCGATGCGCGACCTCGAGGCCGGGATCACGTACATCAACGCCGGCACGATCGGCGCCGAGGTGCACCTGCCCTTCGGCGGGGTGAAGGGCACCGGCAACGGCCACCGCGAGGCGGGCCAGGCCGCGCTCGACGTCTTCACCGAGTGGAAGTCGATCTACGTCGACTACTCGGGCAAGCTGCAGACGCGCCCAGATCGACACCGGCGAGTAGCGCGCTCTCTGAACCGGAAACTGGTCGTCTTCGTTCCCCGCGAGGCGCTCGACCCGCTGCGCGAGGCGCTCGTTCGCCGCCGGCGCCGGCCGGATCGGCGACTACGAGCGGTGCTCCTGGTACACGGAGGGGACGGGCACGTTCCTCGGGGGCGCGGGCTCGATCGCCGAGCGTCGGACAGCCCGGGCCGCGAGCAGCGCGTTGCCGAGCTGCGGCTGGAGACCGTCTACCCGGAAGAGCGCGAGGCCGAGGTCGTCGCCGCGCTGCGCGAGGCGCACCCGTACGAGGAGCCGGCGTTCGACCTCTACCCGCTCGCGTGAAGGCGCGGCTCCGACCGACGGCGGCTCGCGCGGGAACCCGGGGCCGGCGGCCTACGGCTACGTGCTCGAGGCCGAGGACGGGACCGTGCTCGACGCGCGCGGCGAGGCGATCGGCAAGGCCACGAACAACGTCGCCGAGTACCGCGGCCTGCTCGCGGGGCTGGAGTCGGCCATCGAACGCGGCGTCGACGAGGTCGAGGTCGTCTCGGACTCGGAGCTGCTCGTCAACCAGATGCGCGGCGAGTACAAGGTCAAGAACGAGACGCTGCGCGAGCTCGTCGACGACGCGGAGGCACTCGCCCGCCGGCTGAAGCGCGTCACCTACACCGCAGTGCGCCGCGAGCACAACGAGCTGGCCGACCGGCTCGTCAACGAAGCGCTCGATCAAGGCTCCTGAACCCGCGGCTATACTTTTCGCGTCCCGCGGATGTAGCTCAGTTGGCTAGAGCGTCTGCTTGCCATGCAGAAGGTCGTGGGTTCGAGTCCCATCATCTTTCGCTTCTACCGCGATTCCGCTGTACACGGCGTGACCGTGCTTTCCGAACGCGTGCCGACTCGATTTCGCAGGGGGCTGCGTGCGAGCGGCGGCGAGCTTTGAGGAGCCCGCCGCCGATTCTGCTTCTTCCCCCTCTAGTTGTTCATGCGCGCTTTTGGCTTCGGCTTCAGTTCAGGAGTCGAAAGTCGCCCAGCGGGGATCGAAGGCCGCGCCCGCGACGTCGCCGCGCGGTGCACCAGTCGACACTGCTCGCAGGCGGTGAGCACGCTCCTCGGCGGACGCACCGCCCTCCCGGTAGGCGCGTAATGGATCGCGCTCGCGATTCGTTCCGCGAGCGCCTGCCCTCGCGGCCAGCCATTCGGCCGGCGGCAACGTGAAGTTGTTCGTCGGCTGCCAGGAGAAGCCGAGGCGACCGGCTGGCGCGCCCTGCGGGTGACTCCCTGGCGTAGTGCCGCACCGCGTAGAACCTGCTCGGAGATCAGATGGAGCATCTGCTCGAGCGGGATCATGGATCCAGCCGTGCCCGCAGCAGAACGGAGGCGTGAAGGGATCCGGGCCAGAGCGCGGGCCAGGTGGTGGCTACCGATGAGCGGCATAAACGTGCCGCGAATGAACGTCTGCACGTCCGACAGCGATCATGGGCCGCTCTCGACGAGGTTGTTCAGGGTGCTCCATGCACTGCGTACAGGTGCTCGGTGCGCTCGTGGCGAGAGCTTCCGGCAACGCCCCAGAATCGCGCGTCGGGGTAAGTCTCCTTCGTCAGGATCTTGATCGCGGGCGCGACGGCCTCCCAGAACTCGGTGTCTCCGAGCCAGCGCTTCCAGCTCTGTCGTCCTTGTAGCCAGCCACGTCGGGGATGTTCCGGTGCGTGTAGGCGATTCCGATCGTCGACGATGCCCTGTAGGGGTGCCAACGTGCCGCCGCCGTCAGAGGCCGCGGAGGAGCTTCGCGCATCGCGGCACGCGAAGTACGGTTGCTCATCGCGCCGTGTCGAACGGTCGAACTCATTTAGCAGCCAGGTCTCACCCAAGGTCGGGCCGGTATCCCGCTGCGGCCATTCGCCTCCGGAACTCCACGCCGCGCGCGCCGAACCACGTCCGCCCGGCGCAGGCGTGCACCCAGTGATCCCAGCCCGTGAGCGTGCCGAGCGTCATCTCGGCGACCGGGTGGATTTGCGGTCCGAGCGCCCGGACCAGATCGTCCCGCGCGCCGCGGAGCAGCGTATGGTCAGCGGACTGCGGCGGGATCGAGACGTAGTAGTCGGCGCAGAGCGAGGGATCGGCGGCAAGCGCCTCCGACAGAAGGAGCCAGTCGTTCGCCGGTCCAGAAGACGGCCTCGGCATGAAGCCGACACCACGGCGGGAGATCATCGGCATGCGCTCAGCGCGTCCGCGCGCGCTTGCTCGAGGGCTGCTACTGCCGAGGGCAGCACTGCCGCGCCAGGGCAGCCTGCGTCGAGCGCGACGCGAGCCGTCGTCGGCGACGCAGGCAGGGATCCTCGGTCGTCGGCAGTCAGTCGTCGGCGGTCGCCGGGATCGCGACCGCGAACAGTGAAACGAGCAGCAATGCGCTAAGAATGAAGCTGCGACGGTCCCTTGCCTCCCGAGTTGACCATCTCTTGGGACCGAGCGTCCATCTCTGGCGTAACACGCCCATAACACGTCCGTACCGATTATGCAACAACTGCCACGTAGCCTCAATTTGACTTGCTGAGTCCGGTCAGCCGGCTCGTTCTAGGTGTCGTCGCCGAACTCGCGCTCACGGACAGTCCGGACAGCGCCAAAAAGAGAGCGGTACCCTGAAGCGATGGCTGCCGCCACAGGCGGACTCTCGAAGGCGACCTCGACCGCCTCTACCAGCTGCCGCTGAACGCAGTTCACAGCGGCCCGAGATGAGCTGCACTGCCAAACAGCGTGCGCGCAAGGCGAGCGGAGCGGGCGCAGGAGATCAAGGCCTTGCGTAAGCCGACAGCGGCCGTCTGGCTCGTGAACCAACTGCGCGCGAGCGACCGCTCGACGTGCAGAGGCTCCTCAAGGCAGGCGAGTCACTAACCAAGAGTCAGGCGAAGGTCGCTGCTGGCAAGTCGTCACCGTTTCCCGCGGCACGATCGGGATGAGCACCACGCGCTCGGAGCAACTTGCGAAGTCGGCACGCCAGATCGCTGACCGCGCGGGTATTGGCTCGCCCGCCGTTGGAAAGGCAACGGAGACATTGGCGGAGCGGCGTCGCTGACCGCAGAGGGGCGTGACCTTCTAAAGCGCAGGGCGACTTAGCGAAAGAGCTCCAGCCGCCTGGCTTCGAGGTTCTGACAGGCCTGGAAGGTCCTGGACGACAGGTCACTTCAGCGAAGCCGAAGCCGGCGCGCAGCGACGACCGGGCTGGAGAAACGACGGGCACTGAAGCAGGCGCAGGAACGTCTCCGTCAGCTGCGCGCCGAAGAACGCGAGGCTCGCCAGTGCGGCGCGGCCGCAGCACGGGATGCCGAGCGAGCCGAGGCGGGAGGCGGAGGCAGCGCGCAGTCGAGCCCGCCGATGCTCAAGGCGAGGCGCGGGCGATCTCCGGATCATCGTGCAAGGCTGCGGAAGCCGACCCTGACCGACTCGGGTAGTCGGCAACTCGCTGCCGCAGACGAACGACAACGACTTCGCCCTGGCTGGTGCAGCCGACCGCTGAACGGAAGTCTCACGGCCCCCGCCTCTTCGGGTTGACTGGCTCGCCGGCCCTGCCTCGATTCCTACACTTGGTCGTTGGCGTGCCCGAGGCGTTTGACGGCAAGCACCCGGGTCTTCCGCCAGAGACCTCTCCCCGGCTGTCCGCCTCGGGCGCGTCTCTTGCCCGCTGAGCTCGCGCTTGAGCTCCCGACTACCGCCTCAGGTACGTCAGCACGGCGAGCACGCGGCGATTGTCCTCGGGCGCCTCGTTGATCCCGAGCTTCGCGAAGGCGCCGCGGATGTGGCGTCTCGACCGTCTTCGGGCTGAGCCAGAGCGTCTGGCAGATGCCCTGGTTCGAGCGGCCCTCGGCCATGAGGGCGAGGATCTCCCGCTCGCGCGGCGTGAGCTCCGCGAGCGGGATCGACCCGTCGGCGTCGCGCGAGCAGCTCGTCGACGACCGCCCTGTCGACGACGCACTCACCCGCTGCGACCCGCTCGCACCGCGTCGAGCAGTTGCTCGACGCGGCCGACGCGTTCCTTCATCAGGTAGCCGACCCGTTCGGGCTTGCTCCTCGACGAGTCGCAGCGCGTACTCGGGCTCGAGGTGTTGCGAGAGGACGAGCGACGGCCGTCTCGGGGTAGCGCGAGCGGATCTCGCCGGCCGCGCGCAGCCCTTCGTCGGTGTGCGTCGGCGGCATGCGGATGTCGACGCAGCGCGACGTCCGGGCGCCAGGTCGCGGACGCTCGCGAGCAGCGCATCGGCGTCGCCGACCTGGTCGACGACCTCGACGCCGTGCTCGTCGTGAGCAGGCGCGCGAGCCCCTCGCGGATGAGCGGCGCGTCGTCGGCGATCACGACCCGCATGGGATCTCGGCGCGGATGGTCGTGCCCGTGCCCGGGCTCGCTGTCGACCGTCGAGCGTCGCGTCGAGCGCCTCGAGTCGGTCGCGGAGGCCGGCCAGGCCCGAGCCGGCGCGTGACGCGGGCGCCGCCGACGTCCGTCGTCTGCCACCGCGACGCTGAAGCGTCGCCGGTTCCCGCTCGAGTAGCACCGATGCCTCGGTCGCCGAGGCGTGCTTCGACGACGTTCGTGAGCGCTTCCGAGACGACGAAGTAGGCGGCGAGCTCGACCGGATCCGGCAGACGCTCCCGCACCGTGCCGTCGCACCGTCACCGGCAACGGCGTTCGTCGTGCGAGCGCCTCGACGGCCGCCTCGAGACCCTCGTCCCTGAGCAGCGTCGGGTGGATTCCTCGGGCGAGCTCGCGCAGCTCGGCGATCGCCTCCTCGACCTCGTCCTGTGCGCGCGACGAGCGCTCCGCTGCGGCCGCGTCGGCGCGGGATGCTTCGAGGCCGAGCGCGAGCGACAGCGTGACGAGCCGCTGCTGCGCGCCGTCGTGGAGGTTGCGCTCGATCCGCCGCCGCTCGGCGTCGGTCGCGGCGACGATCCGGCCGCGCGACGCCCGCACCTCCGCGAGCTGAGCACGCACCTCGGCCGCCAGACGCTCGTTCTCGAGCACGAGCCCGGCGGTCGCGCGGACCGACTCGACGAGCGCCGGCTCGTCGAGCAACGCCGGATCGTGAACGAGCGCGGCGACCTCCTCGCCGCCTGCGGTCACCGGCGTGACGGCACGGTCCGCGCCTGTCGGGCAGCTCGACCGGCCGCCCGGTCGCGTCGACGTAGCGGCCGTCGTCGAGCCGGTACGCAACCTCGAGCGTCGGGTCGCCGAGCGCCTGCGCGAGCCGCTCGCGCATGCGCCGCCAGCCCCTCGTCCGCAGTTCGACGACGAGCTCGGACAGCCTCTGGCCGCCGCAGGCCGCGACCACACGATCCCCGCGACGACGCCCGAGCGGGACTAGAGACGGCGATCGCTCGACGATCGTCTCGAGCGTCGACGCTGCACTGAGTCGGTCGCAACCGCCCAACCAAGGCAGACGACGGCGCTCGACGCGGTGATGGCCGCCGCGACGAGCAGCGGTCCCTGCGCGCGTCGTGCCGGCCCACGCAGGACGCGCAATCGCCGCACCACGAGGACCAGCACGACCAGGGCGACGACGATCCCGGCGATCTCCTGCGCTCGATCGACGGCGTGCGCGACGGTCTCGTTGCGGCGCGAGACCGAGGCACGTCGCGCGTGTCGGATCGCACGAACGCGCCGACGAGCTGACCGCCGAGCGTCGCTACGTACGCGCCGGCGATCGCGATCTGGGCAACCCGCGACCACGGACGCCCGTCCGGAAACGTCGAGCACGAGGCTGAACGAGCAGCGCCGCCCACAGACCCGCGAGCAGGAAGCCGAGCGTCCACAAGCGCATTCGAGGCGCGCCCACTACGAGATCTGCGCCCAGGACTGCGAAGCTCGCCGTAGCGAGCAGCCATCCTCGCTCGACGCCAGCGCGGCCGCTCGCGCACCGACGAGCGACGCCGCCACCAGGGCCCACGAAAGCGCGGAGGTCCGCGGCGACCCGCGTCCCGGAGACGTGACTCGTTGAGGCCGAGCCGACCGACTGCGAGGCCCGCAGCGACGACGACCGGCAGGAGAGAGCACCGGGTCGCGCTCTGACGTTCTGGCTCGGCGATGCCTGTGACGAGCCGGTCGACGCCATCACTTCAGGAGCGCGGCGAACGCCGCCGCCGACAGCTTCGACTTCGGGATGAAGCCGCGCGCCCCGCAGGCCTCGACCCGCCGTCCGTAGTCGTCCGCCTCGCGCGACGAGATGAGCACGACCGCGGGCCCGTCCGCGGCCGCGAGTGCCGTCGCGACCGCGAAGCCGTCGCGGTCGGGGAGCTGCACGTCGAGGAGCACGGCGTCAGGCGCATCGGCTGCGACCGCGTGCGAGGGCTTCCGCACGCGTCCGCCGCCTCGCCGGAGACGACGTAGCCCGGCGCGCTCAAGCAGCTCCCGCGCGACAGCGCGAAACGGCTCGTGGTCGTCGACGATCAAGACGCGCTGTGCCCACACGTGCAATCGTCGCACACGCTGTCTCCTGAAACTTCCCAGGGTTTTCCCTGAATCCGGCGGATTCGCTGGAATCTCGGGCGTTGCGGTGTGGATGATGAACGGCGTGAGCTCCTGGTCTGGCGCCTGCACGCACGCCGGCGTATCGGCGAATCCGCCTGGCGTCGTCGTCGCGGCGTCCGTTGTCGCGGCGATCGTGGTTCCGCCCGCTCGCAACGCATCGCTCCAACGAGAAGGTGAGTGTCCGAGGGAGACCCGAACCCGCGCCCGCGCTGCCGGAAGGCGGCAAGGTGGTCGCTCGGATTCGCGTCGGGCGCGGCCGTGCCGCTCGGCTGAGGGAGGCGGGCCGTTGGCCGTCGGTGAGGGCGCTGTCTGGGCGATGAGCGACTCCCAGGCGACGCTCATGCGGATCGACCCGGCGCGGAACGCAGTCGTCGCGAGAATCAAGGTCTATCCCCCGGAAGCGGTCGCCGCCGGCGACGGCGGCGTCTGGCTCTCCAATCCGTCCGACGACACAGTCACTCGCATCGATCCGGCAACGAACAAGGTCACCGCGACCATCCATGTCGGCCCGCAGTCCAGAGGGCATCGCCGTCTCGCCGGGCGCCGTCTGGGTCGCAAACGCGGGCGGCCCGAGCGCTCTCACGGATCGATCCCGCGACGAATCGAGTCGTGGCGACGATCCGCGTGGACCGAAGCGCGCCTGTTGCGCGGAGCACATGAGCGTGATCGCGTCGCCCCGCGCCGTCTGGGTGGCGCTGTCGCACGGGAAAAGCATCGTGCGCAGTCGATCCGGCGACGAACAGCGTGGTCGCGACCGCGAGCGCTCGACGTATCCGCCGTGCGGGTTCCTCGCCGCCGACAGCGACCGGCGTCTGGTCGGCTGGCGCTGCGGCGCCGACGTGGTCGCGCGGAGTCGACTCTCGCACGAACGAAGCTCACGGCCGAGCTGGCCGAGGTGGATCCGGTGGGCCTCGAGGTCGCCTTCGGCTCCGTCTGGGTCGCCGATCGCAGGCACCGGGAACGTCGATCAGATCGACCCGCGCACGGGCCGGCTCGTGGCGAGGCTGCACGTCAGTCGGCCTCGATCGTCCGGCTCGGCGCCGGCTTCGGCTCGGTCTGGGTCAACGACGACTTCGGCCGCGTGCTTCGGATCAAGCCGCAGCGCTGACTTCATTCGGCACTCAGGGCTTTCCCTCGACCTGAGCTCACCCCAGGGTGATCCCCGAAGTCCGGGGCTCCTACCGGTGCTTCGATCGTCGCGTGTCACACCACCGGAACGATCGAAGAGGAGGAGTCATGGCAGCATGATCGGGACGACGATCGTGGAGTTGCCGCGCTTGCCTGCGCCGCCGGAGCGATCGCAGGCCGCACGAACGGCGACGTCGGACGCCAGGCGGCCTCCGCGGCCGCCGGAGCTCCAGTCGTTGTCGCGGATCCGGCCATCGTTCGTCTCGGCGGGTCGGCCTCGGTGACCGTGCGCGGGCTCACCGGCCGGCGGCCCGAGGTCGCGCCTCGCCGGCGCCACGACGCCGGCTGGCGCCCCGCTCGGATGGAGGCCGCTTCGCCTCGCGGGCAAGGTCTGGCGCGGAAGCCTGCCGACGCCGGCTCTTCGCGGCAGCTACCCGATCGAGGTGCGGGCCGGCGCCGGGCGACCAGTCGCGCGGTCGGCGAACGGATGCTCCGTGTCTTCGCAGCGGGGACGCTTTCCCTGCTCGTTCGCCACGCCCGAAGGCGTCGCGAAATGGTGGGTGCGCACCGCTACGAGCCATGCACGGTTGGTGGGCGCTCAGACGCTGGCCCCGGCCAGCTTCGACCTGCGCGATCAGCGGCTTCACCAACTGCTCGTGGTCGCCTACGCTCGCCGGTCGGACACCCAGGCGTCGACGACCGCCCGGCATGTTCGTCACTGCCGTTCGCAACGGCTTCGACGCGCCGCTGGTGCCTGCTCGAAGCGACGTTGCAGCCCTGAGTGCACTGCTCGAGCGGGTTTTTCGTGCCCGGCGGAAATCGCTCCCGCGAGGGATGGGGCACCCCGGCCGCGACGGCCGATTACTTCACGGAACACCGAAGGGCGGTGCGGCCCCGCTGAGTTAGCGCCATTTCGGAGGAGTTGCGGCGTGGAGCCGAGCACCACCCAAACCAGAACTCCAGGCCGATCCCCTCCCCGACCACGCGAAGGGAGGTGAACTTGTGCTGAAGCTCTTCGTCTTCACGCAGGCGTTTGCCGCTCGAGGGCGGACACTCTTCGCCGACACGAGGAGGGCCAGACGATGGCCGAGTACGGCGTCGTCCTCGCCGTGGTCACACTCGCGGTGGTCGCGTCACTCACCCTGTTGGCGGACAACCCTCCGCGCTGCGTTCGAGAGCATCGCCGGCATGTCTCCCCGGATGATCCACGACCTGTACACGAGCCTCGACTCGCCGGCGAGAGCAGCGGGCGATTTGGTGGAGCGCGGCCGCCACGGCGGCCGCGCTCTGGCTCTCGACCGCGTGGGCCGGACCCGCGCTTCCTGCTGGTCGTTCCGCTGGTGGCCGCCGGCTTCTGGTTCTACCGCCGCCGTCACCGCGACGACCAGCCCGCGGACGACCCCGACTGGGACCTTTAGAGCCGCGTTAGGCGCCGCAGCGAGCGTGGCCGGCCAGGCCGGCGAGAGCGAGCAGGAGCCCGATCCCGAGCCAAGGCCGCGCGTTGCGGTTGTCGCCGCCCTGCTGAAGCCACGCGACGAAGAGGCAGAGGCCGCCGGCGCCGGCCGGCAAAGCCCGAACGCCGACTGCCGAATGGTCTTCGCTGGACGCCATCGAGAGCGCCACCAGTCCGAGCGGCACGATCAGCAGCAACCGGAGCGACGGCGCGCCGCAGTGCCAGCCTGAAGCCGACGAGCGCCCAGACCCAGAACCAGGCGCAGCCAACGAGATGGTCGAGCCGGGCCGCCATCGCGCCGAAAGATGCCGCCGAAGCGCGACGCTACGATGACTCCGCCGCGGCGCCGTGGCCGAGTGGTTAGGCAGAGGCCTGCAAAGCCTCGCACACCAGTTCGATTCTGGTCGGCGCTCTACCTCACGCGGGAGCGTTGACTCCCGGTGCGATGAGTGAGATTCTCGTGGTGCGCCTCGACCTGAGCTTCGGATGCCGCCGGGGTTCTGCGGCCTCCTCCGACTCCGTCACGAAGGCCAAGACGTGAGCTGGCGGACGGCTAGCCGTCGTCCGGAGCTCGACGAAGTCAAGGAGGGATTGCAATGGCCGTCGTGGGAGCAGGCGTGATCGGGACCGGGCAAGCCTGGCATCTCGACGTCACGTTGCGGGAGGCCGTACCTACTGTTCAGCGTCCATCCGTCCGAACCGGGCGTCGACTTCGACCTGCACATCTACGACCAGAACGGGAGCCTCGTGGCCTGGGACGAGAGCCCCGCCGCGGATGCATACGGCATGGTCACGCCGCTCATCACCGGCCCGTTTCGAATCGTGGTGAATGCGGTCTCAGGGATGTCGACGTATCGGGTCGAGGTGTTCGCCTGAGCGATCAGCCGTCGGCGAAGTCGTCCAGCAGCATGTGCACCTCGCCGACGCGCTCGAAGCCGAGGCGCTCCAGGATCGGCCGGGACATCGAGCCGCCCTGGGTGATCAGGGCCGGCGTGCCTGAGCCGCGACGGCGTCGTCCCAGCGCGCCGGATCAGCGCTCGGTAGGCGCCTCGGCCGCGGGCTCGCTCCGCAGTCGCGCCGCCGTAGAGCAGCAGGCCGTGCTCGGTCGGCGACGCCGTGCCGGTGCAGACGATCTCGCCGTCGAGCCAGACCGCGTGGCCGCAGCGGTCGCGCTCTCGCGGAAGAGCGCGGCAGGAGGCTCCTCGCCTCGGCGATCTCCGCCGGCGCTCGAGCCGAACGCTTCCCACTGACCTCGCAGGCGGCCTCGAGCTCCTCGATCGTCTCGACCCGGCGCGCGGTGAAGCCAGGCCGCATCGCCGGCGGCTCGGAGGTCAGCACGAGAGCGACCGCGTAGGGGTCCTTGTCGGGCCGCACGCCGCGGGCGAGCAGCGCGTCGACCAGGCCGGGCGGCGCCGACGAGCCGACCTCCCACTGCGTCTGCGTCCGCCCGCGCTCGCGCAGGTGAGCGCGCACCTCCTCGAGCACGTCGTCGAGCTCTTCCAGCGGGAAGCGCTGCCGCTGGACGGTGTTCCAGGTCGAGCCCGGCCCGAGGCAGAGCGTGTAGCGCGGCGTCTCGATCCGCTTCGGACCCGGGGCCCGAGCGGGCCGAAGCAGTTAGGGTACTGGCGACCTGCGCAGCATCAGATCGGCACCCGGTCCGGGAGCAGGTAGGCGCAGAGCGCGAGCGTCAGTGCCCAGGCGGCCGCGTCCTCCTCGATCGCGGCGAGGGCCACTGCCCAGACCGCGTACCACGGCAGTAGCCACGGCGTGCCGACGAGCAGGAGCCCCGGAGGTGAGGCCGAGTCGGCCGCGTCCCGCGCGCGCGAGCTGCGCGACTAGCCAGGAAGCGCGATTGCGAAGGGCAAGAGCGCAAGCCAGCCGGGGAGGCCGAGCGGCTCGAGTCGAGACGGGATCCCAGCCGGCGTGGCGTTGCGCGACCGGGACGACTGCGGTCAGCCACCTGGTTCCGAATGCAGAGGAAGGCGGCCGTGGCAATCACTGACGCCGCCACGAGGAAGCCGGCGACCGCCGCCCGCGCTCGTGGCCCGCGCAGCAGGCTCAGCGGCAGGAGCGCGAGCGCAGACCCACTTCACACCCGCTGCGAGCGCCCAGCTCGAGCGCCGGACAGGCGCGGGTGCCGGGTGGCAAGCGCCAGCGCCCCGAGCACGAGCACCATCATCCAGACGTCGTCGTGTGACCGCCGCCCGCGAAGTCGATTGCGAGGGAGCGGGTTCCAGCCGACGAAGGCGACGCCGAACGCCGGGAATGGCGCGACGAGCGCCGCGATGGCGACCAGCGCGAGCATGCCGGTCGCGGCCGCAAGGCGGTAGGCGAAGGCGGCGGTCTCGCCCGAGCCCCCGCTCTCGCCTGCGCGAGGCTGGCCGAGGCGCCGGTGAACACCGGGCCGTAGACCTCGTCGACGTCCGCCATGCGGGCGCCATCGCTTGTGTCGCCGGGTCGGCCGGGAAGCGCGAGCGGTGCCACCGCGTACGGGTTCGGCGTCGTGCCGGGTCGCGAGCCGCCCGTAGTCCCAGTAGGCATAGGCGTCCTGCGAGAGCAGGAGCGGCCCGGCCAGCGGGACGAGCTGGATCGCGATCGCGAGCGCGCAAAGCCGCGGCCAGACTACCACCGCGCCGGCGCAGCAGCAGCAGCGCGGCCATGTAGGCGGCGAACGCCCAGCCCAGCCGCGGCAAGGAAGACCACCGAGGGGACGTCGCTCTGGCCGGCGGCGCCGGCCCGCAACGGCGAGCGCCGCGGCCAAGACGCGGCCGCCGCGGGGCACCGGCGAGCAGCCCGGCGACGCCGCACGCCCAGGATCCCGGCCTTCACGCCGCAGATGATGAACTAGCCGACCAGCGTCCCTCAGCCAGATTCCCGCCTGTAACACAGTTGTCACGAGGGGCCGAAGCAGCCAGTACTGGCGACCTTGCGCAGCATGCTTCTGACGCTACCGGCTGTGACGAAGCTGTTACACGCGCTGTCATGGCCCGTTGCGCGTGGGTCGGAGTGATTGGCGCCCCAGTGAAAGCCGATCGTCATTGCCCCGATCGTCGCAGCCGCCGCCGTGGTCGTAGCCGCCGGGTGGTCGTCCAGGGAAGCCGCATGCCGCTGCACGCCGCCGCGCCCTGGCTCGTGATCTCCAGCACCCGGGCCGGCGACGAGTACATCGATCGGTGACGGCCAGGCCTACCGATGCGGCCGGACGGTTCGCGTCTCACGGGACTCCCGGCACACGAGAGCCCGCTCAGCCCGATCGACGTCCTCCCGGACGGCCGGCTGATCGCCTACTACAACTCCAACACGGACGCTCTCTACGTCTCGCGCGCCGACGGCTCCGGCCGGCGGCGCGTGCAGGCTTTCGAGCAGCGGGCTGAGCTACAGCTCACTGTTCTCCCCGGACGGCTCGACCTGGCGATCGTGCGCAGCGCACGAGGATGACCATCCGCACCTGGTCGTGGTCGGCGCCGACGGGCGCAACCCGCGAAGTCTCGGCCGCGCCGGCCCGCCGGACTGGTCCCCGAACGGCGAGTTGCTGGCCTTCCATACTGGCCACGGCTGCGTCGTCACAACGGCGCGGTTCACGTCCGAGCAGGGGAGGATCCCCGGGCCCTGCGGCGTCCCGGAGTTCTCGCCGGACGGCGCTTCACTCGCTTCGAGACGGGAGCCACCGTGCGGTCGCGAACACGCCGCTGCCCGGCGGCTCGCGGCGCTCGCGCATGAGCGGCGACTCTGCCCGGAAAGTGCGACGGCCCTGCCTGGTCGCCCGACGGCCGCTGATCGCCCTCACGCCAACCCGGGCTGCCTGACCGTGAGTCGCCCAAAGCGCAACGCGCGCGCGCAAGGAGCTCGGCGTGTGGATCGTCCACCCCTGACGGCTCTGGTCGCCGGCGCGTAGGCCCGTTGGACGAGGACGAAAGGCGTGCTCTACTCGTGGTCTCCCGACGGCGCCCGCCTTGCGGTCGCCGCCGGCTCGCGGCTCCTGGTCGCGTCGCCCACGGGCCGGACGAGGCACATCGGCCCGCAGCTCGTGTCCGATACGTACGCGTCCCCGCTCTGGTCCGCCGACGGCACTCGCCTGACCGTTGCGGCGCACACGGTAACGATCCGGCCCAGATCTGGAGCATCCGCGCCGACGGCACCGGTCTTCGCCGCCTGACGAGCAACGGCGTCAACGACGTGGTCGGGGTCGTCAACAGCGCCCCCAGCGCATCGCCCGTGGCGCCGCTTCGAGCCGAGCGAGCACGTGCTCGGCCCGCGGCTGCTCGCGACGGAGAAGCCGATCGGCAGCCTCGCCGCGGACGGCGCGTCGGTCGCGTACATCGCGGACTCGACCGAGACCGACTGTGAGCACGTCTCGGTGTGGACGCCGAGCAGAGCGCGGATCCAGCGCGTCTCGTACCGGCTGCCCGCAGTGCACCGTGTGACGACGACTACACCGACGACGTCAGACGTCTACGAACTGGCGCTGGCCGGCTCGATGGTCGGCTGGTCGACCAATCTCGGCTGCGGCAACAGCGGCTGCGGCGTGGACGTCCACAGCGCACGTCTGCCGGACGCGAACTCCGGTCGAGATCGACTTCGACGACGGCACGGACTACGGCAACGAGTTCCTGCGGCCATTCGACCCGGTCGGCCGTGGCCGCGTCTTCGCGGTCGAGTCCGCACGTGCGCGTTGCGGGCACCGGACGGCAACGGTGCGGAGGTGCCAGCTGCCGGGAGACGGGGACGCGGACGGCGTCGACGGCGGCCGCCTCGCGCTTCCCGGCGAGGCCAGGAGTTGATCGTCGACGACCACCTGCCAGGTCGTGGGCCGGGTGGCACTCGACGCCAAGCGGCTGCAGGCCGTGCGTTGGACGGTCGCGGCTGGTCGCGGCCGGAGGGACTCGCTGAGGTCTACGACACGAACGGCGGCGGCCTGCTCGAGCAGCGCCCGCTCCAGCCCGGAACGGTTCTCGACGGCTCGGCGGGCGGCGTGGTCGTGCTCCGACATGGCGCGGTCGTGACCGCGCTCCGCCTCGACGACGGGCGAGAGGTCACGTTCACACGTGCCTGCGGGCCCGTGCGGGCCGCGATCGGGGGCGCCGGGCTCTACTACTCGTACCCGCACTTCCGAGCGCGAAGGGCGTCTCGCGCTCGTGCCGCGCAAGGCGCTCGAGCGGCGGCTCGCGAGCGGGAGGTCGTACCCGCTGCGGTGCCTTGCTCCGCGAAGACATTCAAGACCGGACTCAGGCGCCGGCCGTTGTGGCCGCGGGCGACCTCGACGGGGACGGTCGGACCGACCTGGTCACCGGGAACGAGGGTGGACGCTCGATCTCCGTGCTGAGGCCCGGCCTTCCGAAGCCCGGCAGGACTACCGCGCTCGGAGCGTACCCCTCATCGCTGGCGCTCTCCTCCGACCTCGACCGCGACGGCCACCTCGACGTGGCGGTCACGCTCGGGGGCCTGGGCGCGATCGCAATCTGCGCAACCGAGGCGACGGGTCGCTCGCGCCGCCCGGCGCTATCGAGCGGGCCGGTCGCCGGGATGCGCTGGCCGTGGAGACCTCGATGGCGACGGCGCACCCGACCTCGTCACGGCGAACACACTCGACGACACCGTCTCGATCCTCCTGAACCGCGGCGACGGGATCTTGCGCCGGCGACATCAGCGCGCCGCCGGCTCGGCCTCGTCCCTTGCGATCGCCGACGTGACCGGCAACGGTGCAGCGCGGATGTCCTCGTGGGCCACGACGGCGAGGCCGGCGTCACGGTTCTCGAGGGCGCTGGCGACGGCACGTTCCCTCGGGCGCAGTCCTTCGCCCTTCCCGACGACACGGCGGCGGTCCTCGGGTCGCGGACCTCGACGGGAAGGGCCGTCCGGACCTGATTCTCGAAGGCTGCACGCCGGCCGTGATGCTCGCGCGCACCGGCGGAGGCCTTCCTCGAAGCCCCGAGAGCTTCCCGGCTGACGATGGGGGATGTGGCTCGCCGGAAGGCGCCGACCGGAGACGTCAACGGCGACGGCAGGATCGACGTCGTGACCGCCGCGTCGTCCTACGGACTCCCGTTGCGCCTCGCCGTCTCACCTCAACCGCGGGGAGGCCGGTTCGAGCCTGCCGGCGGCCTACGACGCTTCCAGCTGCGGATGGCTAGCACGCGTCCGGAGCCGCTGCCCCGGTCCGGGACTTCTGAACGGCGACGGGCGCGGAGCTCGCGGCTCCCCGTGCTCAGCCCGAGCGCGGCTGCGCGGCGCCGACGAACACGCTCGGCGCGTCTGCCACGTGCGCGACCTCCGCGGTCAGCTCGGTGGCCGCAGCTGCCCGCCGCTCGCTCGAGCCGCGCCGGGTGCCGCATCGTGGTCACAGTCCACCGCGTGCGCGCAGGCCGCGTGGGCCGGGGACGCGTCGTCACCGCCGTACCGCGCTTCGGGGCGTTCTGGCCGAACGGGCCCGAGGTCGACCTGCCGTCGCTCAGCGGCCAGCGGTCGGCCCGGACTCGACTCTGCCGGGCAGCTCCAGAACTCGACCTTGCCGTGCCTGGCCTCGCGCGGCTTGCACGAGTTGCCCGCGAGAGATCGAGCGCCTGTCGAGCACGCCCTTCTCGCAGGCGCGCCACGAGCTCGGTCGTGCCCGCCGGGCGCGGGCGCGGTCGTGCAGTGGCCGACCAGGCCGGCGCGGTGGAGGACGGTCGTGGTCTCTCACAACGCACGAGGACGGCTGCCGCGAGCATTGCCATCAGCCAGATTCGAAGCATTTCGCTCACCTCGTTGCCGGCCGCAGAGTCGTCGCTTTTGCCGGCGATTATCGGCTAGACACGCGCCCGACCGTTCGATCACTGGTCTCAGCGAAGTCCGCCGCGCTCGTGGTGCGCGCGGAAGAACTCGGCCGAGCCCGCCGTCGCCATCGCCGCAGAGGCCGAGATCCGAGCGCAGCGTCGCCGGCGGCGACGATCTGCGCGAAGCGGTAGACCTTGCCGGCGCCGGCGCAGCCGAGCAGCTCGAGCCAGCGACGCGCGTACGGGAGCGTCGTGCCGCCGCCGATCGTCGCCACCTCGAGCCCGGGCAGCCGGATCGAGACCTGCAGGCCGTCCTCGACGCGCCGCGCGGCGCCGTGCGCCATCGAGCTCGTGCCGACCATGCCGAGGTCCTGGCCGGTCGCCGCGAAGACCGCCGCGATCGCCGGTCGCCGGCGTGAACGCGACCGACTGCATCCCCGAGGCGATCGCGCCGTGCGTGCCCGCCCAGGCGAGCTCGGCGAGGTCGTCGAGCTTCGTCCGCAGCACCCGCCGCACCGCGTCCTCGGTCAGCGTCGCCTCGGCGAGCACCGTCTTGCCGTGGCCGCTCTGGAAGTACTCGAAGGACGGCTTCTTGTCGCCGCCCATGTTCGCCTCGAGGATCGCGCGCTCCGGCTTGACCGGCGCGCGCTCCATCACGTAGCCCATGTTCAGCGACGTAGGAGTTGCGCGTCATCATGTTCGCGCCGACCGCGTCGCCCGGTCGTCCAGCGCCAGAGCACGTGGCACATCGGGCCGACGACGTGCGTCTTCACCTCGCGCAGCCGCGCGTGCTTCGACAGCGACGGGTCGTCCTGCTCGGCCAGCCACGCGCGCATCGCGTCGAGCTCGCCGTCGATCCAGCGCGCGAGCTCGATCGCCTCGCCCGCCGAGCCGCAGACGAAGCACGAGGCGCGCGTGATCCGGTCGGCGAGCACGTAGGTGCGGAACCCGCCCGACTCGGCGACCGCGCGCGCGCCGCGGTGGAGCGACGCCGAGAGCCCGCCCTCCGGTGTGCGCGAGCGGCACGAAGACGGAGTCCTGCGCGCGGCCCGTCTCGACGAGCTCGCCCGTCCGGCTCGCGCAGCTCGTACTCGCCGAGCTCGAGCTCGAGCGGGCCGACGACCGAGACCGGGATCACGGCCGCGCCGGTCAGCATCTCCTGCGCGCGCGCGAAGGGCTCGAGGTCGATCCCGGTCACCTCGCCGTCGAGCCCGAGCGCCTCCTGCCGCGCCCGGATCGACTCGGGATCGTTCTTCCTCGGCCACTTGCGCACGTCCATCGGGCCTCGGAGCTTAAGCTGCCACCTGTGGCGACCGAGCAGGTCATCGACCAGGAACGCGAGGAGCGCGAGGCGTTCGCCGGCGTTCTCCGCTTCTACGAGCTCGCGAAGCGCGCAGGAGTGGCAGGTGCGCGACCTGCCCTGGGGCGAGCTCCGCCGATCCCGGAGGGCAAGGGCTCGCCGGCAGCGCCAGGCGCCGGCGCAGGACATGTGGCGCTCCGGTGCTCACGCAGCAGCTGCAGGCGGACATGCTCGCCTGCGAGATGGCGTCCGCAGCTCCTGAACATCGCGCCCGACCCCGAGGCGAAGCTCTACTACTCGACGATGGTGCAGGACGAGTCGCGCCACACCGAGGCGTGGCTGAAGCTGATCGAGGAGGCCGGCGGCACGGCCGAGCGCGACCCGTACCTCGACGAGCTCGCGCACATGACGCTCGAGGCCGACACGCTCGAGGAGAAGGTCTTCCAGATGCAGGTCTTCTACGAGCGCCTGATCATCTCGCGCTTCCGACTGATCGCCCGCAGCCTCGCGCGGCACCGTGCTCGAGGATGTCTGCAACCGGCTGACGACCGACGACGGCATCCACCACGGGGCCGGGATGGCGTACGAGAAGGTGCTGCTGCAAGCACGCGGACACGAAGACGAAGCGCGGCGCTCGTCGACGCCGCCAACCGGCTGCTGCCGACCTTCGTCCAGCACGCGCTCTGGCGGCCGAAGGAGCGCGCGTTCATCGGCGAGACGATGCGCTCGCGCGACATCGCGCAAGTTGAAGGAGGACATCGAGATCGGCGTCCGCCTGGCGCGAGTCGCGCTCGGCCTCGACGTCTCCGACGTCCAGCTCGCCCATTCCGCGTGACGGCGACGCTGATGGCGGGCGCGAGCCGCTCGCCGAGCGGATCCAGCGCCCAGGTCGCCGCAGGACGTGAAGGAGCTCGGCAGGATCGGGCTCCGCGACCGTCCAGGTCGGCGAGGATCAGGCCTCGACCGTCTACATCCGGCGCAAGCACGAGGCGGCCGGCGAGGCGGCAGTATCGCCTCGACCGACCTGAAGCTGCCCGAGGACATCACGCAGGAGAGCGCTCGTCGCCGCGGTCGAGCTGCTCAACGTGGACGACTCAGATCGACGGGATCCTCGTCCAGCTCCCGCTGCCCCGATCACCTCGACGAGGCGCAGGCGGTGCTGGCGATCGACCCGGTCAAGGACGTGGACGGCGTGCATCCGTTCAACGCCGGCCAGCTCTACCTCGGGCGGCCGACGCTCGTGCCCGCCACGCCGCTCGGGATCATGGCGCTGCTCGACGAGTACCAGATCGGGCTCGACGGCACGCGCGCGGTCGTGATCGGGCGCAGCGACATCGTCGGCAAGCCGATCGCGCACCTGCTGCTGCAGGCGAACGCGACCGTCACGATCTGCCATTCGCACACCGACCGACCTCGAGCGGCACACGCTCGACGCGGACGTGCTGGTCGTCGCGGCCGGGTCTCGCCGGGGATCGTCTCGCCGGACATGGTCAAGTCCGGCGCGGCGGTGGTGGACGTCGGGATCAACCGCACCGAGGCGGGCCTCGGTCGGCGACGTCGACCCCGGCGCGGTCGCCATCGCGCGGACTTCCTCGACGCCCGTTCCCGGCGGCGTCGGCCCGATGACGATCGCGATGCTCCCGCGCAACACGCTGCGCGCCGCGCGCTTCCGCCGAGGGCTTCTTGCGTTTCCCGAAGCCCGAGCGCTAACCTTCGCGCCGCTTCACAGTAGGTCGGCGGCTCGGTGCCCGGGCCGTCGTTGTTTGTTGTACGAAGGGAGTACAGGTTTCGCCCAAGGGCACCGTCAAGTGGTTCTCGAACGAGAAGGGCTACGGCTTCATCGAGCGCGAAGGCGGCGAAGACGTCTTCGTCCACTTCTCGGCGATTGCAGGGGATGGCTACAAGTCGCTGACCGAGGGTCAGCAGGTCGAGTTCGACGTCGTGCAGGGCGATAAAGGCCTGCAGGCGGCGAACGTCCAGCCGGAGCTAGACCCGCTTCGGAACCGAACAGTTGGCGGGGCTCCGAAAGGGGCCCCGTTCTTTGGTGCGACACTAGGTGAGACCGTGTCGCAGACGGTTGACCTCCTGACCACGAGCTCGAGACGCCGCGTCTCGACAGTCCCTGGCGTGAAGCGTTCGAGGCCTACGTCGGTCCTCGGAGCAGGCCGGCCTGGGCGCCGAGGACCTCGAGGCGGTACGGCGAAGCCGCCTGGTGGAGCGGCAAGTTGCTGGAGGCGATCAGGCTGCGTGAGAGGCATATGCCGCCTTCGCGAGCGGGGAGCAAAGCGGCCGCGGCCCGGAGTCGACGCTGACGCTCTCCTGGGACGAGTCGAACCGGGGAGCGTTCTCCGGTGGCGCAGGGGCTGGTTCTCGACGGCGGAGCGGCAGCTCGAGGGCGAGGAGGAGTCGGCGGTGCACGGCCGGATCGCGCTCATCGCGGGCGGCCACTGCGATGCTCGCGCGAGGGCGACTACCCCAAGGCGATCGCCGAACCTGGATCGCGCCTACGAGCTCGACCAGCGTTTCGGCGACCGGGACACGCAGATGCTCGCGCTCGTGGCGACAGGGACGCGCTCGTGAAGAGCGGCAAGATCGACGAGGGGCTCGAGCTGATCGACGAGGCGACGGCCGCGGCCGTCAGCGGCCAGCTGGACCCGTACTCGACCACGCTCGTCTACTGCATGACCATCAGCTCGTGCCAGGACGTCGGTGACCTTCGTCGCGCCGCCGAGGTGGATCGAGGCCGCCAACCGCTGGTGCGACCGGCTCGACGTGACCGGCTTCCCCGGCGCCTGCCGCGTTCATCGCGCCGAGCTGATGCGCATGCGCGGCGATCTGGCGGCGGCGGAGAAGGTCGCGATCGCGGCCTGCGACGAGCTGCTCGACTTCGAGCGCTACATCACCGCGGGCGGCTACTACGAGATCGTGGCAGATCCGCCGCCGGCTCGGGGACCTCGCCTGCCGCCGAGGAGGCCTACGCACGAGCGAACGAGCTGGGAGCCGACCCGCAGCCCGGCGTTGCCCTGCTCCGCCTCGCAGAGGGAAGCTCGATGCCGCGGTCGCGGGAATCACCCACGCGCTCCAGGAGGCGCACGACCGCGCTCAAGCGGATTCGACGGCTACCGGCCCAGGTCGAGATCGCCGTCGCGGCTCGCGACCTGAAGACGGCCGAGCCGCCGCCGCCGAGCTCGAGCAGCTGGTCGACTCGTACAAGATCGGCGCGCGTCGCGCTCCGGCGTTCGACGCCACCGTTCATGTCGCTCTCGGCCGGATCGCGCTCGCCGAGGACGACACGGACGAGAGCTGTCAGCCGGCTCCGTCTAGCGCGAGACGACTGGCGCGAGGTCGGAGCGCCGTTCGAGGCGCGCGCAGTCACGCGTGCTGCTCGGGGTCGTATTCCGGCGGCGCGGTGAAGAGCACGCCGCGACGACGGGAGCTCGAGGCGGCGCACGCCACCTTCGAGCGCATCGGCGCGAAGGCGGACGCCGAGCGAGCGGCCGAGCTGCTCGGCAGGCAACAGGCCGCCGCACGTTCCTCGTTCACGGACATCGTCGGCTCGACCCGGCTGCTCGAGACGCTCGGCGACGAAATGGCGGAAGCTGCTCGAACGACACAACGTGGTGCTCGAGGAGCAGATCGCCAACAGCGGCGGCGAGGTCGTTCAGAACACGGGAGACGGCTTCTTCGCCACGTTCGCAACCTCCGAGGGCGGCGCTCGAGGCGCGCCGTTGCCATCCAGCGAGCGCTCGAGGCGGAGATCGTCGCGCCGGACGTCCGCATCGGAGCGCACACGGGCAGATGCATTCCAGAACGATGGCGCCGCCAGCCCCTACGGCGGCGGAGCGGTTCACCTCGCGGCGCGGATCGGCGCTGCCGCGGGAGCCGGCGAGATCCTCGCCAGCCATAGAGACGGTCGAAGGGGCAGGCACGGGCTTCCGGACGCTCGGAGCCCCGGCCGCAGGCCTTCAAAGGGTTTCGCCGAGCCGGTCGACGTGATCAGCGTCGACTGGAAGTAACGCTCGCTGCTCGTTTGGCAGGATTGACGCCGGATGGCGATTTCACGAGACTGAAGTGGTGCACGTCGCGCGGCTGGCGCGGCTGCGCTGACCGAGGAGGAGCTCGACCGCTTCGCGGGGCAGCTCGACGCGATCCCTCGAAGCGGTCGGCGCAAGGTGGCCGAGCTCGACCTCTCGGACGTCGAGCCGACGCTCCATCCGCTCGCGCTCGCGAACGTCTGGGCCGAGGACGAGCCGCGGCCGTGCCTCTCGGCGGAGGAGGCGCTCGGCGAACGCGCCGGAGGCCGAAGGGCGGCGCGTTCCGCGTCCCGGCCGGATGACGATCGACACGCTCAGGCTGACCGCCGAGGAGGCGATGCGGGCTCGTCGAGCGCGGCGAGGTCAGCGGCGCCGAGCTGCACCGCGCCTACCTCGACGCGATCGCCGAGCGCGACCCCGAGCTGCACGCGTTACCTCTGCACGGTCGACGAGCCCGAGGGTGACGGCGTCCCGATCGCGCTCAAGGACGTGATCTCGACGCGCGGGCGTCGAGACGACCGCGGCCTCGAAGATCCTCGAGGGCTACAAGCCGGTCTACGACGCGACCGTCGCCGCCCGCTGCAAGGCGGCCGGGCCTGCCGCTGCTCGGCAAGACGAACCTCGACGAGTTCGCGATGGGCTCGTCGACCGAGAACTCCGCCTACGGCCCGACGCGGAACCCGTGGGATCCGAGCCGCGTCCCCGGCGGCTCGTCCGGCGGCTCGACCGCGGCCGTCGCGGCGGGGCTCGCGCCGTGGGCGCTCGGCTCCGACACCGGCGGCTCGATCAAGCAGCCGGCGTCGCTCTGCGGCGTCGTCGGCCTGCGCCCGACCTACGGCACCGTCTCGCGCTACGGGATCGTCGCCTTCGCCTCGAGCCTCGACCAGGTCGGCCCGATCGCGCAAGACCGTGCGCGACTGCGCGCTGCTGCACCGGATCGTCGCCGGCCGCGACCCGCTCGACTCGACCACCGTCGAGCTGCCGGAGCCGATCGAGCTGCCCGGAGGCCGAGGACCTCGAGGGCCTGCGCGTCGGCGTGCCCAAGCGAGCTGAACGAGGCCGAGGGCATCGAGCCCGGCGTGAGCGAGGCCGTCAACCGCACGATCGAGCTCGCCCGCGAGCTCGGCGCCGAGGTGGGGAGTGCAGCCTGCCGCGCTCGGTCGAGTTCGGGCTGCCCTGCTACTACCTGATCGCGCCGTCGGAGGCCTCCTCCAACCTCGCCCGCTACGACGGCGTCCGCTACGGGCTGCGCGTCGGGAACGGCGACGTCCGCGCGATGTACGAGCGCACGCGCGACGCCGGCTTCGGCGACGAGCCGAAGCGCCGGATCATGCTCGGCACCTACGCGCTCTCGGCCGGCTACTACGACGCCTACTACGGCCAGGCGCAGAAGGTGCGGACCGTGATCCGCGACGAGCACGAGGCCGCGTTCGAGCAGTTCGACGTGCTCGTCAGCCCGACCTCGCCGACGGTCGCCTTCGAGCTCGGCGCCCGCACCGCGAACCCGCTCGCGATGTACGCGGCCGACCTGCTCACGATCCCGTCGAACATGGCCGGGCTGCCCGGGCTCTCGATTCCGTGCGGCCTCTCCGGAGGGGCCTGCCCGTCGGCTTCCAGCTGATCGGCCGGCAGTTCTCGGAGAACCTGCTCTTCCGCGCCGGGCACGCGCTCGAGCGCGGCGACTCGGCTTCGACTACGTCCCGGAGCGGCTGCGCTGAGCTGGGAACCGGTCATCGGGCTCGAGATCCACGTCCACCTGAAGACGCGGACGAAGATGTTCTGCCGCTGCGAGCGTCGCGTACTTCGACCCGCCGAACACGCACACGTGCCCGGTCTGCCTCGCGCTCCCGGGCGCGCTGCCGGTGCCGAATCGCCAGGCGGTCGAGTGGACGATCCTGCTCGGCCTCGCGCCTCGGCTGCCAGATCCCCGAGCGGGCGATCTTCCACCGCAAGAACTACTTCTATCCGGACAACCCGAAGGGCTACCAGATCTCCCAGTACGACCAGCCGCTCTGCGTGAACGGCAGCTTCGAGGTGCCTGGCGCCGACGGCGACCGCGTGGTCGGGATCGAGCGCGCGCACCTCGAGGAGGACGCTGCGAAGACGATCCACGTCGGCGGCGCCGAGGGCCGCATCCACGGCGCCGAGCACTCGCTCGTCGACTTCAACCGCTCGGGCACGCCGCTGGTCGAGATCGTGACCAAGCCCGACATTCCGCTCGCCCGATGAGGCGAAGACGTTCCTGCAGCTGCTGCGGCAGACGGTCGTCGAGCTCGGGATCTCGGACGCGGAGATGGAGAAAGGGCTCGCTGCGCTTCGACGTCAACGTCTCGGTGCGGCCGGAGGGCTCGGACGAGCTGCGCACGCGGACGGAGCTGAAGAACATGAACTCGTTCAACTTCGCCGCCAAGGGGATCGAGCGCGAGGTGCGCCGGCAGGTCGAGATCTACGAGTCCGGCGGCCAGGTCGACCAGGAGACGCTGCACTTCGACCCGGGCAACGAGTCGGCGCCGCCGCTGCGCTCGAAGGAGGAGGCGCAGGACTACCGCTACTTCCCGGAGCCCGACCTCGTGCCGCTCGAGCCCGCCGAAGAGCTCGTCGAGCGCCTGCGCGGAGAGCTGCCGGAGCTGCCGTCGGCGCGGATTCGGCGGCTCGAGGCGGAGATCGGCTTCGCGCTCGCCGAGGGGCTCGTCACGAGTGGGAGGGACGAGCTCTATTCGCGGATCACCGGCGACCGGCGCAGCGGTCGCGAACGTGGTCATGAACGAGCTCGCGGCGCTCGGGCTCGACCCGTCGGCGGTGAACGCGGAGGAGCTCGGCAAGGTGATCGCCGCGCGTGGCGAGATCCCGCGCAGCGCGTTCGACGAGGCCCTCGCCGAGAGCGCCTCGCCCGGATTCTCGGCCGAGCGCTACCTGGCCGAGGCCGCGATCGCCGACGCCGGCGAGCTCGACCCCGTGATCGACCGGATCCTGAGCGCGAACGAGTCGCAGGTGGCCGACTACCGCGGCGGCAAGGAGGGCCTGCTCGGCTTCTTCGTCGGCCAGGTGATGAAGGAGACCGGCGGCAAGGCGAACCCGAAGGTGGTCAACGAGCGCCTGCGCGAGAAGCTGCGCGGCTGAACCCGCGAGGCTAGGCGTCCAAGCCTTTCAGGGAGTCTTGCTGGCGCTCTGCCTCGTTCCGCGCTAGCACTAAAGGTCGTCCGACCACCATCCGACACAAAGGGCCGTATGAGCGTCTGCCGCCTCAGGCTCATCGCGCTTCCGCTTGTCCTCGTTGCGCTCGCTCGCCGCGCCCGCCGCGAGCGCCGGCCGCGACGCCGGCGTCGCCGCGCTGCAGGTGGCGCTGCACGCGCGCGGCCTCTACTCGGGCGCGATCGACGGGGTCAAGGGCCCGGGCACGACCACTGCGATCAAGCGCTTCCAGCGCCGCGCCGGGCTGACGCCCAACGGCATTCCCGGAACGCAGACGCGCAAGGCCCTCGGGCGCTATGGGCGGCACGTGCTCGGCAGCCGGCCGCTGACCCGCGGCGCGAGCGGCTGGGACGTCGCCTCGCTCCAGTTCCTGCTCGCCTGGCACGGCTTCCCATCGGCCATGATCGACGGCGGGCTCGGCGAGCACACCGAGCGGGCACTGCGCAGCTTCCAGCGCTGGGCCGGCCTCGAGCCGGACGGCGTTGCCGGCGCGACGACCTACGCGGCCCTGCGACGTGCTCCGCCGAGCTGCCCGATCTCGCTCGCGTGGCCGCTCGCCGGCCCGATCGGTGACCCGTTCGGGCCGCGTGGCAATCGCTTCCACGCCGGCGTCGACATCCTCGCGGCCACGGGCACGCCGGTTGCGGCCGCTGCCGTCGGTCGCGTTACCTATGCCGGCTGGCTCGCCGGCGGCTGGGGAAGCTCGTCGTGGTTGCCCATGCCGACGGGTGCGGACGATGTACGCGCACCTGTCCTCGATCGCCGTCCGGCTCGGCCAGCTCGTCCGGCACCGGCGACCGCGTCGGTGCGGTCGGTGCGTCCGGCGACGCGACCGGGCCGCACCTGCACTTCGAGGTCCGGCTGCGCGGCGCCTCGGTCGATCCGGCGCGCGCCCTGCCGTAACGCCGATTTGGGCGGTACCCTCAGGTCGTGGCCGAGAAGCGCTACCTGATGACGCCCGGGCCGACGCCCGCGCCGCCCGAGGTGCTGGCGGCGATCGCGCAGCCCGTCATCCACCACCGCGGGCCCGACTACCGCGAGCTCTACGGAGCGCGTGCTCGCGCGCCTGCGCGAGGTCTTCCGCACCGAGCAAGGAGGTGCTCCTCTTCGGCGGCTCCGGCAGCGGCGGGATGGAGTCGGCGGTCGCGAACCTCTGCTCGCCCGGCGACCCGGTGCTCGTGGTCTCGGCCGGCTACTTCGGCGAGCGCTGGGCGGCGCTGGCCAGGGCCTACGGCGTCGAGCTCGACCATCTCCGCTACTCGTGGGGCGAGATCCCCAGCGCCGCCGACGTGGCCGCGCGGCTGCGCGAGCGCGAGGCGGCTGCTCTCTTCTTCACGCACTCGGAGACCTCGACCGGCGTGGTGCTCGATCCGCAGCCCTTCGCGGCCGCGGCGCCGCGAGGCCGGCGCGCTGAGCGTGGTCGACGCCGTCTCCAGCCTCGGCGCCGTGCCGCTCGAGACCGACGCCTGGGGGCTCGACGTCGTCGCCTCCGGCGCGCAGAAGGCGCTGATGACCCCGCCCGGGCTCGCGATGACGACCAGCTCGCCCGCAGCGTGGGAGCGCGCTGCCACCGCGACCTCTCCACGCTTCTACTGGGACTGGGAGAAGACGCGCAAGGGCCAGCAGACCCTCGACGCGCCGGTCACGCCGCCGGTCTCGCTCGTCGCCGGCCTGGACGTCGCGCTCGGGATGCTGCTCGAGGAGGGGCCTCGAAGCCGCCTTCGACCGGCACCGCCGCGCTCGGCCGCGCCTGCCGCGAGGGCCTGAAGGCGATGGGCCTGCAGCTCTCCTCGCCCGACGACGACAGCTCGGCGGTCGTGACCGCCGGCGTACGCGCCGGAGGGATCGACTCCGACGAGCTCGTGCTGCTGCTGCGCGACCGCCACGGCGTCACGCTCGCGCCGGGCCAGGGCGAGCTGAAGGGCAAGATCTTCCGCATCGGCCACATCGGCTACTACGACGTCTTCGACATCACGACCGCCCTCGCCGCGGTCGAGCTGGGGCTGCTCGAGCTCGGCGCCGAGGTCGAGCGCGGCGTCGCCGTGACCCGCGCGCTCGAGGCGTTCGAGCAGACACCGGTTTGAGAGTCGCTCGTCCGGGAGCCGATCGCCGAGGCGGGGATCGAGCCTCCTGCGCGAGCGCTTCGACGTGGACGTGGACGGCAACGGCGACCTCGCCGAGACGATCGGCGACTACGACGCGATCGTGATCCGCTCGGCGACGAAGCTGACCGGCCGACGCTGATCGAGCGCGCCGACCGCCTGAAGGTGATCGGCCGCGCGGGCGTGGGCGTGGACAACGTCGACGTCGAGGCCGCCACGCGCCGCGGGATCGTCGTCGCCAACGCGCCCGGAGTCGACGGTCACCTCCGCCGCCGAGCACACCGTCGGCCTGCTGGTCGCGCTCGCGCGCAACATCCCGCAGGCGCACGCCGCGCTGAAGCAGGGCCGCTGGGAGCGCTCGGCCTGGGGCGGGGTCGAGCTCGAGGGCAAGACGCTCGGCGTGCTCGGCTTCGGCCGCATCGGCCAGCAGGTCGCGCGCCGCGCGCTCGGGCTCGGATGCGCGGTCGTCGCCTACGACCCGTTCGTCGCCAAGGAGCGCTTCCGCGAGCTCGGCGTCGAGCGCGTCGAGAGCCCGGACGAGGTGCTTCGCCGTCGCCGAGTTCCTGACGCTGCACCTGCCGCTCACGCCCGAGACCCGCGGCTTCCTCGGACGGGAGGCGATCGCGAAGCTGCCCGACGGCGCGCGCGTGATCAACGCCGCGCGCGGCGAGCTCGTGGACGAGGAGGCGCTCGTCGAGGCGCTGCGCTCGGGCAAGCTCGCGGCCGCCGCGGTCGACGTCTACGCGCAGGAGCCGTACGAGGGCCCGCTGCTCGAGCTCGACAACGTCGTCGTCACGCCGCACCTGGCCGCCTCGACCGAGGAGGCGCAGGACCGCGCCGGGCGTGATCGTGGCCGAGCAGGTGGCGGCCGCGCTCGACGGCGGCGCTGGTCACGAACGCGGTCAACATCCCTCGATCGGCGCCGAGGATCTCCGAGGTGCTCGGCCCGTTCGTGCCGCTCGCGGCCAAGCTCGGCCGGCTGGCGATGGAGCTCGCCGAGGGCCGCGCCGAGCGGATCACGCTCTCGTACTACGGAACGCTCTCCGGCTACGACACGCGCCTGCTGACGCGTGGCGGCGCTGAACGGCGCCTTCCAGGGCCGCACCGAGCAGCCGGTCAACTACGTGAACGCGCCGGTGGTCGCGGCCGAGCGCGGGATCGAGGTCGCCGAGGAGCGTCGCCGTCGGCAGTCGCGACTTCACGCAACCTGGTCCGCGTCGACGAGTCGACGGCGCTGCGGGTCGCGCGGCACGATCGATCGGCAACGAGAACCGGCACTGGCTCGTGAACGCGCTCGGCTTCGAGCTGGAGATGGAGCTGGCGCCGCTGATGGTCTTCTTCCGCTACGACGACGTGCCGGGCGTGATCGGGCTCGTCGGCACCGCTCTTCGGCGAGGCCGGCGTGAACATCGCCAACATGGCCGTCTCCGCGCAGCCGCCGCGGCGGCAAGGCCCTGATGGCGCTTCTCGCTCGACGCCGAGCCGCCGCGCCGAGCTGGTCGAGGCCGTGCGCGAGCAGGGCTTCGACGACGCGCGCCTGATCAGGCTGAGCGAGCGCGACGAGGACTGAGCCGGCGTCGCTACTCTGCCGCCGTGGCGACGCAGCGCCTGGCCCGGAAGCCGTCCAGCGGGTCACCTCCTTTCTGCGCGAGGCTCGCGCCGAGGTGCGCGTCGAGGAGTTCCCGGAGGAACGCCGACCGCGAAGGACGCGCGCCCAGGCGGTCGGCTGCGAGCTCGGCCAGATCGTCAAGTCGCTGGTCTTCGACTGCGACGGCCGCAAGGTCTTGGCGCTCGTGCCGGGCGACCGGCGCGCCGACTCCGAGAAGATCGCCCGCGCCGCCGGCAGCAAGTTCGCGCGGATCGCCGGCAGCGACGAGAGTGCGCGAGGCGACGGGCTTCCGATCCCGGAGCGGTCGCCCCGTTCCCGCCTCGAGCACATCGACGCGATCTTCGTCGAGCGAACGCTGTTGTCGCCAGCCCGTGCTGTGGGTCGGCGCGGGCTCCGAGCGGCACATGGCCGCGCTGTCCCCGATCGAGCTGCTGCGCCTCTCGCGCGCGCGTCCGATGGACGTCGTCGAGCAGGCCTCGTACCATTCGACCTGAGGAGGTCGCCTGAATGCGCGAGACCGAGAAGATCTGGATGAACGGAGAGCTCGTCGACTGGGCCGACGCCCGGATCCACGTCGGCGCGCACGGGCTGCACTACGGCTCCGGCGTCTTCGAGGGCATCCGCGCCTACGAGACCGACAAGGGCTCGGCCGTCTTCCGGCTGACCGACCACCTCGAAGCGCCTGCACAACTCGGCGAAGCTGCTGCACATGGAGCTGCCGTACTCGGTCGAGCGAGCTGCGGGCCTCGTGCCACGAGCTGATCGCCGCCAACGGCCTGCCGGAGTGCTACCTGCGCCCGATCGCCTTCTTCGGCTACGGCGAGCTCGGCGTCTCGGCGCTCGGCAACCCGGTCGACGTCGTGATCGTGCGAGCTGGCCGTGGGGCGCCTACCTCGGCGAGGAGGGCCTCTCGAAGCGGCATCAGCGCGAAGATCTCGAGCTGGACGCGGATCGGGCCGAACGTGATCCCGCACGTCGCCAAGGCGACCGGCGTCTACCTGAACTCGATGCTGGCCGTGACCGAGGCGAACCGCGCCGGCTACGACGAGGCGATCCTGCTCACCGCCGAGGGCTTCGTCGCGGACGGCTCCGGCGAGAACGTCTTCATCGTCAAGGGACGGCGAGCTCTACACGCCCGACCTCTCGACCTCGATCCTGCCGGGGATCACGCGCGACACGGTGATCCAGATCGCGCAGGACCTCGGCTACCAGCGTGCACGAGAAGACGCTGATCCGCTCCGACCTCTACCTCGCCGACGAGGCCTTCATGATCAGGCACCGCCGCCGAGGTGACGCCGCTCCGCTCGGTGGACGACATCGAGATCGGGGTCGGGCCGATCACGCTCGAGATCCAGGAGGCCTACCTGGACACCGCGCGCGGCCGCAGCGAGCGCTGGGCCCAGTGGCTCGATTACGCCACGCCCGCGCCGGCCGAGGCTTGAGCACCGGCCTCCGGGAGATCCCGCTCGCCCGGCCCGCTCCTCGACGAGCGGGAGGAGGAGCTCGTGCTCGAGGTGCTCGCGCTCCGGGCGGCTCTCGCTCGGGCCGACGATCGATCGCTTCGAGGAGCTGCTGGCCGAGCGGATCGGCGCGCCCTACGTGGCCGCGGTCTCGAGCGGCACGGCCGGGCTGCACCTGCTCTGCTCGGATCGCGGGGCTCGGGCCCGGCGACGAGGCGATCACCTCGCCGATCTCCTTCGTCTCGAGCGCGAACTGCTTCATCTTCGAGGGCGCGACGCCGGTGTTCGCCGACGTCGACCCGCGCACGCTGAACCTCGACCCGGCCGCGGTCGAGGCCGCGATCACCGAGCGCACGAAGGCGGTTGTCGCGGTGGACATGTTCGGCTACCCGTGCGAGCTCGACGAGCTGCGCGCGCTCTGCTCGAGGCGAGGGCTGACGCTGATCGAGGACGCGGCCGAGGCGCTCGGCGCCGAGTACAAAGGCGCGCCGATCGGCTCGCACGGCCCGTCAGGCGTGTTCCGGCTTCTACCCGAACAAGCAGCTGGCGACCGGGCGAGGGCGGCGTCGTCTTCACGCACTCCGAGCGTGAGTGGCAGCTGCGTCCGCAGCCTGCGCAACCAGGGCACGCGACTACGACGGCGGCGCGTGGTTCAACCACGTGCGGCTCGGGTGGAACTACCGCTGGACAGACGTGCAGGCCGCGATCGGGATCGCGCAGCTCGAGAAGCTCGACCGGCTGCTGGCGCTGCGGGCGGAGGCAGCCGAGCGGTACGCGGCGGCTGCTCGAGGGCGTCGAGGTCGGAGCCGCTCTGCGCGGACGACGCCGATCACCGGCGCTCGTGGTTCGTCTACGTGGTCGCGGCTGCCGCACGGCGCCGACCGCGACCGCGGTGATGGCGAGCTCGCGCGGCCGGGATCGGCACCGCCGACTACGTGCCGTGCGTGCACCTGCAGCCGTACATGCGCGAGACGTACGGCTTCTCGCGAGGGCACGTGCCCGGTCGCCGAGGACATCGCCGTCGCGCACGCTCGCGCTGCCGTTCTACCCGCAGCTCGAGGCCGAGGACCAGGAGCGCGTGGTCGAGGCGCTGCGCAACGCGCTCTAGGCCCGGTGGACGAACCGGCACGGAACTCGGCCGCGGTCAGGTCACACACCTGCGCGTCCAGCCGCCGCTAACGTCGACGCCGAGGGCGGCGGGTCGACACAGCCCCACCCTTGGGCGGGGGTACGGGTCACGCGCGCGCGTGAACATCTATCGTGCGGCGCCGACGCCCGGCGGCGCACGGGCGATAATCCCGGCATGGCGGACGGCAACCGGATGGTCTTCCTCGGCTTCGGCAAGTACGCCCGCGCCGACAAGATCTACGCGATCGAGCCGATCCGCGACGAGCGGCGCGGGCACGGGCGCCGCACGCTCGTCTGGGTCGAAGGCGTCAGCGAGCCGATCGTCGCCTCGCGCACCGAGCGGACGATCCTCGCCGACATGGGCCAGGACGCAGGCGCTCGGGAAGCCGATTCCTCGACGAAGCGCTCGACCTCGCGCAGCGCCTCGTCCGAGCAGTCGCAGAGCGGCCGCGTCGACCTCGCCGACCTCGGCCGCCGCGCGCGCCACCTGCTCGAGGCCACCGCCAGCCCGGACGACCCGACAAGCTCTTCTAGCCAGTTGGAACCGTCCGAGATCCGGCGAGCCGGGGCTCGTCCGCCGGCTGGCGATCGACCTCGGCCCGCTCCAGCCGCCATCCGCCCTTCCGGCGGCTGTTCATCGGCCAGACGATCTCGACGCTTCGGCAGCGAGATCGCCGCCGTCGCCGCGCCCTTCCAGCTCTACCAGCTGACGCACTCGACGCTGCAGGTCGGGCCTGCCTCGCTCTGCGAGCTCTTCCCGCTGCTGACCCTGACGATCGTCGGCGGCGCGCTCGCGGATGCGATCGACAAGCGCAAGCTGCTGCTCGTCACCGAGGTTGCTGCTGGCCTTCGTCGCGCTCGGCTTCGCTCTTCAACGCGTCGCTCGACCAGCCGCGCGTGTGGGCGATCTACGTGCTCGTCACGCTCGCGATGTCGATCTTCTCGCTCGGCGTCGCTGGGATGAACAGCGCCATCCCGCGGCTGGTCGACCGTGAGCGAGCTCACGGCCGCGATCGCAATCGAGAACGTCTACGGCAGCACCGACCAACGTCGCGGGCCCGGCGCTCGGCGGCGTGCTGATCGCCGTGCTCGGCCTCAAGGGCGCCTACCTGCTGGACGCGGCCACGTTCACGGCCTCGCTCTGGTCGGTCTGGCGGCTCCCGGCGCTGGCGCCGGCCCACGACGCCGAGCGGCCGAGCCTGCGCACGATCGCCGAGGGCTTTCGTTTCGTGCGCGAGCAAGAAGGTGCTGCTCGGCATGTTCCTCGTCGACTCGAACGCGATGGTCTTCGGCATGCCGCGTGCGCTCTTTCCGGCGCTCGCGCTGAACCGCTTCCACGGCGGCGCTGGCGTCCTCGGCCTGATGTACGCCGCGCCCTACGCCGGGCGCGCTCGCGGCCTCGCCTGGTCTCCGGCTGGACCGGCCACGCGTGCGCCGGCAGGGCCTGGTCGTCTGCGATCGCGGCCGCGCTGTGGGGCGTGGCGATCGCCGCCTTCGGCTTCGCCGAGACGCTCTGGCTCGCCCTGCTCCTGCTCGCGGCGGCGGGCGCCGCCGACAACGTCAGCGCCGTCCTGCGCGGGACGATCCTCTGGACGGTCACGCCCGACCCGCTCCGGGGCCGCGTCTCGGGGATCGAGTTCGCGCAGGTCGCGGCGACGCCCGCGCTCGGCAACGTCGAGGCCGGCCTCGTCGCCTCGCTCACGAGCGTGCGCTTCTCGATCGTCTCCGGCGGGCTGCTCTGCATCGTCGGTACCTTCGTGATCGCCCTTGCCGTCCCCGCCTTCATCCACTACGACTCGCGCGCTCCCGGCTGAGTTCTTCGCCCGCAGCGTCCACGAGGTCGCGCCGGCGCTGATCGGCGCGACGCTGCTCGTCGACGGCGTCGGCGGGCGGATCGTCGAGGTCGAGGCCTACGACCACGAGGACCCGGCGAGCCACGGCTTCCGCGGCCGCACCGAGCGCAACGCGTCGATGTTCGGCCCGCCGGGCACGCCTACGTCTACCGCTCGTACGGGATCCACTGGTGCCTGAACCTCGTCTGCGAGGACGAGGGCGTCGCGAACGCGGTGCTCGTGCGCGCACTCGAGCCGACCGCACGGCCTCGAGCGCGATGCGCGAGCGGCGCGGGCTCGACGACCCGCGCCTCCTCTGCAGCGGGCCGGGCCGGTCTGCCAGGCGCTCGGCGTCACGCGCGAGCACGACGGCCTCGCGCTCGACCGCCCGCCGTTCGAGCTGCTCGCGGCCGAGCGGCCGGTCGAGGTGGTCAGCGGCCCGCGGGTCGGGATCACGCGCGCGGCCGAGCTGCCGTGGCGCTACGCCGAGGCGGGCTCGCGCTTCCTCAGCCGCGCTTTACCGACCGAGCGTGACGACGAGTCCGCGCTTGCCGGCCACGCCCCAGTGCGGGTCTGCGCGATCACCTTCACGTCGGCCAGCCGGCGTCGCCGTCGACCTTCCACTTCAGGTGCAGCCGCTTGAGGCGCGCCTTGGCCCGCCCGAGCCGCAGGCCGACCACCTTCGGCACCCTGCCCTGCAGCGCCTTCGGCACCACGAGCGTCACCTTCGCGTAGGACGAGAGCGTCCCCTGGCCGGGAACTGCCGCGACGACGACGCCGAGCTTCTGCAGCGGCTTCGCCGGCTCGTAGACGTACTGCGGCGTCAGCGGCTGCGCGGCGAGGCGGGCGTTCGCCTCGGAGATCGTGCTGCCGACCACCTTCGGCACCTCGACCTCGTTCACCTTGCAGTTCGCGGTCCGCGCCGGGCGCTCGCCGGCGAAGTAGAGCAGCTGCTTCGTGCTGTTGCAGTTGCCGTTGTCGAGCTCGAGCTGCCCGTGCCGGTAGACGACCGTGCGCGGCACCGAGTAGGGGAGAGAGACGCTCGGGAAGTCCGCCGGCGGGTCGTGCAGGTACGCGAGCGTCCGCTCCATGAAGCTCTTCCAGATCAGCGCCGGGAAGGTGCCGCCGGCGACCGCGTCGCCGTTGTACTCGGTCAGCATCGGCTTCAGCCGTCGTCGGGTAGCCGACCCAGACCGCCGCGACCAGCTGCGGCGTGTAGCCGACGAACCAGGCGTCGCCGTAGTTCTCGGTCGTGCCCGTCTTGCCAGCGACGGGCCGCCCGTCCGAGAGCTGGGCGCGCTTGCCCGTGCCGGCGCGCACGACGCCCTGCAGCAGCGAGGTGACGAGCGCCGCCGTGTTCGCCGTCAGGACGTGCCGGCCGACCGGCAGGTTGTTGTCGACGATCCGGCCCGCCTCGTTGCGGACGTCCGAGATCGCCCGCGGATGGTTGCCGAAGGCGGCGCCGTCGATCCGCAGCCCGCCGTTGTCGAAGGCGGAGAAGGCGCGCGCCATCTCGAGCGGGTTGACCGCCTCGGCGCCCAGGCCGATCGCAAAGTAGTTCTTCAGCGGGCTCGAGATCCCGAGCTTCTTCGCCGTCCGCACGATCGCGCCCGGCCCGACGAGCTGGGTCAGCTGCGCGTAGACGGTGTTGTCGGAGACCTCGGTCGCGGTCGCGAGCGAGATCCGCCCGAGGTCGGAGTTCTCGTAGTTGTGCACGTACCAGAGCTTGTCGCCGAGGGGGATCGAGACGGGCCCGGACTCGAACTCGGAGTCGGGCGAGATGCCGTCCTTCAGCGCCGTCGCGAGCACGAACGGCTTGAACGAGGAGCCCGGCTGCCGCTCGCCCTGGACGGCGAGGTTGAACTGGCTCTTGCGGTAGTTGTTGCCGCCGATCATCGCCAGCACGCTGCCGTCGCGCGGGTCGACGGCGACGAGCGCGGCCGAGGGTCCGTTCGGGTCGGTCAGCCACTTCGTGATCGCCTGCCGCGCGAAGCGCTGGACGTTCAGGTCGATCGTCGTGCGCACGCGCAGCCCGCCGCCGAAGACCCGGCCCGCGCCGTAGCGGTCGATCAGCTGCTGCTGGACGTAGTTGGTGAAGTACGGCGCCGGCCCGCGCTCGCCCGAGAGGTGGATCGTCCTCCGGGTTCGGCAGCTTGGCCTTGGTCGCGTTCGCGTACTCGGCATACGTGAGGTCGCCCTGGTCGAGCATCGCCTTCAGCACGAGGTTCCGCCGCTCGCGCGCGCGCCTTCGGGGTTCGTCGCCGGGTCGTAGCGCGAGGGTCGGCTCGGGATCCCGGCGAGCAGCGCCGCCTCGGCCCAGCCGAGCTTGTCGGCTCCGTGGTGGAAGTAGGTCAGCGCCGCCTGCTGCACGCCGTAGGCGCCGTTGCCGAAGTAGATCGTGTTCAGGTAGGCGGTCAGGATCCGGTCCTTCGACCAGCGCTGCTCGAGCTGCCAGGCGAGCGCCGCCTCCTTCAGCTTCCGGCCGATCGAGCGCTGGTTCTTCGGTGTAGGTGTTCTTGACGAACTGCTGCGTGATCGTCGAGCCGCCCTCGACCACCTGCTTGTGGCTGGACGTCCCGCCAGACCGCGCGCACGATCCCGTGGACGTCGACGCCGCGGTGCTCGTAGAAGCGCTTGTCCTCGATCGCGACGATCGCCAGCTTCATCCGGTCGGAGATGTCGTTCGAGGCCGACCAGGATCCGGCTCTGCTTGCCGCGCAGCACCGAGAGGACGCGCTTCGCCCTTGCGGTCGTAGATGTAGCCGTCGACCTCGCGCTGCTGCAGCCGCGCCGGGTCGAGCGAGGGGATCTCGCTCGCCACCGAGGTGACGAGGCCGAAGGTGAACGACAGCGACCCCAGGACGAACAGGATCAGGAGGAGGCCGAACAGGCGCAGCTTGCGAATCCTGCGCCGCGGCTCGGGCAGGCGCCTGCTTTCGGAAGGCGAAAGCTTGCCGGTCGGTTCTTGACTGCATTTACGGGCAAACAATCCTTCACGGAGAGTTTGATCCTGGCTCAGGACGAACGCTGGCGGCGCGCTTAACACATGCAAGTCGAGCGAGAACCAGTCCTTCGGGACTGGGGACAGCGGCGAACGGGTGAGTAACACGTGGGTAATCTGCCCTCGATTCTGGGATAGCCCGGGGAAACCCGGATTAATACCGGATAGCCTCTCGAGCTTTCGGGCTCGTGAGAAAAGGTAGCTTCGGCCTCCGATCGAGGATGAGCCCGCGGCGGATTAGCTTGTTGGTGGGGTAATGGCCCACCAAGGCGACGATCCGTAGCTGGTCTGAGAGGACGATCAGCCACACTGGGACTGAGACACGGCCCAGACTCCTACGGGAGGCAGCAGTGGGGAATCTTGCGCAATGGGCGAAAGCCTGACGCAGCGACGCCGCGTGGGGAAGAAGGCCTTCGGGTTGTAAACCTCTTTCAGGAGGGACGAAGCCACTCGGGTTAATAGCCCAGAGGGTGACGGTACCTGCAGAAGAAGCCCCGGCTAACTACGTGCCAGCAGCCGCGGTAATACGTAGGGGCAAGCGTTGTCCGGATTTATTGGGCGTAAAGAGCGTGTAGGCGGCCAGACAGGTCCGTTGTGAAAACTAGAGGCTTAACCTCTAGACGTCGATGGAAACCGTCTGGCTAGAGTCCGGAAGAGGAGAATGGAATTCCTGGTGTAGCGGTGAAATGCGCAGATATCAGGAAGAACACCCGTGGCTAAGGCGGTTCTCTGGTACGGTACTGACGCTGAGACGCGAAAGCGTGGGGAGCGAACAGGATTAGATACCCTGGTAGTCCACGCCGTAAACGATGGGTGCTAGGTGTGGGGGTGTCGACTCCCTCCGTGCCGAAGCTAACGCATTAAGCACCCCGCCTGGGGAGTACGGCCGCAAGGCTAAAACTCAAAGGAATTGACGGGGGCCCGCACAAGCAGCGGAGCATGTGGTTTAATTCGACGCAACGCGAAGAACCTTACCAAGGCTTGACATGATCGAGAAAGCCGTAGAAATACGGTCCTCCTTCGGGACTCGATCACAGGTGGTGCATGGCTGTCGTCAGCTCGTGTCGTGAGATGTTGGGTTAAGTCCCGCAACGAGCGCAACCCCTGTCCTATGTTGCCAGCGAGTTATGTCGGGGACTCATAGGAGACTGCCGGTGACAAATCGGAGGAAGGTGGGGATGACGTCAAGTCATCATGCCCCTTATGTCTTGGGCTACACACGTGCTACATTGGCCGGTACAAAGGGCTGCGATGCCGCGAGGCGGAGCGAATCCCAAAAGCCGGTCCCGGTTCGGATTGGAGGCTGAAACTCGCCTCCATGAAGGCGGAGTTGCTAGTAATCGCGAATCAGCAACGTCGCGGTGAATACGTTCCCGGGCCTTGTACACACCGCCCGTCACACCACGAAAGTTGGCAATACCCGAAGCCGGTGGGCTAACCCTTTAGGGAGGCAGCCGTCGAAGGTAGGGTTGATGATTGGGGTGAAGTCGTAACAAGGTAGCCGTAGCGGAAGCTGCGGCTGGATCACCTCCTTTCTAGGGATACCGGAGCACTTACTCCGGTAGGCGCTGAGCTCGTCGATGTCGATCCTCTCGGAGATCTTCGTCCGATGCACTCGGTTCGCCTAGAAATCACGTCGACCTCGACGTATGCAGTCCGTACGCTGTTGAGTTTTGAGAGACCGTGCCACTGCCGGCTGACGGTGGTGCGGTGTTTCTCGTGCAGGCGGGCCGCCGGCCTGCGTGCACCTTGAAAACTCCATAGCGACAACACAACGTGTTCTTACTGATCAAGAGAACAAGAGCACACGGTGGATGCCTTGGCGCCAAGAGCCGATGAAGGACGTGGGCGGCTGCGATAAGCCCGGGGAGATGCTGACCAATCGCTGATCCCGGGATTTCCGAATGGGGAAACCTACGCGTGGTAATGCGCGCGTGTTCCCGCCTGAATACATAGGGCGGGTAATGGCAAGCTGGGGAACTGAAACATCTTAGTACCCAGAGGAAAGGAAAGAAACCTCGATTCCCTGAGTAGTGGCGAGCGAAAGGGAAGAGCCCAAACCCGGACGATGTGATAGACGGCAGTCGTTGTCGTTCGGGGGTTGTAGGGCCTGTCTTGATCCGTCTGCCGGCGGGTCGGCGAGTTACAAAGTTGTGCGTTAGTCGAAGTGAATGGAAATTCACACCGCAGAGGGTAATGGTCCCGTAGACGAAAAGCGCATAGCCTCGCTTGACAGGTACCTGAGTACGGCCGGGCACGGGAAACCCGGTCGGAACCCGCGGGGACCACCCCGCAAGGCTAAGTACTCCTTGGCGACCGATAGTGAACTAGTACCGTGAGGGAAAGGTGAAAAGCACCCCGGAAGGGGAGTGAAATAGTACCTGAAACCGTGTGCTTACAAGCGGTCGGAGCAGGCTTAGTCCTGTCACGGCGTGCTTTTGCATAACGAGCCAGCGAGTTACTCTTACACGGCAAGGTTAAGGAAACGGAGCCGTAGCGAAAGCGAGTCTGAATAGGGCGATTCAGTCGTTGGAGGTAGACCCGAAACTGAGTGATCTACCCATGGGCAGGTTGAAGCGGGGTAAGACCCCGTGAAGGACCGAACCGACCTCGGTTGAAAACGGGGCGGATGACCTGTGGGTCGGAGTGAAAGGCTAATCAAACTCAGAGATATCTGGTTCTCCCCGAAATATATTTAGGTATAGCGTCACGTGTTCAATACCGGTTGTAGAGCACTGTTTGGTCTAGGGGGCCTACCAGCTTACCGAAATCAGGCAAACTCCGAATGCCGGTATTCCAGAGCGTGGCAGTCAGACTGCGGGGGATAAGCTTCGTGGTCGAAAGGAAACAGCCCGGACCGTCGGCTAAGGCCCCTAATTCCATGCTAAGTGGGAAACGATGTCCGATTGCACGAGACAACCAGGATGTTGGCTTAGAAGCAGCCACCATTTAAAGAGTGCGTAACAGCTCACTGGTCAAGTGGTCGGGCGCGGACAATGTAACGGGGCTCAAGCATGGAGCCGAAGCCACGGACTTCATGGGTCAAACCATGGAGTGGTAGGGGAGCGTTCCCCATGCCAGCGAAGCGGCGGCGTAAGCCAGCCGTGGAGGCATGGGAAGTGAGAATGCTGGCATGAGTAACGAAAGAGGAGTGAGAAACTCCTCCACCGAATGCCTAAGGGTTCCTGAGTAAAGCTAATCTGCTCAGGGTTAGTCGGGACCTAAGCCGAGGCCGAAAGGCGTAGGCGATGGACAACAGGTTGATATTCCTGTACCACGTCCCCACCGCTATCACCAATGGCGGGACGGGGTAGGCTACGGGAATCCCAGGCGATGGTCGTCCTGGGGTAACCGCGTAGGGCGGGTGATAGGAAATCCGTCACCCATTCAAGCCTGAGACGGGATGCCGAGCCCAGCGATGGGCGAAGTTCCTGAAGCCATGCCTCCTAGAAAAGCGTCTAGGGAGGTGGGACGTGCCCGTACCAAAACCGACACAGGTAGGCAGGTAGAGAATACCAAGGTGATCGGAAGAACCCTCGTTAAGGAACTCGGCAAAATGGTCCCGTAACTTCGGGAGAAGGGACGCCCCAGTAGGAGTGACGCGGATTTACTCCGTCGAGCCTGAGGGGGCCGCAGTGAAACGGCCCAAGCGACTGTTTACCAAAAACACAGGTCTCTGCGAAGTCGTAAGACGACGTATAGGGGCTGACGCCTGCCCGGTGCCGGAAGGTCACGAGGAGAGGTTAGCCTTCGGGCGAAGCTTTGAATCCAAGCCCCGGTAAACGGCGGCGGTAACTATAACCGTCCTAAGGTAGCGAAATTCCTTGTCGGGTAAGTTCCGACCTGCACGAATGGCGTAACGACTTGGGCGCTGTCTCAACGAGGGATCCGGTGAAATTGTAGTCTCGGTGAAGATGCCGAGTACCCGTGGTTGGACGGAAAGACCCCGTGAACCTTTACTGCAGCTTTGACGTTGAAGTCTGGTGTGCGTTGTCCAGGATAGGTGGGAGGCTTTGAAGCGGGGACGCCAGCTCTCGTGGAGCCACCCTTGGGATACCACCCTTCGTATTCTGGGCTTCTAACCCGATGCCGTGATCCGGGTCGGGAACAGCGTGAGGTGGGCAGTTTGACTGGGGCGGTCGCCTCCTAAAATGTAACGGAGGCGCGCAAAGGTTCCCTCAGCACGGTTGGAAATCGTGCGTAGAGCGTAAAGGCATAAGGGAGCTTGACTGCGAGACTGACAAGTCGAGCAGGGACGAAAGTCGGCCTTAGTGATCCGGCGGTTAAGAGTGGAATTGCCGTCGCTCAACGGATAAAAGGTACTCCGGGGATAACAGGCTTATCCTCCCCAAGAGTCCACATCGACGGGAGGGTTTGGCACCTCGATGTCGGCTCGTCGCATCCTGGGGCTGAAGCAGGTCCCAAGGGTTGGGCTGTTCGCCCATTAAAGCGGTACGCGAGCTGGGTTCAGAACGTCGTGAGACAGTTCGGTCCCTATCCACCATGGGCGCTGGAAGTTTGAGAGGAGTCGTCTCTAGTACGAGAGGACCGAGACGAACAGACCGCTGGTGTATCAGTTGTCCTGCCAAGGGCACTGCTGATTAGCCACGTCTGGATGGGATAACCGCTGAAAGCATCTAAGCGGGAAGCCCACCTCGAGATGAGACTTCCCATCCCCTCGAGGGAGTAAGGGCCGTGGAAGACCACCACGTTGATAGGCCGGCGGTGCACGCGCAGCAATGCGTTCAGCTGACCGGTACTAATTGCCCGAGGTCTTGATTTAGAACACTTCGTGGAGTCGCTATGGAGTTTTGAGGGTGCGGCGCGGTGCCGGCTCCAGTAGACCGGTGCCGCTGCGGACCTTCGACAATTTCGGCGGTCATAGCGTCGGGGGTACACCTCTTCCCATTCCGAACAGAGAAGTTAAGCCCGACAGCGCCGATGGTACTCGGGGCGCAAGCCCCCGGGAGAGTAGGACGCCGCCGAATTACTTCAGGAGGGCCGCGAGAGCGGCCCTCCTTCCATTTCCCCTTAGAATTGGTATTCCATGGTGATTCGCCCGCCGGACCCCCACTGGAGGACGAGCTCGTGCATCTGCGCCCGTGGATCGACGCGGATGTCCCCGCGATCGTGGCGGCCTGTAACGACCCCGAGATCGTCCGTTGGACAACGGTTCCGACGCCGTATTCTCCGGAGGACGCTCGCGCCTGGCTCGCGCGCTGCGGGGACGGCATGGACGGAGGGAGCGGCGCCGCTGGCGGTGATCGAGCGGTCGTCGGGAGAGCTCGCCGCGGCGATCACCCTTTGGCTGCACGGCAGAGGTCGGTGAGCTCGGCTACTGGGCCGCGCCGTCGTTTCCGCGGTCGTGGCTACGTGCCGCGCGCCGTGCAACGCTGCTTTGTGCCTGGGGCTTCGACGAGCTCGACCTGCCGCGAATGCAGCTCGGGACGTTCCCCGGCAACGTCGCTTCCGAGCGTGTGGCGGAGAAGAGCGGCTTCGCGCGCGAAGGCGTCCTTCGCTCCTGGCTCGAGCAGCGCGGCGAGCGCCGGGACGTGACGATGTGGTCGCGCCTACCCGGCGATCCTGGGCGTAGCGCAGGCGATCCGGCGCTCGAGCGGCGGGTGGGTGACGAAGAGTGCGGCCAAGCCCTCCTCGGCGAACGGATTGACGGTGTAGAGCGGCTCGGTCGCCGGGCTCGCCTCGAAGGAGACCAGATCGCTTGCGTGGTCGAGGCGCAGGAGGGCGTCGGCCAGCCCTTCGCCCGGAGCCGCAGATCCCTGCCGCCACCCGGTCCGCCGCCAGCTCCCGCTTGGGGAAAGGAGAAGGTGGACGAACGCTGCCGCGATCGGGCCGAGGACGGCAAGCAGCGCTCGCTCGAGCCAGCCGCCGAGCCGGGACATCTCGACGAGCACGACCGCGAGCAGCACGGCCGAGGTCTGACGAGTACGTCGCGGCTCCGCACGTGCGCCAGCTCGTGCGCGAGCACGCCCTCGGAGCTCAGCCGGGCCTCATCGCCCCGGAGCAGTCCGGTGGAGACCGCGAGCGCCGAGCCTTGCGGCCCTCGTCCGGCCGAGAGCGCGCGCGGGAAGCCGTCCTGGATCAGGTAGAGCTTCGGCGGCCTGATTCCCAGCTTAGCCGAGAGCGCGTCCACGGTCGAGCGCAGGATCGGATCCTCGGCGAGCGCATACTCACGCGCTCCGAGCATTCCGAGGAGCGCACGGTCCGCGTACGCGTAGACGGCGAGACCCGCGAGGAGCGCGCAGAAGACGAACACCGAGGCCGTTCGATAGCCGCCCAGCACCCAGCCGGCGCCCCCGAACGCGGCCGCGATGATCAGCGCCAGCAGCCACACCTTCGCGAGGTTGCGGGCGGCGGCTAGCCGCATGCGTTATGCGTCGTCGTCGCCGAGGCCGTCGCGGTCGTCTTCGCCCAGGCCGCGGGGCGGCCAGTCGGGCTCCGGCGCATCGCAGCGGCTCGAGCAGTGGAGCGAGGCGACGTTCTGCAGCGGCACGAGGATGTGGCCGTTGAGCTCGATGTGGGGGACGTCCTCGATCGAGCAGTAGGCGGTGAGCACGCCTTCCTGGTACTCGCCGCCGAAGAGGCGCGACCTCGATCTGCTCGCCTTTGTACTTGTTGGTGTAGTCCTCCACGGGCCGCTCAGTCTATCTCCACGAATCCATCGTCCCGAACGGCCAGCTTGTAGACGGCGCAGTTCGCCCAGCGCTCGATGCGAACGCCGAGCGCGTGGTGCCAGAAGCGAGTTCAGGGCGCCGCCGTGGGAGACGACCAGCACCTGCTCGCCCGGGTGCGCGGCTGCGATCGAGCTCACCGCTGCCAGGACGCGCTCGCGTACCTCCTCGTCGGTCTCGCCGTCATGGTGCTGCTCCGGCCGCTCGTCGATGTCCTCGCGCGTGAGCCCCTCCCAGCGAGCCGAACGAGCGCTCGCGCAGCCTCGAGTCGAGCTGCGCTCGAGTCCGTGGCTCGCGGCAACGGCCTCCGCGGTCGCCCGCGCGCGGCTGAGGTCGCTTGCGTAGATCGCGTCGAGCTCCACGTGCTCCAGCTCCTGGGCCAGCGAGTGCGCCTGCTTGCGCCCGAGCTCGTTCAGCTCGATGTCGGACGAGCCCTGAATCCGGAACTCACGGTTCCAGTCGGTCTCGCCGTGTCGCGCCAGGAGGAGTGTGGTCATGCATCTAAGCTAGCCGCCGGTGGACCTCAGACTGAACGGGAAGGCGTGCATCGTCACCGGCTCGACCGGCGGGATCGGCCTCGAGACGGCGAAGCTGCTCGTGGCGGAGGGCGCGCGGGTCGTGACCTCGGGCCGGAGCGAAGCGCCCGCGATCGGCGAGGCGCTTGCATGTCCGCGCCGACCTGTCGGAGGCCGGACGCGCCGGCGCGCGTCGTCGAGGCCGCGGTCGCCGAGCTCGGCAGGCCTCGACGTGCTCGTGAACAACGTCGGCTATGCCGTCCAGGCTCGCTTCGAGGAGTGTCCGGACGAGGAGTGGGACTCGATGTGGCAGCTGAACGTCATGAGCTATGTGCGCGCGATCCGCGCCGCGCTCCCGCATCTGCGCGCGCGCGAGGGGCGTGATCGTCAACGTCTCCTCGACCGCGGGCAAGCGGCCGTCGGCCGGGATGCCGCACTACTCGGTCACGAAGGCGGCCGTGCTCTCGCTCTCGCGGCTCGTCGCCGACCTCTACGCGAGCGACGGAATCCGCTGCAACGCAGTCACGCCCGGGCCTACCGCGACCGACGCGTGGCTCGGCGAGGAGGCCTCGCCGACCAGCAGGGCGGCAGCCGCGACGAGGTGCTCGCCGAAGGTCGGCGCCGGCCGGCCGCTCGGGCGGCTCGCCGAGCCGGAGGAGATCGCGTCGGTGATCGCGTTCCTCGCCTCCGAGCGGTCGTCGTACGTCACCGGCGCCGCCTGGTCCGCGGACGGTGGCACCGTCCCGATCATCCTCTGAAGGCGCGACGCGCCGGCTCGCGTACGCGTCGAAGCCGCCACTGTCCGCGCTCGAGACCGGTCGGGGACTGTCTCCGGACGGGTCTGGACAGGACGTGTCCGCGGGTAAATCTTCTGCAACGATTTCTCCACAGCTGCGCGGGCGACCGCCGAGCTCAACTGCGAGATCCGCCGAGCGGGATACCCTGAGCTCATGCCGGAGCTGGCCGGACGAGTTGCTGACGCCTTCGAGGCTCGCATCCGCGCGCAGGAGAGAGCGCACTGTCGCCGCTCGCCGTTCGCTCGTACGAGACGCGCGGACGCCTCCGCGGGAGGACAGAGTGCGGCATCCGGACGCCGTTCCAGCGCGACCGCGACCGGATCGTCCACTCGAAGCCGTTCCGGCGGCTGAAGGGCAAGACGCAGGTCTTCATCGACCCGGCCGGCGACCACTACCGCACGCGCATGACGCACACGCTCGAGACGACCGGGATCGCCCGCGTGCGTCGCCCGGGCGCTGCGGCTGAACGAGGATCTGACCGAGGCGATCGGGCTCGGCCACGACATGGGCCACCCGCCGTTCGGGCACGCCGGCGAGGAGCAGCTCGACGCGTGCCTGCGCGAGCGCTTCGGCACCGGCTTCCGCCACAACGAGCAGTCGCTGCGGATCGCCGAGCAGCTGAACCTGACCGCTGAGGTGCGCGACGGGATCCTCACGCACACAGGCCGAGCGCGAGCCCGAGACGCTCGAGGGCAAGATCGTCCGGCATCGTCGACCGCGTCGCCTACATCAACCACGACATCGACGACGCGATCCGCTGCGGGCTGCTCACGCCGCGACGACCTGCCGCGCGACGAGATCGAGCTGCTCGGCGCGACCGGATCGAGCGCGGATCGACACGCTCGTGCACGACCTCGATCGAGAGCTCCGAGCGCGCCGGCGACATCGTGCCAGAGCGAGGAGGTCGGCGCGGCGATGCTCGCGCTCCGCGCAGTTCATGTTCGAGCGCGTCTACCTCGGGCCGAGCACGCGCGCAGCGAGCACGTGCGGGCGCACGACGATCGTCGGCGGATCTTCGACCACCTCGTCGAGCGCGGCGACTCGCCGGACGAGATCCGTCGAGTTCGTCTCCGGCATGACCGACCGCTTCGCGCTGTCAGTACGCCGAGCGGCTCTGATGGCCCGGATCAAGGAGACATCCGTCGAGAGAGGTCGTCGCCGCGGCCGACATGGTGGAGGTCGTCTCCGGCCGTACGTCGCTGCGAAAGGCCGGCGCCGCGCTACTCGGGCCGCTGCCCCTTCCACGAGGAGCGGACGCCGAGCGTTCTCCGTCAATCCGGCCGACAAGCTCGTACCACTGCTTCGGCTGCGGCAAGGGCGGCGACGTGATCACGTTCGTCCGCGAGACCGAGAACCTCGACTTCGCCGAGCGCGGTCGAGTGGCTGGCGGAGCGGTTCCGCGTCACCCTCGAGTACGAGGAGACCTCGCCGCAGCTCGAGGAGTCGCGCAAGCGCCGCGACCGGCTGCACGCCGTGCTCGACCAGGCGGCCGCGTTCTACGAGCGCCACCTCTGGGAGACGGCGGCCGGTGCGCCGGTGCGCGAGTACCTCGCGAGCCGCGGCCTCGGCGAGGCGGTCTGCCGCGAGTTCCGGCTCGGCCTCTCGCCGCGGGAGCGGCGCTCGCGCAGAAGGCACAGCGAGAAGGGTTCACGCGCGACGAGCTGCGCGCCGCCGGGCTCACCAACGCGCGTGGCTCCGACTACTTCCCGCCGCGCCTGATGTTCCCGCTCGCCGACGCGCGCGGCCGGATCGTCGGCTTCCAGGCGCGCAAGCTCCACGAGGACGACCCGCTGAAGGGCAAGTACGTCAACTCGCCCGAGGGCGAGCTCTTCCACAAGTCGGCGATCCTCTACGGGCTCGAACCTCGCCCGGACGGCGATCGCGAAGCAGGAGCGCGCCGTCGTCGTCGAGGGCAACACCGACGTGATCGCCCTGCGCCAGGCCGGGTTCGAGCCCGTCGTCGCGTCGATGGGGACCGCCCTGACCGAGCGGCAGCTGAAGGAGCTGCAGCGACTGACGCACCGGCATCTACCTCTGCTTCGACTCGGACGCGGCCGGCGAGGAGGCGACGCTGCGCGGGATGGAGCTCGCGACCACGCTCGGGCTTCGACGTCCGGGTCGTCGACGCTGCCGAAGGGACAGGATCCCGCCGACGCGCCCGGACGGCTTCGAGAAGCGGCTCGTCGGCGCCGAGAGCTACGTCGTCTACCGCGTCCGGCTCGAGCTCGATCGCACGCCGGACCGCCAGGAAGCATTCGTGCGGGCTCGCGAGATCCCTGCAGCGCAACGAGGACTCTCCGGAGTGGCAAGACGCGCTCCGCCTGCTCGCAGGGCGCCTCGACCTCCGAAGGAGACGCTGGCGGGACTGACACCGAAGAGGCGGCACACGGACACTGACGCAGGAGCTCTCGCCGAAGATGCTCGCGATCGCAGAACGACTTGAACGCGACGTGCTGGCGGCGTGCGTCGCCCACCCGACGCTCCTGCCGCTTCTGGCCGAGATCACCCCGGAGCACTTCGAGTCGGAGACTCACCGCCGGTTCCGCGACCAGCTGCTCAACGGAGGCGACGACGGTGACCTCGTCGGTCTGAAGGCGGAGCTCGACGCACGCGTCGCGCGCGAGGGAATCGACGAGCGAACCGGCCGGCAGCTGCTGCTCCGCCTCAGGGAGCGGCGCCTGCGGAAGGACGCCACGGAGGTAGATCCCGGACGCCAGCGCGAGGTCGCGGAGGCGATCGAGCGGTTCGCGCGGCGATCGAAGAGCCGTCCGTGGAACGCGCCTAGCGACGCTACAATCTGCGCTGCCTTCCCGCGTAGCTCAATTGGCAGAGCATCCGGCTGTTAACCGGAGGGTTGTTGGTTCGAGTCCAACCGCGGGAGCTCACCGTAGGACAGGCTTCGGGACACTCGCGTTCCAGGTCGAGCGTCTCGCTCGTTCCGATTTCGATGAAATTCGGCGACGGCGGCTTCTTCGCGGTGCCCGCCGAGGCGATGGGCGCTACCGAAACGACGAGCGCGACGATGGCGGCGAGGATGAGTGCGCGGATCATGATGGCCGTCGCTGCGCGAAGCTGTTCCTGCTCGACTCTGCTGTGTCTTCGTGGTCATGACTCCCTTTCGTTGATGTCCATGCTCCCTAGGACTCCGAAAGGGGCCGCGTATTCCCGCCTGGCGCCGGGTCGTCTCCTCGCCTCGGCGAGCTTCCGCCGGCAGTCTTCGATCGCCGCTTGGATCGCCTTCCGAAGGTCGTCGGACCGCGTTTCGAGCAGCACCGACCGTAGCTCGGCTATCCGCGCGGGAATGTCGACTGTCTCCTTCAGACCCCTGCCCTCGACCGGTAGATGCGCGGTCGAGGCGAAACCTGGCGCGAAGTCACCAAAACGCTTACATCCCGAAATATTGTCGATTTGTAAAGACTTGCAGGAGGCTGGAGGCCGGTCCCAAGATGGTCCGAATCCCGTGCGTCTGCGTACCTTGATTCTCGCTTTGATCGCCAGCGCCCTGGTTGGCGGCGCCGAGCGCGCTCGCCGCGCCTGATCCCGAGATCGCAAGCCTCCAGGTCGCGTTGCGCTCGAAGGGGATGTACTTCGGCAAGATCGACGGTGTCTCGGGGCCGATGACCGCCAAGGGGCTGCGCACGTTCCAGCGGCTGACGCGGACTCCCGGTCACCGGTGAGCTGGGCCCGCGCACGCGCCGGAGCTCGGTGCGCTCGGCCGGCCGCTCGCCGCCAGACGCGTGCTCGTGCAGGGCGCGTACGGGTGGGACGTCTCGGCGCTCCAGTTCCTGCTTGCGCGGGCGGGTCATCTCCGGCTGCTCGACGTCGACGGCCACTTCGGCGCGTCGACCAAGGCCGCGCTCGCCCGCTTCCAGAAGAGCCGGGGCCTTGCGGTGGACGGCGGTCGCCGGCCCCGCATCCCTGACGGCATTCGGCAGCGGTCGCCGTACGCCGGTGCTGACGCGAGCTACGACGACGCCGGTCGCGTACGTCGTCAAGCCAGGCGACACGCTCACCGAGATCGCGGTCGAAGCACAAGACGACCGTGCGCGCGCTCGCGAAGGTGAACGACCTGAAGTCGGTCAACCTCGTCGTCGAGGGCGCGAGGCTTCGTCTGCCCGCGGAGGTCGGGAGCGGTCCGACCGAAGAGCTCTCCCGCTCGACCGTGCGGGCGCACATCGACAAGTGGGCGAACCACTACGGCATCTCGGTCAGCCTGGCGCGCGCGCGCTCGCGTGGCAGGAGTCGGGCTTCCAGACGAACATCACCTCGTCGGTCGGGGCCTGGGGCCCGATGCAGGTGATTCCTGCCGACCTGGGCGTTCGTCGAGACCGTCATCCTCGGACACACGGTTCCCAAGACGGGGGAGGGCGGCGTCGAGGTCGGGATGGCCCTCCTGAACCACCTCCTCAAGCGCTTCAACGGCGATCAGCGGCTGGCGCTCGCCGCCTGGTACCAGGGTGAGAAGGCGGTGCGCGAGGTGGGGATCTACGACGATACGAAGGCGTTCGTCGCGAACGTGCTCGCCCTCGCCGGGCGCCCGCTCTAGACCGCCGCGATCGCGGCGTACGCGCGGGCGCGCGGCCGCGTCGACGTCCAGCGACCAGAGCGAATCGGGCCGGTCAGGGTCGCCGAAGATCTCGACGTCCCAGGGGCCTTGCCAGCCGGCATCACGCAGCACGCGCATCAGCTCCGCGGTGCGCGAGACGCCCTCGCCCGGCAGCGCGCGATCGCCGCGGCTCGCCCTCGAACCAGTTCGGCAACGTGCACGCCCGTGATCCGGTCGACGTTCTCGGCGAGGTGGCGTTCGATGTCCGGCGTATCCCAGAGATGCCAGAGGTCGACCATGATCCCGACGTCCGGGAGCCCGGCCTCGTCGAGGAGCTCGAGCGCCTCCGGGATCGACGTGACCAGCGTCAGCGCCGTCGCGCTCGGAGGCGTGGATCGGCTCGAGCCCGAGCCGGACGCCCGCCTCGTCGGCCGCCGCGGCGATCCGCTGCAGGCCGTCGATCGCCGAGGCGCCGGGCCTCCTCATCGCTCGCGGTCGCCGGCGGCCCGGTCAGGCAGAGGACGCAGTCCGGCTCGAAGAGGGCGAAGCGGCGCAGCGGACGCGCAGAGCGACGTCGATCGCGTGTTCTCGACGTCCTCCGGGCCTTCGATCACGGTGTTCGGGAGGATCGAGGGCACCGAGCGGCACGCAGTTCGTGACGCTCAGGCCGCTGGCGCGTACGGCCTCGAGGTTGGCCTCGTCGTCCGCACCGAGCTTCATCTCCCAGATCCCGATCCCGTCGAAGCCGGCGGCCGCATACGCGCGGAGGTCGTCGCGGAAGCTTGCGCGACGGAGTCGAGATCTCACTCAGCGAGAGCATCAGGCGCAGCGCCCGGGAGCTTCGCGAGCAGACGCCTTCGAAGCGGTGGACGTGTGAGGTGCTTGGCCACGATGTAGCCGGAGCCGGCGCCGAGGCCCGGGCCGGGATGGGTGCTCGCCCCGATGTGCCAGAGGCTCTCGACCGGTGTTCCGTGGCCGGGCGTGGCGGGTGTGGGGCGGAAGAGGAGGTTCTGGTCGAGGGCGCACGACCCGGCGTAGATGTCGCCGCCGACCCAGTTCGGGTTCGCGTCCTCCATGTCCGCGGGCGACATGACGACTCGACCGACGGTCGCGGACGTCGAGGTTCTCGATGTGACGGCCGATCCGCTCGACGATCCGGTCGGCGTACGCCTCGCGCAGCTCCTCCGTCCACGTGCCGTCGCCGACGTCGATCTCGCCGGCCGCGTCGCCCTTCGGCCGCGGCGGCAGCTCCTGCAGCTGGACCCAGATCACCCACGAGCCGTCCGGCGCGCGCGACGGATCCAGGGTCATCGGCTGGCCGAGCGCGATCGTGGACTCGGCCGGGAAGCAGGCCGCGGTCGGCCTCGTTGACGGCCCGCGAGACGCCGTCGAGGCCGGGGTGAGGTGCAGCAGCGGCGTGCGTGCGAGCCGCTCGTCGCCGCTTCCAGCGCGGCCGCTCGTTCATCGCGATGTGGATCTGCATCTCGCCGCGGCCGTAACGGAAGCGGCGCGCCGGCGTCGCGGACGTCGTTTCGGTGTCGCTCTCTCCGAGCAGCCGCCCGTAGCAGCTGCGTCGGCGTCACGCAGGCGAGCACGGCGCGGGACGCGGAGATCGACTCGCCGTCGGCAAGCCGGACTGCGGTCGCGCGACCTTCCGGAGACGAGGATCCGCTCGACGTCCGTCTCGGTCCGCAGCTCGCCGCCTGCGTTGCGAATGATCGTGGCCAGACCGTTCGACGAGCTTCGTGCCGCCGCCGCTTCGGCACCGGCATCCCTCCAAGCTGGAGCGCGCAGGCGATCACCTGCGTCATGAAGCCGGACACCGCCTGGTCGGGGCCGAGCCCGGTGTGCAACACCCACGGCGCCAGCAGGCCGCGGGTGCGCTCGTCGTCGAACGTCTCGGTCAGCCAGTCACGCGCCGACAGCAGCGTGTGCCCGGCGAACTCGACGAGGCCGCGGCGGCCGTAGTGCAGTAGGCCTTGCGGCCGAGCGAGAAGCCGGCACCCGACCAGAGCTCGGTCCCGAGCACGCCGAACGCGATGTCCGACGCCGCCCATGAACTCGTCGAACTGCTGCTGCCACGCGTCGCCGAGCTCGGCGACGTTCGCGGCGCCGTCGGTCGAGAGGAAGCGTGCTCGAGCCGTCCGGGAAGGCGCGCGGCGGTCGGCAGGTCCAGTGTTCAGATACTCGAGGCCGAGCGCGTCGAGATCCGGCTTCAGCTCGGCATAGGCCGGCGAGCCGACCCACAACGGGTGCCAGGAGGAGAAGACCTCGTGTGTGAACCCGGGCGCCGTGAGGCCGTCGACGGTCTTGATCGCGCCGCCCAGCCAGTCGTTTCGCTCGAGCACGCAGACGCGCCAACCCTCTTTCGCGAGCAAGGCACCGGCCGCGAGCGAGTTGACGCCGCTACCGACGAAGACCGCGTCGAATCCCGCCATGCGGGCGACTCTACTCGCTTGACATGTCACGGAGAAATCAGTGTTTAATCCCCTCGATGCTTCTCCGTGAAGTCGAGTATGCGCGGCCGGGATCGGTCGACGAGGCGATCCGGCTCCTGGCATCGAACGAAGGCGCTCGCGCACTCGCCGGCGGCCAGACGCTCGTGAACGTGATGAAGGCCCGTGCGGCATCTCCGGACGTGCTCATCGACCTGAACCGGCTCGACGATCTGCGCGCGATCAGCGTCAGCGGCGACACGCTCCAGCTCGGCGCGATGGCCACCGTACACGCAGATCATGGACTCCTCCGAGGTCGAGGTCTCGCGGCCCATCCTGGCCGAGGTAGCAGCGCAGATCGCGGACGTGCAGGTTCGGAACCGGGGCACGATCGGCGGCAACATCTGCTCGAACGACCCGACCAACCACCTGCCGCCGCTGCTCGTCGCGCGTCGGTGCGTCGATGACGATCCGGAGCGAGGCCGGCGAGCGCACCGTCCCGGCCGAGGAGTTCTTCCTCGGCGTCTACATGACCGTGGTCGGTGAAGGCGAGCTGCTCACGTCGGTGTCCGTTCCCGCGGCCGCGAACGCGGCAGGACGGATTCGCGTCGATGACGATCGGCCGCGACGGCACGTGCATCGCGAACGCGGCCGCGAGCCTCTGCAGGCGGCTCGGCGCGGATCGCGCTCGGCTGCGTCGATGCCGTCCCAGTCCTGCTGACGCCGGGCGGGACCGACGAGGCGAGCATTCGGAAGGCCGTCGCCGACGCAGGCGCTCGACCCGCCGTCGGACGTCCATGCGTCCGGCGGATTACCGGCGACAGCTGGCGGAGGTCTGCGCCGTGCGCGCCGTCGCCGCAGGCCGCGCGAGCGAGGAAGGTGAGCGTGGAAGAGCCGTCCATGAGCCGCACCGATCTCCGGTCGACGTCAACGGCGACGTCTACGAGCGCGAGGTGGACGCGCGGCGCCTGCTCGTCCACTTCATCCGCGACGACCTCGACCTGACCGGGACGCACGTCGGCTGCGACACCGGCAACTGCGGTGCCTGCACGGTCCACCTCGACGGTCAGGCCGTGAAGAGCTGCATGCTGCTCGCGGTCCAGGCCGACGGCGCGAAGATCGGCACTGTCGAGGGCTCGCGACCGGCGACGGCGAGCTCAGTCCGCTGCAGCAGTCGTTCTCCGCGCATCACGCGCTCCAGTGCGGCTACTGCACGCCCGGGATGCTGATGAGCGCGTCGTCGCTGCTCGCGCAGAACCCGCATCCGAGCGAGGAAGAGGCGCGGACCGCGATCCAGGGCAACATCTGCCGCTGCACCGGCTACGTGAACATCGTCGAGGCGATCGTGCGGCCGGGCGAAAGCATGAGCACGACCGAGACCGACGACCGCGCCGGTCGAGCTGCAGAAGGGCCACGTCGGGCAGTCGATCCCGCGCAAGGAAGACCGGCGGCTCGTCCAGGGCCAGGGAGTCTTCTTCGACGACGTCCGCCGGCACGGGATGGGCTACGTCCACTTCGTCCGCTCGCCGCACGCCCACGCGAAGATCGTCTCCGATCGACGTCTCGGCGGCGCTCGAGCTCGACGGCGTCTACGGGACGCTGACCGGCGACGAGGTCGCGATCCAGACCGACCCGTTCTTCGAGATGTCGACGCCGCCGGGCGCGAACATCAAGGACTACGCGCTCGCCGTCGGCAGGTGCGGTTCATGGGCGAGCCGGTCGCTGCGGTCTGCGCCAGGACGCGCGAGCTCGCGCGCGACGCCGCCGAGCTCGTCGAGGTCGAAGTACGAGCCGCTGCGACGTGCTCGTCGACGCGCGCGGAGGCGGTCAAGAACGAGACCGTGATGCACGACGAGGCCGGCTCGAACGTCGTCTGGAGCGGCGTCTTCGACTGGGGCGACTGGGAGGCGGCGAAGGCCGAGGCCGACCAGATCGTCAAGATCGACGAGCTCCACTTCCACCGCTTCAGCTCGACGCCGCTCGAGTGCTCGGGCGCGCTCGTCGAGTACGAGCGGGCGACCGGCCAGTGGACGCTGCACTGCAACCACCAGATGCCCGGCGTCGGCGCGATCTGGATGGCGCCGGCGCTCCGCACCGGGATCGACAAGCTGCGCTTCGTCACCCACGACATCGGCGGCGGCTTCGGCAACAAGATCTGCCTGCACCCCTACTACGTGACGCTCTGCCTGCTCGCGCGGAAGCTGAACCGGCCGGTCAACTGGACCGAGTGGCGCACCGACCAGCACACGGCGAACGCCCACGGCAACGAGCGCTGGTTCCACGACGTCGAGGTCGCGGTCAAGGACGACGGGACGATGCTCGGCTTCAACGTCAAGGCGCTCGACGACTGCGGCGCGTTCCCGCGCTACGAGCCGCTCGGCTGCATCATCTGGGCGCAGGTGACCGCCGGGCTGCTACGCCTGGCGCAACGTCCGCGTCGACTTCACGCAGGTGACGACGAACAAGGCGCCGGTCTCGCCGAACCGCGGCTACTCGCGGATGCAGCACCTCTGGCTGACCGAGCGGATCATCGACATCGTCGGCGCCGAGCTCGAGCCTCGACCCGGTCGAGATCCGGAAGCGCAACTACGTCAAGACCGAGCAGATGCCGTACGAGACGCCGAACGGCTGCGTCTACGACTCCGGCGACTACGCGCGCTGCCTCGACATCGCGCTCGACCTGATCGGCTACGACACGATCGAGGAGCGCGAGGCGGAGGCGCGCAGCGCGCGGAAAGCTGCTCGGGATCGGGATCGGCTCGACGCTCGACTCCGGCACGAACAACTTCGGCCAGTCGCGCTCCTGAACCCCGAGCTCCAGTTCTCCGGCAACAACGAGGCGGCGACGGTGAAGCTCGACATCTTCGGCGAGATCGTCGTCACGCTCGGCACCGTCCCGCAGGGGCAGGGCCACGAGACGACCGTCGTCGCAGGTCGTCGCGGACATCCTCGGCTGCTCGCCCGACCAGGTGCACGTGCGCCCGGGCCACGACACGTTCTTCAACTCGCACGCCGGCTTCTCGGGCACCTACGCGAGCCAGTTCGCGGTCACCGGCCTCGGCGCGGTCAAGGGCGCGGCCGACCTGCTGCAGCGCGGAGATGGTCCAGCTCGCGGCGCGCCGTGCTGCAGTGCGACGGCCGAGCAGATCGAGCTCGCGGACGGCTTCGCGCGGATCAGGACGGCCCGCCCGAGGCGGCGCTGCCGTTCATGGCGCTCGGCGCGATCGTGAACGCGAACAACGCCTTCCTGCCGCCCGACTTCAACCCGACGCTGAACCACCGCTTCGTCTACCGGCCGTACTTCGGGATGGTCGACACCGAGAAGAAGACCGGGCAAGCTGACGCTGACCTACGCGACGCAGATCCACGCCTGCGTGGTCGAGGTCGACCGGGAGACCGGCGTCGTCGAGATCGTCGACTACGCCGCCGTGGACGACTGCGGCATCGCGCATCCATCCGCAGATCGTCGAGGGCCAGGTGCACGGCGCGACCGCGCACGCGATCGGCGCCGCACTCTACGAGGACTTCGTCTACGACGAGGACGGACAGCTGCTGACCTCGAACTTCTACGACTACCACGTGCCGCACGCGCTCGACGTGCCGGCCGCTGAAGACCGGCGCGATCGAGTCGCCGTCACCCGTTCACGCCGCTCGGCTCGAAGGGGATGGGCGAGGGCGGCGGCGGCGGCATCCACTGCATCTGCTCGGCGATCCAGGACGCCCTGCGGCCGGCGGGCAGGCCGATCGTCTACGACAGCTGCAACCCCTCACCACCGCGTCTGGTCGATGCTGCAGGACCCGGAGTCGACGCGCGCGAACGTCTCGGTGGCGCCGCGCGTGAAGGTCGAGGGCGACGAAGGAGCTGTCGGCGCCCGCGCGACGTCGTCTGGGAGGTCGCTGAACGATCCGGCGCAGATGGCGAAGCTGATGCCGGGCGTCGAGGGCTTCGAGGTCAAGGACGACCGCAACTGGCAGGCGAAGGTCAAGATCCCGCTCGGTCTCGGCGGGCTGCGGATGACGATCGACTTCGACAAGGTCGAGGAGCGCGCGCCGGAGTTCGCGCAGCTGAACGCCAAGGGCAACGGCGTCGGCGCGATCATGAACATGCAGACCCAGTTCCACCTCTCCGAGGCGGGCACGGGGACCTCGATGCGCTGGGAGGCCGACGTCAAGATCGCCGGGCCGGTGGGCGCGATGGGCCAGCGCGTGCTGCAGCCGATCATCAACCAGCAGGTCGGCAACGTGCTCGGCGCGCTCGAGAAGCAGGTCGCGAGGCTGCCGACCGGGTCGGCGTCGAGCAGCAGAGCTGAGCCTAGCCGCTGTGGCGGTCCCGTTTCGCATCGGCGTGATGCAGCTCACGATGGAGCCGCTCGACGAGATGCTCGCGTCGGCGCGCGTCATGGACGAGGCCGGGATGGACACGATCTGGCTCGCCGAGGCGTACCCGTGGTGGCGGAAGCATCGGGATGGAGGCACGCTCGTCGACGGTCGTCTCGGCGCTGATGGCGCGGGAGACGGAGCGGCTGACGATCGGCTGGGGGATCATCTCGCCGTTCACGCGGCACCCGGTGCAGGTGGCGATGGACGCGCGGGTCGTGCAGGAGGCAGCCGGGCCGGGACGGTTCATCCTCGGCTTCCGGGACGTCGAAGATCTTCCTCAACAACGCGCAGATGCAGACGAAGAAGACGCTCGGGCCGATGCGCGACGCGGTCGACGATCGTGCGCGGCGTGCTCGGCGGCGACGCCGTTCGAGTACGAGGGCGACACGTGGAGCGCGTCGACGTGCCGGCGCTGTCGCGCGGAGGCGCACACGCCACGCGACGTGCCGCCGGTCTACGTCGCCGCGACGGCGCCGAAGATGACGGGCGCTCGCCGGCAGAGATCGCCGACGGGTGCCTGACGCCGTCGATCACGACGCCCGCCTTCGTCCGGCTACACGCGCGAGCAACGTCGGGCGGACATCGACATCGGCTGCACCGTCGTCGCGTCGATCGCACGAGGATCGCGACGAGGGCCGCGACGGCGCGCGCGAGATCGCCGGCATGTACCTCGCGAACAAGGTGCAGAACATCCAGGGCTCGGCGGACACGCTGCTCGACCTCGCCGGGATCGAGCATGGACGAGATCCGCCCGGTCGCCGAGGCGATGGAGCAGGGCGGACGGCTCGCGGCCGAAGGCGACAGGTGACCGACGCGATCCTCGACAAGTGCAAGCCGATCGCCGGCACGCCGGCCGACTGCATCGCGGCGATCGAGGAGTACCGCGACGCCGGCTGCACCCACGTCATGCTCGAGCTGTGGGGCGACCGACCGCCACGACGCAGATCCGGCTCTTCGGCGAGAAGGTGCTGCCCCATTCCGCGACTGA
>ERZ1370068.9132-contig-7932_pt1 | contig 74116 bp, 123 predicted proteins | sample MGYA00561227_ERZ1370068 | MGnify/ENA primary metagenome ERZ1370068 (study PRJEB38410, sample SAMEA6850437) | metagenome | study: Metagenomic assessment of the ecological functions of the soil: analysis of the soil microbiota associated with the... | reverse complement strand
CAGTTACGGGACATTGCCAAGGCCCGCATGAAAGCGAGCCTTTTTCGATCACCACGACTTTCTTCGCTCACTGCCTGCTGCCCACCGCACACTGCCCACTGCCCACCGATCTAGTCATTGATCTGGAGCGAGTTAAGCACGTTACGAAACGCAGCTTGATAGCTAGCCGACTCATTCTGCGGCGCAACTGCGACTCATGTATAAGATTTGGCCATTGCGCAGTTGCGTCGAAATCAGCGTGTCACAGCCTCGGCCTGGCCTGTAGCCTCGTTGATGCTGGTCAAACTCGTAGTCAACCCGGTCCTTCCGGCAACAGTTGTGCGTTGCCAGTTCGTCCGCTGACGCATGTTCGGGTTGCTCTGTACCAAGTTATTCAAGAACTCCTGCGTCGCTTGCTGCAAACCGCGGCTTTGCGTCTGTGCCACTCCAATGTTAACGCCGTGCGTGTAGATGACCTGGCCCTGGTATTGGCCGTAGGCGTCCTTCCGGCGCAAAACCAAACCTCGCTATTGCTCGCCAACTCGCGCCAGTTGTTGGGGACACTCACGCGCACGCCGCCGCCAAATTCTGAATAGTTCTGGAAGCGCGTTGACGGATAAACAACGCGGCCGCGCGGCGGATTATTTGGGTAGTTTCCGGTCGTTTCGCCGGTCGGATAGCGTTGGCCGCCCTGGGCAATCTCCTGCATCGAAGGAGCCCGGCCCATGCTCCGCAGACGTTCCTGAATCCGGTTGAACTCACGAGTTTGGCCAATCGGATTCGCGACCCGCAAATACTGAGCTTCCTGGTTAATACGCGCGTAGCGATCCGCTCGGACTCGGGTGGTCGCTCAAAAACCCGCCGCCGCTACCGCCGCTTTGCCGCTCGATGGTCTTAAACATGTTGGCGAGATCGCGCGGGTCGTAACCGGCGATCGGCCATGATCCGAGCGCCGAGATGTCGGCCTCGGTCTCATATTCGCGGCTGAACTTTAGAAAGTAGACTCCAACACCCTGGCTGGCGACCTGGGCCGCCGCGCCCGCCGGGCCACCGACAATCGCGCCGCCGATACCGAGGATGCCGGCCAGCAAACCATACTTCTGCGCCTTCGTCGCCTGCGCCGTTCCGTGTCTCGAGCGCCACGTGGCTCAGCTCGTGGGCCATCACACCCGCCATCTCCGCCTTCGGTTTGTGCCGCTTCGATCATGCCGCGGTTGACGTACATGGGCCCACCCGGCAACGCAAACGCGTTGATGTCGCGCGCGTTCACGATCTTGAAATAGTATTGAAACTCCGGATGCCGAAACTCCGCCGGAATCGAATTCACCAGTCGCTGGCCCACCCTGGAGACGTAGTTGGTTGCGTCCGAGTCGTTCAGAATCGGCATCTGCTGCTCAACTTCGCGGCTGCCTGCCGTCCAGCGCACTGACGTCGTCCGCGGCTTTGTATTTGTTGCTGTGATATTTGATTTGCGTCTGGGAAAAGACCGAAGCGGGCATCGCAAAAACAGCGACCACTGTCAGCCAGGCCCAGCAAACGCTGAATATTGTTTGAACGTGTTCTAATCATCTCTCCTCCGTAGCGACACTAACAAACTCGCTTGGGTAAAGCCGCACGTTAAGATTCCATTCTAAAGGAAACGGCCCAACCGGTTTGCGTCTTAAACGTCACCATTCGCTTCCATCCTCCCCGAAGTTGATCTTCTCACCACGCTCGCGCCGTTTGGGGAAGAGAGCCTTAGGCCTGAGCTCGGGTTTGATGAGTTACTGAAAATGCGCGTTTGCTGGTTTTGTGTTGCCGAATGTTGCGGCGATTCGAAAGCTAAAGCTGAACCAAAACGCAACATCGCTGGCATCCTTTAGCACGATTTCAGTTCGAAGATTCTTCAATTGGTTGTTAGCAAACCCTCCGGGGATCGTAGGATTGCAAAGGCAGTGCCAGAACAACTGCAGGTTCTAGGATTTGTTTCGTGGCTCGATATGTTGATTCAACCATTGCGCGGGTTCAGCAAGCGGCGCGATGTGGTGGGGTTTGCCCTGCAGAACGCGAATCATGGATATGACCAGGAAAACAAAAGCTGCGAAACCAACCAACGCCCCGCCTAATCCGCTGTCGGTAACTGCTCCGACCACAGCTAAACAAGCTCGCCAACGCCAGGATCAGGAATGTGCAAAGCCAAGCCCTGCGCCGCGTGAAAGCGTACGCGACCCTCTTTTCGTGGCACGAGGAACAACTCGATTAGTGAAAACACCAGGCCGATGTAGGCTGGCGCGTAAGGCAATGCGCATGGCCCATTTCTCAGGCAAGCCTATGCCGGCCACGGTCGCCGACCGGGTTTTTGATTTGGCGGCCGATATGGTGTGGGCGGCGGTTGATAAGGTGCAGGCTGCGAATAAGGGGCGGAACAAAAATCGACGGATAGGGCGCATCGAGTGGAACGTTGTCATAACGGCGGGTTGGCGCTTCCGAATAGACGTTGGCGCGAGCGTTCTCGTTCGCAGACGAACCGATCTCGCGCGTTGCGCCTCTGACTTCCTGCGTTCTGGTCCACCGGCAGCTTCGCCACTATCGCCCCAGGCCTGGTCCGCCTTCCTAACAAAATCGGGATCCAGTGGGTTGGTGTCGTATTTGCTCTTCTTCGGATTCCACCATAAGGTCCTACGATTTGCGCGCGCGAATGGTTCAATCTTACTCGGCCGCAATTGCATACTCAACCTCTTCCCAACGCTCGTCCCGCTCGGAAATGCGAAAAGCGCGCAGCACCGGCTGCCGTCCGGCCAGGCCAACAATTAGATACACCGCTTGCGGATAAAGGCGAGCCGCACATCGGTCTCAGAAGGTTTGGGCTCGGCGGCGCGCGGATGAGAATGATAAATCGCCAGCAGCTCTTCACCGCGTTCACGCATCTGCCGTTGGGCGGCGAAAAGATCTTCGGGCGCTGCTTCGTAGGAAATGGCCGTGTCGCCCGCGACGTTACGAAGCGGATAGATGCTCCTCACCAGCTCGCCGGCGCCGCCGATCAAACCGCAGCACTCCGCCGGATCAGCTTCGCGGGCGCGTACTCAAGAATCTGATCGCGATGTGAAGTTTGGAAGGTGATCATGGATCAATCTTGCTGCGCGGAGGTTCAATTCTTGAAAGCTCAAGAGAGTTATCCGCAGATTACGCAGATTTCACAGATTGGTCAGAACCAGATGGATAGACCAACTTAATGCGTTCTGACGAACTGGTCGCAGTCTTAACGGCTGGTGCGCTTCTAATCTGTGTAATCTGCGAAATCTGTGGATTGTCTTTCCTTAACCGGCTCACTGCCTGTCGACGATCTTGAGATGCAGCTCATCCAACTGCTTCGGATCGACTTCGCCGGGCGCATCGATCATCAAGGTCAGTGCGCCGAGGCAGTCTTCGGGAAAGGCCATCACGTCGCGAATGTTCTCCGTCGGCACCAGCACCATCAGCAGTCGCTCGATGCCGGGCGCGATCCCGCCGTGCGGCGGCGTGCCAAACTCCAGCGCGTCCAGAAAGAACCCGAAACGCGAACGCGCTTCCTCGGTTGTCATGCCCAGCGCCTTGAACACCAGCGCGCTGCACATCGCGCCGGTGAATACGAATCGAGCCGCTCGCCAACTCGACGCCATTGATGACCGGGTCATAAGCCTTGGTGCGCAGCTTCCCGAGCAACGCCGGTCTCACCGCCCTCGACGGCGCGCTCCAGCAGCGGCAAGTCTTCATCCAGCGGCGAGGTGAACGGATGATGCATCGCGTAGTAGCGGTCGTCGTCTTCGTGATACTCAAACATCGGAAACTCAGTTACCCACAAGCGGCGCGTAGACGTCTTGCCGGAATCAACTTCTCGCGGCGCGCCACTTCGTTGCGCAGCGCGCCCAGGCTGGCTGCCACCGTCTTCGGCTTGCCGGCGACAATCAAAACCGCATCGCCTTTTCGCGCGCCGGCACGCCGCTGCGAGGTCGCGCGACGCCGTCGTCGCCCAGCGCCTTGAGCAATGAAGACGATGGTCTCGTCGCCAAGTTTGATCCAGGCGAGTCGCGCTGGCGCCGTAGCGCTTGGCGAATTCCTGCAACTCGTCAAGCGTCTTGCGCGACAGCCGCGCGCCGCCGCTGACCACCATTCCCTTCACCTCGCCGCCGGCCGCCAGCGCCGACGCGTAAGGCGCGAAGGTCGTTCTCGGCGAGCGCCGCCGAGCAAGGTCCTGCAACTCCATGCCCTGCAATCCGCAGATCAGGTTTGTCTGAGCCCCAGCGCCGCATTGCCTCGGCGTAAGGTAAAGCGCGGAAACGGCAGTCGGCAGTCTCGACGCCGATCAGACTTGAAAACGCGCGCGAACAATCCTTCCGATCAGCCGGATAAATCTGATCGGGCGTGGCGAAGCTCATCTCGACGTCGAGCTGCGTAAACTCCGGCTGGCGGTCGGCGCGCAGGTCTTCGTCGCGAAAGCAGCGCGCGATCTGGAAATACTTGTCCAGACCCGCAATCATGCAAAGCTGTTTGAACAATCTGCGGCGATCTGCGGCAACGCAAAGAATTTTCCCGGCTGCACGCGCGACGGAACGATGTAGTCGCGCGCGCCTTCAGGAGTCGACTTGATCAGAATCGGCGTTTCGATTTCGGTGAAGCCCTGCTCGTCCATGTAGCGACGTGATTTCGCAGCAGCACGCGATGACGCAGACGCAGGTTTGCCTGCAGCTGCGGCCGGCGCAGATCGAGATAGCGATACTTCAAACGCAGGTCTTCGCTGGCCAGCGCGTCCGTCGCTGGCAGTTTCCAGTTGAAACGGCAGCGTGCGCGCATCGTTGAGCAGTAACAACTCGCGCGCCTGCACTTCCACCGTCGCCGGTGTCGAGTTTCGGATTGCGCTGACTCTCGTCGCGCAGCGTCACTTCACCGGTCACCGCGAGCGACGTACTCGCCCCGCACGTCCTTCGCTTTCGCGTGCGCTTCAGGCGCGTCTTCGGAATTGAGCACCACCTGCGTGATGCCAGTCGCGATCGCGCAAATCAAGAAAGGTGAGTTCACCGAAGTCACGGCGCTTCGCGCACCCAGCCCATCAGCGTCACAGTCTTGCCCACATCATCCGGCCGCAGGGCGCCGCACGAATGTGTACGTTGTAAGTTTCCAAGGTTGTCTAACATATGCTGAATACTAACCGCCAAAACGCTAAATACTAAACCGCCAAGACGCAACGACCGCCAAAGAAGAGAAGCCAAGTGCGACCACTTAGCCGTGTTGGTTCCCGTATTACCTTGGTGTCCTTGGCGCCTTTGGCGGTTCAATCCGTCTTTTGAGTTATCTCGATAAGATTGCCGCCCGGGTCGCGCACGAAGAAACGTGAGTAGCCGGAAGGCGGACGCGGATCGGGAATCACTTCAACTGCCGCACTCTGCAACCGCTGTTTGGCGACGGCGATGTCGGCAACTTGATAACAAACGTGACGGTCACTCAGTTCGTTTTGAACTCCGTCTTCGGTCGACAAGCGAAGCTGAGTGCCGGCACCAAGATCGTACCAGGCACCCATGTTTTGCCTCGTGCCAGGCGGCTTCGGAATCTGTGACAGGCCGAGCACGTCTCCGTAAAATGTTTGGCAGCCGCCTCCAGCGCCGCCGGCACGGTTACGTTCACGTGGTTAACTCTGATTATTCCAATGCTCATATTGTCGACCGACGACGAACGACCGTGGACCGCCGGGGGCGTTTGCGGTCGTTCCTACTCATGACTCAGTACTCATCACTCATTACTGATCTCCGCGGAACGATTGCGGGGATGCTAAGCGACTTCCACTCACTCGAGCGAAAGTGTTTAGCCAGAAAAACGATCTGGCCGATGTGATTCGCGTAATGCATCAACTGGCGATTGATCGCTTGAATCACCGGTGTGCTCTTCCCCGCGAATCGAGACTTTCTTCCCCAGGTCTTTGGGGCCGAGCGGCTCGAGCGCAGCGAAAACACACTGCCAACCCTTCTCCCAGTAAGCGATGACGTCGTCCCTGGTCGTCTTTGGCACAATCACAAACTCCATGTCGCGATTGCGGTTGGGCTTCTCGCCGTCGGTAGTCAGGAAGTCGGTCCAACGCGAAAACATGTTGCCGGCCATGTGCTTCATGATCACGGCAACGCTGTTGGCCTCTGTCATCGAGCATGATGAAGAACTCGTCTTCGTTGAGTTGATCGAGCGCTTTGTCAGCCAGCTTCTTGTAGGCACGCAGACTGGCGATCGAGTCCTGAAGGTAATGTGTCGCTAATGATTCGTCCATGGTCTTAATGTATTCCGTCGTTAACAAATCAAATGAATCGAGGAGAGCCGTGAAACGAGCGACAGCGCGAAGGTCAGCCGGTCAAATCGCTGTTCGGCGGTCAGTTTCCATTGATCTGCGGCCAATTTCCATCGATCTGCGGACAGTTTCCATCGTATTCGCGCCTGATTCCATTGCAATCGCGTCTGATTTCATCGTATTCGCGCCTGATTCCATTGCACTCGCGCCTGATTCCATTCGCACATTCGCGTCTGATTCCACTGTAGTCACGGCTGATTCCATCGCACGCGCGCCTGATTCCATTGCACGCGCGCCTGATTCCATTGACCGCGTCTGATTCCTGTAGTAGCGGCTAATTACCTGTGCGGGACGGCTACGAGGAGCGAGATCATCGCCGTTCGGGTTAGTTCAGCCGGCCCGAATTGTTTCAGCCGCATCAGCGCGTTTCACCTGATCGTTGTTCACCCGAACGCAGATCCTTGATCGAAACTTCCCCGCTCGCCGTTCCTCATCGCCGACAACGGCCACGAATGGAATACTCGCGCGCGGAGGCATACTTGAACTGTTTCCCTAACTTGTCCGCTTCCGGATAAAGATCGACCCGCAGCCCCGCATTCCGCAACTGATGGGCTAGCGCGATCGACTCCGCGACCGATTCTTCATTCCAGATGCTGACCATCACGTCGGCAGGTGAAGACGCAAGCGCTTCGGGAAACATTCCACGTTCGGTCATCACGACTACGATCCGTTCCAGCCCCAAAGAGAAACCACACGCCGGAACAGCAGCGCCCGAAAACATCCCCACCAGATTGTCGTAGCGTCCGCCGCCGCCGAGGCTGCCCGGAGATCCGCTTACGTTAATCTCCATGATCGCGCCGGTGTAGTACGAGAGTCCGCGCGCCAGGCTCGGATCGATCTCAACTCTCGAACCGATGCCTTCCGCCTCGGCAAGACTTCATGATCGATCAGCAGTTCATCGACGCCCCTCGCACCCAATTCATTGTCGCCGACAAATTCAATCAACCGGCCGACGATCGCGGCGTTCAAGCCGCGCGTTTCTGCGTTTGGATCTTCCCCGTCGCAATCTCGGCTGCCTGATCCAGCGAACTCAAGTGCTCCAAAGAAATTGAGCAAGCTGTCGCCGCCGCGTCGTCGATGCCGCGCTCGCGCAAACTCCTTTGCCACGCCCTCGCGTCCAATCTTATCGAGCTTGTCAGAGCGATACCAACGCAGCGTCGTGTTTGTCAGCGGCGACGCCCGGCGCGCCTGTAACACGCCGGTCAGCGCATGCCGGTGGTTTATCCTGATCGCGAAATCGTTGAAACCAAGCTTCGTCAACACCTCGCTTGCCGCCGCGACAAATCTCCGCTTCCACCACCAGCGAACGCGAACCAAGGATGTCCACGTCGCATTGATAAAACTCGCGAAACCTGCCGCGCGCCGGACGGTCGGCGCGCCACACTGGCTGAATCTGGTAACGTTTGAAAAACCTCGGCAGCTTGTCGCGATACTCGGCCACGACGCGCGCCAGCGGCACGGTCAGATCGTAACGCAGTGCCAGGTCGGCTTCGCCGGTTGATTCATGCACGCCGCGCTTGAGTATTTTGAAGATGAGTTGGTTCCCTTCTTCGCCATACTTGCCCATCAGCGTTTCGATGTTCTCGACCGCGGGCGTCTCGAGCGGCTCAAAGCCGTAGCGTTCGTACACTTCCCTGATGACGCCAATGACGTATTCACGCCGGCGCACGTCAGCGGGAAGAAAATCGCGCATGCCGCGCGCAGGCTGTGTTTTGGAAGCCACTTAAGCAAGATACCGACGGGAATGTAGGATCACGCTGGGCATCATAACCCGAAATCGGTCGGCCCAAAAAGTGGGCCAATTACAACGGTTGTAAAGCCTGAACCGCCAAGACGCCAGGAACGCCGAACGGTAACCAAACCGACCTTAAACGTCTTTGGCGACCTCGGCGTCTTGGCGGTTGAACCTGCCCGGAGTTCTGGACAGTCTTGCTGATTGTGAATATCGTTAAGCCAGCCTGGATCGTAAGGAACGCACTCCACTGAACCACCAATGAGTTTGTCCGCAGCTGAAGAGCTTGCCGCACCACGAGTGCAGTCGTCGCAGGCGCGCCAGGCTTCGCTTGGTGTTGCGCTGCGCAACATCCTCACGAGTCTCGCCTTGACGGTTCTGACCCTGGCGCTCACCGGATCAATCTGGCGCGAGCAGGGATATGAAATGCTCATCGTGGCGATGGGCTGGCCCCACGTACTGCTCGGGTTCTCGTTCTTTCTTGGCCGCGCGCTACGAGGTGAAACAGACAGCCGCCTGACTTTCCTGCTCCTGGCTGTGGCGACTGCTGCCATCTGCCTCATCCACTATCAATACTCGATCACCGGCCTGATCTATCTCTACTTTCTCTTCCATCTCTTCCGCGACGAGATCTTTGTCTATTTGCAAACGCGGGCTCGTCATCGTCCCGGATCGAAGGTGTACGCAGTGGCCGGCGTCGCGCCGTTGATTCTGCTGATGCTCCTGATTCCAAATCAGGAATTCTTTCGCCACGACTTGCGGCGGACAGAATTTACCGGAACACAAATCCGGAACAACGCCTGGACGTTGATTCCGTTCAAGGCGGTACCCAACTCGCGGGGACGCGATTTCTATTTCTATTTGCAGGCGCCGCAAACTGATGGCTCGCGTGCGTTCATTGCGCACGCCAGCGCGCGCGATTCGCGAAACGACGGGATCATGATGGTCGGCAAGCGCAAGTGGGACCAGGCTGAGGATCTCACTTTTCTTCCACACTATGCCGGTGAGCCGGAAACTCTGGACGGCATGCAGACGCCGTCGGAGGCTTAACACCGACGGTGTCCGGAGCGTCAACAGCGCCTCCACGCGGCGACGTCCCGGTCTTGTTAACTGGTGGACATGCTGTCGGACAAACCTTCACTGCGGAGAAAAATAACCTCGACGGGATCTGGCTGCCTATCGATCGGTTCGAACCAGGCACCGAATCCAACGAACTTCGTCTTTCATGTTGCTTCGCCGCCACTGCTTCCGTACCCAGCAGCCGTTGACGGGCTGCGCGTGGCGCTGATGCTGGTCCTGGCGGCGATCGTGCTTTGGAGATTGATTCCGCGGCGCGGCAAGGGCTGGCAGTTGTGGATCTATCTCGCGGTGCTCGCCGGGGCGTTTGCGAGCACGCAGACGATTCTCAAATCGTCAAACAACGCCGGCTATCCTTTCCCGCTAATCTTCCAGTTTGCCGTCGTCGTTTCATTACTGGAGCTGGTACGTGTTTTCGTTTGACAAGCTGCGCGCAAAACCTGCGGGGACCCAACGAGCCGGAGATGGCTTGAGTGTTTACGACCAGCTGCTTGGGTGCCTCGCCAGCAAACGACACTTCACGGCTGCAGTGATTGCACTGAATTTGATTTCAATTGTTGGGGTGCTTTGGTACTACCGGCTGGGCGCGCCGGCGGCAATGCGGTTCTTCTTGACTACAACTATTTTCTGTATTTCCTTGTCTTCCACGTCACCTTTAGCTTCCGCCCCGTACTTCGGCGCGCGAAGTAGGACAGACATTCCTGTCTGTCCCCTTCTCTGGTTGGCGATTAACATTCAGCGAAAGACCGGAAGCCAGATTTTCCATTTGTCATTTCACATTTCTCATTTGATCATCGATCAAAAGCCCAGCTGGACGCAATCGTCTCACGGCTGACGAGCATGGCCGCGAATGCCAGAGATCGCAAAATGACAAATGGAAAATCTCTGTTCTCTCGTTTGCCGCTGGAATATCGATCAGGACATGGACGGAATGCCTGTCCTACTCGGCTCAGTCTGATAAAACGGAATGTAGTTGACGTAGTTGCGCCAGAAATCGTTAAGTCCGGCTACTTCCTCATCGGTGAGTTGCCGCTTCACTCGCGCGGGAATTCCCATGACCAAAGAACCGCGGCGGGATAATCGTGCCGGGCGAAATCAGCGAGCCGGCCGCAACCAACGACTGCGCCCCGACTCGCGCGTCGTCCAACACAATGGAGCCGATGCCAATCAGCGCGCCGTGTTCGACGTAGCAACCGTGCAGCGTGACACTGTGGCCCACAGTCACTTCGTCCTCGAGAATGGTCGGGTGCGAACCGGTGCGGGTGTGGACGACGCAGTTGTCCTGAATGTTTCGTGCGGTCGCCGATGCGAATGTAGAACATGTCGCCGCGCAGGACGGCGTTGCACCAGACTGACGCCTGCTCGCCAAGCTTTACGTCGCCAATGACCTGCGCGCTTACATCGACGTACGCGCTCGCGGGAATCTGCGGATGAACTCCGCGAAATGGTCTAATCATAGTGCGCGGATGGTAGCACGGACTTGGTTGCTGGGACCGCGGGCGTCTCGCCCGCAACCGCGTCGCAGACGCGAAGTCTGTGCGACTGCGAAGGGCTATGCTAAATTGGGCGCCATGATTAACCGTTTGTGGTTGTCGATCATCTTGGTGGCGGTGGTCCTGTCAGCGACTTCCTGCGTCGGCGCACTGTTCAAAGTGAAACACGTGGTCGAGTTACCGCCGCTCTCCGGAGATGTGAAGACGGCAAGCGCGGGTGGCGTTAATGTGCGTGCGGCGCCGCTCCTGAGCGACGAAGAAAGTCAGGATCTCTTCGAAGCGAACCTGCCGCTCAGCGGTATTCTGCCGGTGCGATTGGAGCTGGCCTTCGAGAGCGGCGTGCCGGTTGAGACTAAGAAAGTGCGTTTTCGTTTGCGCGACGGTGAGGGACGCCAGTGGAAACTCATTTCACCGAAAGCGGCCATCTCGCGGATTCTGAAAGCAAACGGCGTCTTCACCTACAATCCAAACTCACGAAAACAATTTGAGAAGGAGTTTGCGCGCTTACGCGCATCGAGTTGAAGTCACCCTTGAGCGAATCCGATCGCCGTCGCCAGGGATTCATCTTCTTTGAGACGCCGAAGAAAGAACCCGTCGCCAGCCCGCGCGGTTTGGTCCTGAGCCTTGACCGGCTGCCTCAACCCGTCGAGATTCCGTTGAACTAGCCGCTCTTGCCAGGTCGCTAGCCGACAGATTAGCGCGGCGAAGATCATCCGGTAGATCCGAAACCGCCGCTGCCGCGCTCCGTGTCGCTGAGATCGTCGGCCCAAACTGCCGCCGGCGTAATGATCTTCTCGATTATTAACTGACAGATTTTGCTCAACGCCGGTAGTTGCACGGTCTCATCGCCCGCGTTGTAAAAGCAAACAGCCAATCTCGCCACGATAGTCGGCATCGATCACGCCGGCGAGCGTGTCCAGTCCCTTCTTGGTGGCGAGGCCTGAGCGAGGCGCGACCCGCCCGTAGTAACCTGCAGGAATAGCGACCGCGAGGCCAGTGCGGGCCAGCGCGCGCTGTTTTGGTTCAATCGTGAGGTCCTCAATCGAATAGATATCCAACCCCGCTGCGGCGGCGCTGCCCCGAGTCGGCAAGGTCGCTCTTGGATCCAGCCGCTTGAAACGCAGGAGGTCCGCTCCGCCGTTAACCCATCAGCGGCTTGGCTGAGAATCCAACGAGGCGGTGGGGTACATAAGGTTCCTCCAATGACGAAATCTCTTCGGTCGTGAGCTTGAGCGAGAGCGCGGCCACAGCGTCGTCGAGGTGTTCCGGCTTCGAAGCGCCAACGATGGGCGCGGTAATAAACGGCTTCTGGACCATCCACGCCAACGCCACCTGCGCGCGCGACACGCCACGCCTGGCCGCCAGCTCGGCCACGCGCTCGACTACCTCGCGATCTGCCTGCTCGGTCGCACCGTAAAGCGTTTTGCCAAACTCGTCCTGCTCCATCCGTTTGGTTGACTCGCCCCAGGCGCGTGTCAGTCGGCCACGCGCGAGCGGGCTCCACGGCACGACACCGACACCCTCCGCCGCGCAGAGCGGCATCATCTCGCGCTCTTCTTCGCGGTAGAGGAGATTGTAGTGGTTCTGCATTGAAGCGAACGGCGTCCAACCGTTGCTCCTCGCGATGTGCTGCGCTTTGGAAAATTGCCAGGCGTACATCGACGAGGCGCCAATGTAACGGGCCTTCCCGGCTTTGACCACATCATGCAACGCTTCCATCGTTTCTTCTATTGGCGTGTGTTTGTCCCAACGATGAATTTGATAGAGATCGACGTAGTCTGTGCCCGAGACGTCGCAGGCTATTGTCGATTTCAGTCAGGATGGATTTGCGTGAGAAGCCTGCGCGTGTGGGATCGTCGCGCATTGGGTAGAAAGACCTTGGTAGCAATCACTATCTCTTCGCGCCGGGCGAAGTCGCCGAGCGCGCGGCCGACGATCTCTTCGCTGGTGCCGTCAGAGTAAGTGTTGGCGGTGTCGAAAGAAATTGATGCCGAGCTCAGGCGCGCGTTTGATGAAGGGGCGGCTTGCTTCTTCGTCGAGACTCCACGGGTGCGCACCGCGCTCCGGCACACCGTAAGTCATGCAACCGAGACACACGCGCGAGACCTTCAGCCCCGTTTTTCAAGGTTCACGTAACTCCATATTTCGGTTGAAAAGTTGCCAGCGGCTCAATCTTCCTTCACATCTTCGGCAGCGTCACGCCGCGTTGGCCCTGAGTATTTGCCGCCGCGGTCTTTGTAAGAGGTTTCGCAAACTTCGTCCGATTCGAAGAACAACACCTGGGCCACGCCCTCATTCGCGCAAATCTTGGCGGGCAGTGGAGTGGTGTTGGAAAACTCGAGCGTCACATAACCTTCCCACTCGGGTTCAAACGGGGTCACGTTAACAATTATTCCGCAGCGAGCGTAGGTGCTCTTACCGAGGCAAATCGTCATGACGTTACGAGGTATGCGGAAGTATTCCACCGTGCGTGCCAGCGCAAAACTATTGGGCGGAATCACTACCGACTCGCTCTTCACGTCAACAAAGTTCTGTTCGTCAAACTTTTTGGATCGACGATGGTGCTGTTGATATTAGTAAAGAGTTTGAATTCGTCCGCGCAACGCACGTCATATCCGTAACTCGATGTACCGTACGAAACCACGCGACGGCCATCAGCTTCCTTCACTTGGCCGGGTTCAAAGGGCTCGATCATCTTGAACTCGGTAGCCATGCGGCGGATCCAGTTGTCTGATTTTATGCTCATGGTGGTGAGACGAGAGGATAGCGTGAGGGGCGAGTAAACAGCAAACAGCCGCACAAAACATCAGACGGTTTTGGTTTTATCTGCTGTCTACTGTTTGCTGTCTGCTGCTTGCTTCGTGATTACGATCGTGCCATCGCCAACTGTGAGTTGGAAGAAGGCGCCTCCGGAACCAACTCGCGCCTTTACAATCTGCGGCGTTATCCCCGGCTTCTCGCGCGGCTCCAGCGCGCCGTACGAATCCGTGATTTTACCCGAACGAAGAATGTCCGCGTTGAGATCGCAGTTGAAACCGGGAGGTAGTTCGACGGTTATCTCGCCGGCAGCGAGACGGACTTCCCCGCCGACGCCACGCCAGCTCTTCCCGGGAATACTTCAAGTTCAACTTGCCTACGCCGATCGTGGCCGAGGAGTGCCGCCGGAGAGTTGTAGTTTCGCGTCGCTTTCAGCGGCCGAGAGCCTGATGTTGCCTTCAACGCCGGCGATGGTGAGCGCTCCGCGACCGGCATTGATATCCAGGTCCGTGGCTGGTGGAACGCGAATTCGGTAATCAATTTTCCAGGGCAGGCCGAGGAGTGTCTTGGGAAACTTTTTAGCTGCCAGCCGCATGAAAGCTTTGTCGTGTGTGCCGGTCGTCAGTATGCGGATATGATTCATGTCCTCATCGATCCCGAAAGTATTGACCGCGGCCAGCAGATCCAGATCAGCTTCGGTATCAGCGTTTAGTTGGATCTCGGCGCTGATGTCGACTTCGCTGCGCGACCAGGCTTCAATCGTGATCGAACCCGCCGGAGCACCGACGACAGTCAGCGTGCTGCCGTATGCAAAGCGGCGCACCTCGTGCTTCGTGGTGGTGCGCACGAGTTGCGGCGGCTTAGCCGCTTCAGGAGTTTTCTTCCGCTGGTGGGAAACTGTGGTGGGAAACGAGGGCAACAGAGCAATCAGAACGAGTGCGCAAGCGAACAAAGGATTCATTAGCTACCTTGTGATCGAAAGTTAAATTTGGAGAAACTCTTCGCGTCCTTCGCTAATCTCTCAGGTCGATGTCTCGGTGCCTTGCGTCCGGAAAAATTCATCACAGCACAGAGCGCACAAAGGTAACACAGAGAAAGACCGAAACCGCACAAACTAAAGCGGACGCTCCAATCAAATCGATCAAGAGCGTCCGCAGAAATCTTTTCTCAATTGCGAGTGATTGGCTAGCGACGCAAGAACGTGATGCTGCCCTGGAAGTTTGTGACGACCACCTTTAGAACGACCGTCAACGACGTCACCCCAGATCTTGCGTCCGTCCCTGTTCGCGAGCCGCTCATTCCAGAACTCATTCAGCGCAATCTTCCGGTTCGGCGCGGCAGCCTCAAGGTTGAAGGCGGAGTTCGCGGGGATGCGTATGGTTATGTCACCCTTGCTCGATTGAAAGCGATAAATCCCGCCGCGAGCGAATTCTCCGTCAAAGAAAATGTTGCCAATCGTGTTTTGGGCATAGACCTGAGCGGCGGTGATGCCGCTGAGCTCGATGTCTCCTTCAAGGGAAACATGTGCCCTGACGAGATCACCGTGGATGTTAGTAACGGTAATCTGCCCGCGTTTTGTTTCTAAATCAACCGAAGAATTGACGGGTACGTTAAGTTTGAAATTCACGTTGCCGACATCGCTGCGTCCGCGATTGTCGGCCATCACGTCGACAATCAGAGCGTCTCCGGTCTGGCGCGGCGAAATGTTGGCCCGGGGTGACTCAAAGGTGGCGGTCAGCTTGATCTCGTCCCGATTCCACGACTCGACAATGATTGTGCCGGAGATGTTTTTGAGTTCGATGCGAACATTTTTCCGGCCGGATAACGTTTGGACAAACGCTGCTGAGCTGTAGCGGTGCCTGCGCCGAGCGCGCCGGCGAAGAGAAATGACGCGAGGATTAACCCGGACAGCAGCGCTTTCGTAAGGAAACTGGCGCAGGGGATTTCAAATAGTGCGGGCAAGACTCGCATTCTCATCAACGTGGGGCTATTCAACAACCTGTTCCTTCAGTCTTCCGGCAAGAGTATCCCGACCTTAACGGGAGAGACTTCCCGCGGATTAGAGCTCGGCAAACTCTTTCAATAGAGAAAGCTTTTCATTAAGCGCGGTGTTCAGCATTTCTTCCGACACTTCATCGTGCGGATTCTGCGCCAGGGTGTCAATCGAGTCGTTAACTGTTTGATCGATCACTTTCAGGTTACGATCGAAGGTCTCGCGCATCTCCGGGCTCCAACGAGCCTTGTTGTATTCCACCCGCTGGTTCCAATAAGAGATTAACTGTTGCTGCTTCGCCACGCGGTCGCGCACACCTGCGGCTGCGAGACTGAAGTCGTTACCGGTGATCGTTGAATCGATCTTGCCCCCGCCTTGCCAACGACGCAGACCAACGGCGGTCGACAGCGAAACCACCAACACGATGGCGGCTGCTGAGGCGACGAGTTGCGGGAACGAAAGTTCCCAGCTACGGCCCAGCCAGTTGGTCCACGATCTCTGTCGCGACCCTTGTTGCCCCCGGGCCGTGGTCACGGCCGCAGCAGCCGGGCTCGTCTCAATCACACTACGAATGCGCTGCCATAACGCTCTCGTTTGGCGGCGCGGCGTATTCGCCACGATTTGTGCGGCAAAAGCCGACGATCGATTGCAGATCGTTACGCACTTCGGCACAGTCGAGACACCCTTCCAGATGTGAATTGAGCGTGCTTTGATCTTCGTGACTTAAGGCGCCATCAAGAAAATCGCTAATCAAATTCTGACACTTCTCGCAGTTCATTGTCTTAGTAACCTCTTAAACCTGCCACTGTTTCGTCGATCGTCACGACCACGACGCGGAGCGTGGCAATTTGGTTTTCAAGCAATCAAGGGGAGACTGCGTTCAAAAAGCTTTGTTTCGGACTGCTTCGGCTCGTTCCGTTGGGGTTCAGGGAATGAAACCCGGGGTCTGCCAGTTGGAAGCTAGTCCTTCGTTTTCTGTTGCCTCAGGAGTCCGCGCAATTTCATTCAGGCTTTGTGCAATTGCGACTTGGAAGTCCCAACCGAACAACCCAACATCCGGGCTATCTCTTCGTGTTCGTGTCCCTCAATATCGTGCAGGGTGAAGACCGTGCGGTAGCCGGGAGGCAGTTGATCAATAGCCTTGTCGAGCGCAATGCGATCCACTACCGGCATCGCATTGGGATTTTCCGTGCCCTTAACTATTTGTATCGGCGTCTCACCGTCGTCAGTGGTCTGCTCCATCTTGACGCCGCGTTTACGAAAGTGCATCAAGACCTGGTTGACAGTCAACCGGTGCAGCCAGGTGGTAAAGGCCGACTCCCCACGAAAGCTTCCAATTTTTCTAAAGAGCTGAATGAAGACTTCCTGTGCGAGGTCTTCAGCCTCCGAGACGTTGCTGGTCATTCGCAAACAGAGCGAGTAAACCCGCCGATTATGCCGCTGGTAAAGTTGCTCGAAGGCGGCCATGTCACCCTGAGCGGCCTTTTGCGCCAGCTCGTAATCGGTTTCCTGCTGCGTCTCGGTTTCGGCTGCGGTCACGTGTTCGTATTGGGGCAAGCCACGAAGAACTTACAGCTTCAGCGCCGGTTCGCCACGGTTATCACGAGTCCGCATGTTTCAAAGAGCGCGCAACTCTTCCTCGGCATTTCCATCGGGTTATTGCGAGGCATGTGGTCGCCCTCAACGCGGGTGTGATGCGGCGCTTTGAGCGCGTCGTTGCCTTACCCGACCCAAAAGATATTGAATTTCCCCAGCCGCAACCTCTTCTCAAGCTGCGATTCGGGCCCCGGACGCGATCGAGTGAACGATAGCGGAACGCTCGGTCAGTTGCGCCGAGCGGATTTCCCGGAACCATTGAAATCTCTAATTATGCGGCTGACTTTCAGGATACGGTCATCCGCCCGCGGTGACAAGTCGAACCACCGCAATGCTGACGCATTTTGCCGCCGTTGTGTCGCCATTAGAGACGGCGGCCGATGGCCAGCCGGCTCTTTTTGAGCAGGTCACGTCCAGTAGGTGCGGTCGAGGGAACGATAGCCAACCGCTTCGGCGACGTGCGAGGCCCGGATATCTTCGCACCCTCAAGGTCAGCGATGAGTCCGGCTGACTTTCAGGATCCGGTCGTAGGCACGCGCCGAGAGGCCGAGCCGAGTCATCGCTCGTTCGAGCATCTGTTCGCTGTCGGAGTCAATGCGACAGTAACGACGAATCATGCGCGGCGTCATTTCTGAGTTGGAGAAGATTTTCTCGTTCGTCAGGCGATCCCGCTGCCTCTCCCGGGCGGCCGATCACTCGTTCGCGAATCGTAGCCGAGAGTCGTCCGTTTCCGGCGGTGCATCGCCGGTTAGGTCGCGAAACTTAACTGCCGGTACATCAATATGAATATCGATGCGATCCAACAGCGGACCCGAGATGCGGCCAACGTAACGCTGAATTTGCAAGGGCGTGCAGCGACACTCGCGCGTCGGGTCGTTCCAAAATCCGCAGGGACAGGGATTCATCGCGGCCGCCAACATAAACGACGCGGGAAACGTCAGCGACATCGAAGCCCGACTGATCGTCACTCGTTGATCCTCCAGCGGCTGGCGCAAGACCTCCAGCACGCTGCGGTCAAACTCCGGTAGTTCATCGAGAAACAGGACGCCCTGATGGGCCAGCGACACTTCACCCGGACGCGGAACCGCGCCGCCGCCGATCAGCCCGGCGTCGCTGATCGTGTGATGCGGTGAGCGAAACGGCCGCTCAGTCACAAGTCCGGCACGCCCGGTCAAGCCCGCGACCGAGTGAATTTTTGTCAGCTCCAAAGCTGCTTCAAACTCGAGCGGCGGCAGAATTGTCGGCAGCCGTTTCGCCAGCATCGTCTTGCCTGAACCCGGTGGACCAATCAGCAGGATGTTGTGTGATCCGGCGCTGGCAACCTCGAGCGCGCGTTTCACGGACAGCTGCCCGCGCACTTCGCGAAAATCGACGTTGTAGTGATCCGTTCGCAGGAGCAGTTCCGCCGCGGGATCAATCGTCAATGGCTGGGGCGGCTCCGCAGAACGCAATGCAGCTACCAACCCAACGGCGCTGCGCAAATCGGCGACCGGGTAAAACATTGACGCCCGCCACCACCGCCGCTTCTTTCGCATTCTCGTCCGGCAGAATCACGTGCGTTGATCAGCGCGTCGCGCGCCAGGATGGCGATGGGCAGCGCGCCTTTGATCGGGCGGACGCGTCCGTCTAGCGACAATTCACCGACACAAAGCACGCTGATTAAACTGTTCTCTTCGGCCAGGTCACCGTTGGCGCCAAGGATGCCCAGCGCGATTGGCAGATCGAAACTCGCGCCCTCCTTGCGCACGTCGGCCGGCGCGAGATTGATTGTGATTCTTTGAAAAGGAAAGAAGAACCCACAGTTGCTAATCGCGGCCCGAATGCGTTCGCGCGATTCGCGCACGGCGGCATCAGGCAAGCCAACAATGGTTACCGACTGCGCCGGTTCCGATTCACTGCGCACCGGAGTCAGATCAACTTCAATATCGACAAGGTCGGCGTCGATGCCATAGACCGCCGCTGAGAGCGTGCGAAAGAGCATGGAGATGCTTTCCTCTGCCCGTAAAGTCGGACAGCCAGCGGAGATGAAATTAAAGGAAGCGGAGGGTGGGTGAAAACGAATCGAGCGCGCTTGCGAACAGATCGAAAGCGCGCTCAAGAGAACTTGCTCGTCGCGGGTGACAACGAGGCGGACGCGTTTAGGATTTCAAAACGAGAATATCAATGTCGACGCGACGGCGCAGCGGCAGCCGTGGGCGGCAACTTGATTTCCTGTCCAGCCCGGAGCTTAACCTGCGGTTGAACTCCGTTCAGGCGGGACACTTCATTGGGATCGAGATTCAGGCCGCCGCGATACTGGCGATTGTCTCGCCGTTACGCGCGAATCTTAGTTGGTCCAGCGCCGGCAGGTTCGGGTGATCCGGCTCGGCGGTACAGCGTCAGACGAACGTTACTCCTCGGCACCACGACCTTGTTGGTCGACTTAAGATCGACACCAGCTATTCATCGCCTGCAATTGAGCGAGGCTAACGCCGGTGCGATTTGCGACATTCTGGAGGTCTTCTCCGGGCGCCACCGAAATCACCCGGGCCGAATCCCGGTTCTCCGCCGGAATGCGCTTGAGCAGCGCGTAAACTGTTTGCGCTTTGCCGCCGGGAACGCGAACGTTGTAGGCCTCGCCGCGCGGTGTCACGTCTCGCCTAAGTTCCGGATTGAGGCTGCGCACGTAGTCAAGGCTGCTATCGGTGGCTTCTGCCACGAGCTGTAAACTGGTGGCGTTCTGTACTCGAACCACGTCATACGCCATCGGCGACTCGGGACGAATACCCTTGAAACCATATTTTTCCGGGTTCTTCGCGATCAGGATGGTCGCCAGAATGTTGGGAACGTAGTTGCGCGTCTCCTGCGCAATGTAGGGATAGACTAACCAGAAATTTGCAGTGCCGGCGCGAGAAATTCCGCGGTCAATGTTACCTTCGCCGGTGTTATAAGCGCCCATCGCCAATTCCCAGTTGCCGTTGTAACGGTTAGCGAGAAACTTCAAATACTTGGCTGAGGCGCGGGTAGCCTGCTCAAAACTATTGCGTTCATCAATCCAGGCGGTTTGACGCAGGCCGAACCGTCGACCGGTACCCGGAACAAACTGCCACAAACCAGAGGCCGAAGCCCACGACACCGCCTTGACCTTCCAGGCGCTTTCAACCTGTGCGAGCCAGGTGATATCAACCGGCACGCCTTCTTCTTTGAAAATCTGCCGCGCCAGCTTCATGTACTGACCCGAGCGGCGTAGTCCAGACTCCATCGTGCTGCGGCCACGACCCTGATAGTAGTTGATGTACTGCTGGATTAGCGGATTGATGGTGAACGGGAAGTTTATGTTCTGTTTCGCCTGCTCCAGCGCCAGCACGTCGTCGGGAGAAACGTTCGTCTCTTCGGAATTCAGGACGAGCTTGCTGAGTTCATCAAGCGGCGTACGGCTCAAACTTTGATCACGAAATCCGATCTGTGGCTCGGGCTGTTGCGGCGTTCCGGAGTTGCCGTTTTGAGCAACCAACTCGGTTACATTGTCCGCACCGGAGTGCGGTTCAGCGGCACCTTCTCGCGATAAATGCTCTCCACGAGCTTCAGATAGTAATCATTCAAGCGCTGGCTCGCTCTGACATCCAGGCCGGATTCCAGAATGGAGTCTACCGCCCGGTCAAACTCGTCACGAGCCTGATCGCGCTTATTGTCTTCGAGATTTAGCTTGCCTTTTCTGAAGTGGTCTTCAGCGATGGTAATAACTTTAGAAACCGCATCGTCGGATTGCTGAACGGCGGTGGGAATATCGCGAGCGGACGAACCCCCGGGAATCTGTCCAAAGACACTAGCCGCCGGTGCGACGAGCACTGTAAATAGCGTAATTCGCGCTATCAAAGTCAGGCGGCTCGTTGTCATCAATCTTGTTACTCCTTCGAGGTTGTTTGCGCGAATTTTCAGACCGGTCTCAACGGGGGTCTGTCGCCAAGCGGCGTCCACAATTATTAAGCGAGGTACTCAAGCTTCTCAGCAACTTAAAGTGGGTTGGATGAGCCCAAATGCCTGCCTCAAGCGAAGCCAAAGTCATCTCGGAGGTTATCACACGATTTTCCGGGGTGTCAAACCTTGTCACATTACAATTAGACGGCAAAATCGTGAACTTTTCCACCGGATTCCTGTCGGTCCTAGTAAAGATGCGCTCCCCTGGTCTGGAGTTGCGCACGCTTCTGAAAACGCTGGAGCGATGCTTAAGTTTCATAAATCGCCGACGCAACGGCCGACTCCGAACTGTTTGCTCGGAAAGCTCACTTACGCTGGCGGCCAGAGTCTTTAGTGACTTCTGGATTGAATTCATGCACACGTGCCCGTTTTTGCGATCATTCTGTTGAGAAAGTAAGTCACGGAAAACCCTCTAATCGTTCCACTCTTCCAAGAAACCTGAGAAAAACTAGTTGGAACACGCGTTGCACAGGCTACCGCAGAAGGTCTGTGCGGTTTCAGCAGCTTGTTTGGAACTGTCCAAATACCATGAAGCTTTTGTGCTACTTCTCTCCTAAACAAAAATCAGGGAACACGCATGTCAACTGCCCTCCAAAGAGAACCAGCGTCGCATTTGCGGCCCGAAACGGCCCGACTGCCCGCACTATTATTGCCAACAGCGGATGGTGCCACTCGTCTGTTCTTCAACCGCGAGCTGAGTTTGCTTGCGTTTCACCGACGTAGATGTTGGATGAGGGGTTGGACGCGAGTAATCCAATTCTCGAGCGACTGAAATTTCTGGCGATCTTTTCAGCCAACCTCGATGAGTTTTTCATGATTCGGGTCTCCGCGCTCAAAGAGGAATTGGAAGGAAGCGGTTACCGAGTTGTCGCTTGATGGCATGACTCCCGCGGAACAACTGCAGGCAATCAGAAGTAACCTGCTCGCGATGGTGGCAGATCAGGCAAGGTTGCCTGCGCGAGCACATTTTCCAGAACTCGCGGCGGCGGGTATTTGCGTCGTGCCTTATGACACGCTGGGAACAGCCGAGCAGTCTGAGGTTGCGCGGTTACTTCATGGAAAAGATTTTCCCGATCCTGACCCCACTCGCGGTGGATCAGAGCCATCCGTTTCCCTATATTTCTCCGCTCAGCCCTGAACCTGGGATTAATGGTCGAAGCACCCGGCAGGGCACTCACCGGCGGATCCCCGAAGCACAGGCATCAACCGCGCTTTGTTCGTATCAAGGTGCCACCGACCGCGCCGCGTCTGGTTCCAGTGGGCAAATCAGGGACGACTTTTGTGATGCTGGAAGAACTGATTGAAGCAAATATCGGTTCTCTCTTCCCGGGAATGATTACCGGAGACTGCCATCGATTCCGAGTGACGCGCGATGCGGACATCGAGATTCGCGAGGACGAAGCCGAGGATCTTTGCGAGTAATTCAGGAGGAGCTTCGCCAGCGGCGGTTTGGCACCCCGTGCGACTCGAAGTCTCTGCTCGGATGCCGGAGCAAATGATTGCTTACTTGACAGAGTCGCTCAGTCTCGCCGCCGAAGATGTTTACGTTACCGACGGACCCCTCAACCTACAGGACTTGATGGCGCTTTATGAATTGAATCGCCCGGATCTCAAGGACGAGTCGTTCTGTGCGGCTCCGCCAAGGTGGGGCAGCGATAGGTCGATCTTTGACAGCCTCAAGGAACGCGACCTGCTGATGCATCATCCCTATGACTCCTACGACAGTGTTACCAATTTTCTCAACGATGCTGTTGATGATGATGACGTGGTCGCGATCAAGATCTGTCTGTACCGCACCGGTCCTGAGTCGCCTATACCTCCGGCGCTGATTCGCGCTGCGGAGAAAGGCAAGCGAGGTAACGGCGCTAATCGAGCTCAAGGCTCGGTTTGATGAGGAACACAATATCGAGTGGGCTCGAAAGTTGGACGAAGCAGGCGTGCACGTCGTTTATGGAATTCTGGGTTTGAAAACGCACGGCAAAGTTACGCTCGTGGTCAGGCGCGAGGGCGATTCGCTAAAACGTTATGTCCACATCGCATCGGGCAATTACAATCCGACCACTTCCTGCATTTACACCGACCTCGGCATGTTTACCGCGAATGAAGAGATCGGCGCGGACGCGACCGAACTGTTCAACTACCTGACTGGCTGTTCGCGACAAATGGAGTATCGCAAGCTGCTGGTTGCGCCCGTCAATCTGCGCGAGAAGATGAAGCGCTCGTTGACCGCGAGATCAGTCACGCAGGCGCCGCAGGCACGCATATATCATGGCAAGAGATAAACCGGCTGGCTGACAAACAGATGATCGAGAAGTTATATGAAGCTTCGAACGCCGGGTGAAAATATCGATCTCATCATACGCGGCATCTGCATGCTGCGGCCCGGCGTGCCGGCCTTGTCGGAAAAGCATCACGGTGAGAAATATCGTCGGCCGATTCCTCGAACACAGTCGGGTCTTTTACTTTGCGAACGGCGGCGACGAAGAGATCTACATAGGGAGTGCCGATTGGATGTCGCGCAACCTGAATCATCGCATTGAAGTAGTTGCGCCAGTTTCCGATTCGACCTTGAAGCATTATTTGAAGAACGTGCTTCTGTCCGCATACCTTCGCGACGACGTGAAAGCGCGCGAGTTACAACCTGACGGTTCGTATGCACCAGTGCCGCGTATGAATGAGAAACCATTTGCCAGCCAGACGTTTTTCATCGGTGGGCAGACCCCGTTGGCAAACTGGCGTTGATCGTGATTCAGGCTTGCGACGTCGCTCGCTACCGCTACCCAATCTGCGCTGACAACAAGAAAAGGCCGCCTCGATTTGAGCGGCCTTTCTGATAGGTGATTTCGACGCTTGTAGCTTAACGAGTAGCGTGTGAAGCGACTTTCGCAGTTGCCTGCTTTGCCTGTAGCTGGTTCCAGTAGTCCTCGACAAATTCCTTCTGCTTGCCATGACCGTTGCTGGTATAGAAATCAAACTGCAACATCTCAGCGTAAACCTGGTCGTAGTTCCATTGGTCGTGATTGAAGCGATAAATCGCTCCCATGACGCCTCGTGCGATGTCGTCCGCCGGCGCAATGCACATAGAACTTACCGGTCGCTGGATCGTTGGTAATCTTCAAAACTCATCGATCTGTGCCGCGCTCGGATTCTTTTTGTCAACGATGGGAATATTAACGTAGCGCATCCCGGCGGCTTCCGACCTCGTGAGCTGCTCGCGCTGCCTGGAGTTGTCGGTCAAATCAATGACGGTTCTGATGCCCAGGGCGGCAAGGCTCTTTAGTTCTTCTGCTTTTGGACGGGCGCCGCGATAGAAATTGTCGTCCATTTGCCCAAAATTGCCGATCTTGATATTAGGGAACTTTGCTGTCTTTTGGCTTCCCAAAAGAGACTACGGAAAGCGCGAATATTAAAGTAACAACGGCCAGACTGATTGAGGGAAACTTTCTAGTAAACTTCATTTCTTAAACTCCTAAAGTAGTCGGACACAGTTAAAATCTGTCGGGCTGCTCAGGGCTTTTGAACGAACAAAAACGATTCAGTTTTTCAGCAAGGTTCCCGGTCAACCGGGGAACAAAAAGGCAATTGTCAGGATCGTACAGTGACGAAGCTCGTGTCAAGAAACCGACGTTAAGATTCAAGAAACGCTCACGGAGTTGGTACAAAAAACACGACGCCACACGATACGATTTGGGTTCCGCGATGCTCCGAATTGTATACCGGAAAGGCAGGAAACGTTTCACCCTACCCGGACCTCAGGCCGGTCTGGCAGCCGCCGCTTGCGGCATCCGCTGTGGCCGCGGTCCCGAGCTCACGGGCGGCACAACAGGTTCTTTCAGCGCCTCACGAAAGACCTGCCGCATGTTGTCAACAAAAAGACGAAACGGTATGTCCTTGAAAGGTTCTTTGGGAACCTCGTCCAGGTCGCGCCGATTCTGCTGCGGCAGAATTATGGTTGAGACTCGGCTCGCCGTGCCGCCAGCACCTTCTCCTTTACGCCGCCAACGGGCAGCACGTTCCCACGCAGCGTAATCTCTCCGGTCATGGCCACATTCTTCCGGATCGCCCTTCCAGAAAGCGCGGAGACCATCGCGGTGGCGAGCGTAATTCCGGCGGAGGGCCCGTCCTGGGGAATCGCGCCTTCGGGAATGTGAATATGGAGATCGTAGTTAGTAAAGTCCTCTTCGTTAATCTCCAGATCCTTAGCCTCGCGACTTCGCGTATGAATAAGCAGCCTGCGCCGATTCGCGCATAACCTCGCCAAGTTGGCCAGTCAGCACCAGATTGCCTTTGCCCTTCATCTTCAGCGCCTCGATAAATAGCACGTCGCCGCCAACCGCGGTCCAGGCCAGTCCGGTGGCCACCCCGACTTGATCCTTCTTGAGCACTTCCTCAGGAATAATCTTCGGCGCACCAAGAAACTCGTGCAGGTTCTTCAGTGAAACTCTAACTGAGCCCTGCGTGCCCTTCCGCGATGCGCCGCGCCACCTTGCGGCAGATTCTGCCCACCTCTCGTCTCAACTGACGCAGCCCGGCCTCCTGCGTGTACTGCTGGATGATGGCGGTCAGGGCCGTCTTCGAAATCTCCGACGTCCTTGGCGGTGATGCCGTTTTCTTCCATCTGTTTCGGCAGCAAATGGCGCCGCGCGATCTCGCGTTTCTCCTCCTCGGTGTAACCCGCCAAACGAATGACTTCCATGCGGTCGCGCAACGGCGGCTGAATGGTGTCGAGCACATTCGCAGTCGTCATGAAGATCACGTTGGACAAATCAAACGTTACCGCGAGGTAGTTATCGGACCGATTTTCCGATGTACAAACGCGCCCGGCTGGGGATGGGTTACCTGCCGCAGGAGGAATCGATCTTTCGCAAGATGACGGTGGAGCAAAACATCCTCGCGATTCTCGAGACTCTGTCCTTGAGCAAAGCCGAGCGGCGGCATCGTTGCGACGAGCTGCTGCATCAGTTCGGGATTGAGCGGATCGCGAAGAACCAGGCGCTGACCCTGAGCGGTGGCGAAAAGCGGCGCCTGACGATTGCCCGTTCACTCGTTACCCGGCCGAAGTTGCTCATGCTCGATGAACCCTTCAGCGGCGTCGATCCGATCGCGGTTTACGACGTCCAGCAGTTGGTGGTGAATCTGCGTAAAAGCGGCCTCGCGATTCTGATCACCGACCACAATGTCCGGGAAACGCTCTCGATCGTTGATCGCGCTTACCTGATCGATGAAGGCCGGGTGGTGAGCGAAGGGACGAAGGATTTCCTGATCAACGACCCAATCAGTCGCCAGCTTTATCTCGGCGAACGCTTTCAGATGTAAACCAAAGGAGCCGCATGCAAACGTCCAATGCCAATCCGGTCGTCAAAGTCACTGGCCGCCATCTCACGATCACCCCGCGATCAACGATTACGCCACCCGCAAGATTGAAGGCCTGCATCTCGATTATCCCAAGATCATCGAGGCGCACGTCATTCTCGGGGTGGAGAAATACCGACACTGGGCCGAGGTCGTGCTCGTTTGCTCGAATCACATCACCATCGAAGCCAACGAGGAAACCGACGACCTTTACGTGGCAATCGACGCGGTCATCGACAAGGTCGCCCGCCAGATGCGCAGCAGTAAGACCCGGCTCCTGCGCCGGCATCGTCCGCGCAAGGAAGACATTCGTCATCTGGAAGAACAGGTGCTGCATCCCGAACCGGTGGAGGAAGATGAACATCACGAGCACGCCGTCGTCCGCACCGAGCGTTACCCGGTCAAACCGATGTTCGTCGATGAAGCGGTTTTGCAGCTCGAAATGTCGACGCGCCAGTTTCTCGTTTTCATGAACGCGCGCAGCTCGCGGGTGAATGTGCTCTACCGGCGAAAGAGCGGTGATTTCGGGCTCATCGAGCCCACTCTCTGGTGAGATCGGCTGTTTGTGTTTACGAAGAGAACACTCCTGTTCGAATGCTGAACGCGATCGTTAGGGCCGAGGTTGCCTTTTCCGGGGCAAGCACTGAGAGGCACGGTCGTTGCTCTAATAGCTATCCATGCTTTCGATCGCCGTCTTCGTTCTCGCAATCGTGTCAGTCCTAGCCAGCGTCTGGTGGGCATGTCGGACTGAGCCGCGCGACAAGACCGAAAGCATCGCTTCCTGAAGCAAGCGGCGTCCGCAGCACTAACGCAGGCCTCGGGGTCAGAGGCCGGCCGCGGGAAGAACGGAGGTTTCCATCCCGATTTGGAAGGTAGGGAATTTCGGCTCCCAGCCGAGCATTCGCAGTTTCTGGTTCGAGACACGCTTGTTGCTCGCGCCGCGTTTGCGCTTGCCGGGCGCGTCGGCCACTGGAGGAGTGGCCGATTCAGTCTGGTCGCGAACCATTGATAACATTCCCGCTGGGTCAGCGGCTGATTGTCCGCCACGTTGACGATCCCTGTTTCGTTAGGCAACGCGATCAGGTGAAGCAATGCCGCGGCGATATCGTCGCGCTGGACCTGGTTGAGAAAACGTTCCCCCGAACCTTCAATCTCGCGCTTCGCCGGAAAGGAATTTGCGCAGGAGGGCGGAACGCCCCGGCCCGTAGATGCCGGCCAGGCGCGCGACCAGTCCGCGATTTTGCCTGACGATATCTTCGGTTTCGAGAAGCGACCGCCCGGTGGCGTGAGTTGGTTCAGCCGGGCTTTCCTCGTCGACCCATTCGCCGCCAGTTTGTGCGTAAACCGACGTGCTGCTGGTGTAAATGAATCTGGCCGGGCGCAGTTCGGTGAGGAGGTTGCGCGCTCCCTCGAGATACAGTCGCCGGTAACTTTCGACATCGCCTCCGCCTGAACTGGCGCAATGAACGACGACGTCGAACTCGTTTCTGGCTGCCCGCACCGCGCCTGAATCGGCAATGTCGACGGCGCGAACGGAGTATGATTTGACTGCAAGCCGGGCGGCAGATTCGTTCGAATGAGTCCAGCCTTCCACGAGCCAGCCCGCGTCGTGAAACAGATCTGCGGTCGCGGCGCCGAGATAACCGCAGCCGGCGATCAGGACCCGCTTCTTCACCTTGCCACCGGGGCGATCTCGATCTCGTCGAATTCGTTAGGCTGAATCGCCCGCACCTGCTTCAGCCGAATCAACTCGAGCAGGGCAAGGAACGTGACCACGATTTCGACCCGCGACGCCATGCGCGCAAAAAGCTCGGAAAACTTGATCGCCTTCCGTCCGCGAGCGTTTGCAGAATGCGCTCGATCTTGTCCGAGACGGTGAAATTTTCGCCGACGATCTCCCTGCAAATCCTCGCGCGCTTCCAAGCGCTTGATCACGTTCTGGAAGGCGTTGATCAGTTGAAAAATTCCGACCTCGCCGAGGTGAAGTGTCGCTGTTTCCGGCGTCATTCCGCCCCCGATCCGGGCAAAAATTCGTTCCTGCTCAAGCTCGCGGGTCTGCAACTGCATCGCCGCTTCCTTGAATTTCTTGTATTCGATCAACTGCCGGATCAAATCCCAGCGCGGATCGTCCTCATCCACTTCTTCCTCCGGCGGTTGTTGATCGGCAGGAAGAAGGCTGCGGCTCTTGAGGTAGATCAGGTTCGCGGCCATGACCACGAATTCACCTGCGACCTCAATGTTCAGTTCTTTGAAGGCTTGCAGATACTCGAGGTATTGCCTGGTGATGCGCTCGAGCGAGATGTCGTAAATATCGATCTCGTCGCGCTTGATCAGGTAGAGGAGGAGATCGAGCGGACCCTTCAAATATCTCGAGCCGAACTTTGTATTCCGTTTCCATGAAACGCTTGCGAACCTAGCGGAGGGCCGTGCTTCTGAAAGTCGCAATCTTTCTTATCGCGATGGCTTCGACTCCGGGCTGGCGTTCCCTAACGAATTCTGTTTTTTCAGCCGGTTCCAGATTTCGTCCATTTCCTCGAGATCGGCTTCGCCTAACGCCTTCCCGCGCTGTCTCAGTTCCTCCTCAACCGCGTGGAATCGGTTGATGAACTTCTCCGTCGACGCCGCCAGCGCGCCCTCGGCATCGACCTTATTTTTGCAGGCCAGATTCACGACTGCGAAAAGGAGGTCGCCAATTTCATCCGCGATCGCATCGGGTTGTTCCGAAGCAATCGCCTCCTTCGTTTCGCGCAGTTCTTCTTCGACCTTGGCGACGACCGGAGCGTGGTCCGGCCCAATCGAAACCAACCCGGGCCGCCTTCGTTTGCGCCTTCTGGGCTCGCATTAACGCCGGCAAGGCTTTCGTTAGAGCCCGTGAGATAGCCGGCATCCTCCGATTTATTTTCCGCGCGCTTGATCGCGTCCCATTGCTTCAGGACCGCGCCGGTATCGCGCGCGTCGCTTTCGCCGAAGACGTGCGGATGGCGGCGGACGAGCTTGTCGGCGATGTCCCGGCTCACTTCCGAAAGGGCGAAGCGTCCTTCTTCGCTGGCGATCTGGGCGTGCATCACCACCTGGAGGAGAAGATCCCCCAATTCTTCACGCAGATTTTCATCATCGTGCGCGCGGATCGCTTCAGCCACTTCGTAGGCTTCCTCGAGAAGCCCCGGGACTAACGATTGATGGGTTTGCTCGCGGTCCCAGGGGCAACCACCCGGTGCGCGCAGACGCGCGACGATTTCACAGAGGCGGGCGAATTGATCGTGAATCGCTGGATCGAGAATCGGGATTCGGCTCCCGCATGGAAATATTGTCGCACGGTTCTCGGTTCACGGTTTTCGATTCACCCACTAAATTCTCCAGAGCGAACGGTGGCTGCCGAACTCGGAAATTTCCCCGAAGTTTTACGCCCGACGTAAATCGTAATGCCAATTACCGTCGCGAGCGTGCCGCCGAAGATAATCGCCACCAGCCACGACGGGATATAGCCAACTCGAAGCTGGCGATAGAAGGCGCCCCAGGAATCAATCGGCTCGGCCGCGTGCAGGAAAATTTTCAAGACCCACGCGATCATGATGAGGACAAAGATAAAGATGTAGTTGCGTTTCAGGCGACGCCCGACGGCCTCGAGTTTTCCGATTTTGAACGAGGGCAGGATCAAATCTTCGCAGACGAGTTTTTCCATTCGCCCTGCAGCAGGTGGCGATTCTCCATCACCATCGGTACGAGAAAATGCGCCTCGAGCATGCGCACGCGCGCACGAAAGGCGTCGTAAAAACGATAACGCCGCGCCTCGATCCAAAGCATGATCCAGACGATCGCGAGGTTGAAGAAGAAGATCAGGTGCGGCACGCCGGCGTTGGAAAATGCAATCGTGATGATCGCGGTGCTGCTCGTGACCGCCCAGTTTGTGGTCGTATCCAGCCGGGAGCGCCAGACCATGATCCGGCCCATTTCGCCGCGGTAGAAATGCGACATCGCATTGACGTAGCCCTGGTCATAGAGGCTGCCATGCGCAGGGAGCGGCGCTGGCTCGGTTGCAACCTGGTTTTCGTTCGCCACGCGTCGCGAATGATTCGACATCGTTGCCGCGCGCGTCAATCTATCAATTTAATGATTCCTTCGCGGCTCGGTGTCTTGCTCGATCCCAAAAACGTGGTTCTGGACCTGCGCGGCCGGGAAGCGAAGGATGCGGTCTGGGAAATTGTCCAGCTTCTGGCCGAGGGCGGCGAACTGCGAAGTTCGAAAGAATTTTTCGCGGCGGTGATCGAGCGGGAAGCAAAAAGCTCCACGGTGGCGAATGGCGGAGTGGCGTTTCCACATGCGCGGACGTTACTCGTAGATGAGCTTCTACTCGGGATTGGGCGGAGCAAAGAAGGGGTCGCGTTTCCGGATGCGAAGACTCCGGTCCATCTCCTTTTTGTTCTCGCCGTCCCGCAGCAAATGGTGAACGACTACCTCATCTGTGTCGGCGCCCTCGCGCGCAGATTAAGCACGGAGGGGACGCGGGAGGCGCTGCTCGAGGCGTCAACCGCCGCTGAGTTCCCTCGAGCGGCTGCGAGGAGAGTGAGGGTTCGTTAGGCGGAAATTTTCGCGCCACCCGATAATACCAGCGATGGAGCCGGGCGGGCGAAAAGCCGCAACGGTAGAGAACAATCAAGAGTGCGTTCTCGGCCGTAGTCCGCCAGGCGCCGTGCTCCAGATGCCGGCGACCCGAGGAACTGATTGGCGGATCGAGCACTGCGACCGCCCCGGCCCGGCGCAATCTTCGGGAAAACTCCAGGTCCTCCATCAGGGGAGCGAGCCGAAGCCGCCAAGGGCATGAAAGATTTCTCGCCTAACGAATATCGACTGGTCGCCAAAAAGCTTCCACCGTAACGGGTGAAGAGGCGCGCCAGGCGCTCCAGCGGGAGGAGATAGGGATGGCGCTGGTCGAATTTGCGGTAAAACGCGCCGCCAATAACGGCTGGGTTTTGGAGTGCCGCCCGAATGGCATTGATGTGCAAGTCGGTCAGCTCCGAATCGGCGTGATGAAAAATGAAAACGTCGCCGCGAGCGCTTTCCGCCCCGAGGTTCATTTGTGCACCGCGATTCGGCGCTTCCGCGGGGAGATAAACGCCGCCGGCGCCGCGGACGATTTCCGAGGTCGTCAGGCAAGGAGACGCGTCGACGACGATGACCTCATCCAACTCCTTTAGTCTAACGAGTTCGGGAAGGTGACGAGTCAGTTCGGCGGAATCATTCCAGGCGGGAACAATGACCGTGAGTCGCAGGCGGGCCTGCGCCGGTGGATTCACTTGGTCTTGTTTAAGAGCCGGTTGCGTGCGCGATCCAACGCCCGGCGCTCGCTTGCCGTCAAGCTCCCGATCCCGGAGCGGGAAATTTTTCGAGCACCGGATCGATCGCATCATAAATGTCGTCCTGATCGGGAGTGCGGCGTTTGCTTGGCGGTGGGACCACGTGGAGGGCGCGGCGTGAACGCCAGCGCGACGTCCAACCAGTGAGCCAGTTCAGCTCCAATCCGGCGTTAAGCAAATAGATAAACCCCGAGGCAACTCCCACACTCAGCCAGAGCACCGCGAGGTCCGGCCAACCGTGGTAAGCCATCAAATTCAGCGAATATCCGCCGACGAAAATGAGCGCGACCCACTTCGCCATGATGCGGAGAAAAAGTTCGACGTTTGGGTAAATCGTCGCGAAGGCGATGAAAATGCCGAAGTGAATCGCGGACGAGCCAGCGAGCCCAACCCGTTGCCACGCACCCCAAAAGAGGAGGAAGAGCGAAGGAATCAGAAGCAGGAGCGCGTAGAGGGTGAGAAAGCGCGGCGCCCGATGAATCGTTCCACTTCGCGGCCGAAAGCGAAAAGCATGTACATTTCGATCGCGAACCAGAGCAAACCCGACGGTGGGTGAACAAAGGCGTAAGTCACCAGCTGCCAGAAGCGCCCCGCATGCAGCACCTGGGCGCTGTCGAAGGAAGCAGGTCGAGCACTCCACCCAGGCCGAAGGCGAGGAGAAAACAGGCCACGATCATGCAGGCGACATGCGTGATGACGAGAAGCGTCGGAACGTGGATCGGATAGCGGCCCATCCACGCGACCGGCTGATAATCGTCCGATGTCGCGACGCCGAACACGCCAACATTAAACGGCTCGGTCTGGTGCAGCGCAAGCGCAGCCTGCGTCTTTGAGATTTTCAGCAGCAGCAAAATTTTGGACTAACCAATTTTTCTTGGCCTGCCGGGCGAAGCGTTCAAATTGAGTTCATCGCGATCGTTCGCGGACTCAAGCTCATGGAAAACATTGCGCCCGCGATTTCAGCGCCCAGTGGCATCGGAGAAAACAAGCCAACCAACCAGGCGGTGCTCGATTGGGTCCACGAAGTCAGAATCGACTCACCAGCCCGAGAATATTTTTGGTGCGACGGCTCCGGAAAATGAAACGAGTTTTTCTCGTTGGGGAAGCACTCCGTCAGGGGATTTTGATTCAGCTCAACCAGGAAAAAAACCTGGCTGTTATCTGCATCGTTCGAACCCGAACGACGTCGCCCAGGTGGAACAATTCACCCTTATCTGCACCCCGACGAAGGAAGAAGCGGGACCGACCAATCACTGGGCCGAGCCTAACGAGACCTACAGCAAACTGCACGGGATGCTCAAGGGAGCGATGCAGGGACGGACAATGTTTGTCGTGCCCTACGTGATGGGCCCACCCGGGTCGCCGCTGGGGAAAATCGGCTACGAAATTACGGATTCGATCTACGTCGTCCTGAGCATGCGAATCATGACCCGGATGGGCGCGGTTGCCGCCAGGCTCGCTTGGGAACGGCTCTGACGCGGAATTCAATCGTGGCGTCCATTCCCTCCTGGATGTCAATCCGGAGCGCCGCTGGATTTGTCATTTCCCACAGGACAACACCATTATCTCGGTCGGCTCCGGTTATGGCGGGAACGTGCTCCTGAGTAAGAAATGCCTCGCCTTGCGAATTGCATCCTATCTCGCGAAGCAACAGGGCTGGCTCGCGGAGCACATGCTCATCCTTGGGGTCGAATCGCCCTCCGGGAAAAAGCATTACGTAGCGGCGGCATTCCCGAGCGCGTGCGGGAAAACGAATTTCGCCATGCTCATTCCGCCGAAACATTTTGCGGGATGGAAAGTGACCACCGTCGGCGACGACATCGCGTGGATGGAAATTCGGCCCGATGGCCGGCTCTACGCGGTCAACCCGGAGAACGGCTACTTCGGCGTCGTCCCAGGGACGAGTTACAAGTCGAATGCCAACGCGATGCGGGCGATCGAGCGCGACACCCTTTTTACGAATGTTGCCCTAACGAATGATGGTGACGTCTGGTGGGAGGGAAAGGATGGCCCTCCGCCTAACGATGCAATCGACTGGCGCGGCCGGCCCTGGACGCCGGCTTCACCGGACAAGGCGGCCCATCCCAACAGTCGCTTCGCCACTCCGATGCGGAACAATCCCGCCCTCGATCCCGAGGTCGATGATCCCCGCGGCGTCCCGATCAGCGCGATCATTTTTGGTGGCCGCCGCAGTGATACCATGCCGCTGGTCTTTCAAGCGGACGACTGGGTGCATGGAGTTTTTGTCGGCGCGACCATGGCTTCGGAAACGACCGCGGCGGCGACGGGCGCGGTTGGCCAGGTGCGGCGTGATCCGATGGCAATGCTGCCTTTCTGCGGTTACAACATCGGGGATTACTTCGAGCACTGGCTGAAGATCGGCCAGCGCCTAACGAGCCCGCCGCTGATCTTTAACGTGAATTGGTTCCGAAAGGGCGCGAATGGGAAATTCCTCTGGCCGGGGTTCGGCCAGAACCTGCGGGTTTTGAAATGGATCATCGAACGCTGCGAAGGTCAGGGCGGCGCGAACGCGAGTCCGATCGGCGCAATTCCGCGTCCGGAAGATTTGGACCTGGCGGAATTGGAAGAGGTCACGCCCGGGATGATGGCGGAATTGCTCGGCGGTGAAGCCGGAGGACTGGGCGAAGGGTTACAGGGACGAAAAGGAATTTCTCGAATCGCTTGGACCAAAAATTCCGAACGCGCTATTTGCCCAATACGAAAAAGTCGCGGGGCGCTTCAGTCGTTAGGCGTTCTTCTGGTCAAGGTTGCCAGGGAGCTCCCGAGGGAGCGGCATTTTGAAAACATCCTAACGATACTCACGGTTGTGCCCCAGCTGGATCGGCCGCTCCGCCGGGCGATTGACCAGCAACCTTAGTGCGCAGAGGGCGGGGGAACGATGAGTTGCGCGAAGGTGCGGACAATAATGCCGCACTCGAGGGTCAGGTTCCAATTCTCCAGATATTCGATGTCGCAGGCGACCCGATTTTGGATGTCTTTGCTCGTTTGCGCTTCCCCGCGAAAACCGCGCACCTGGGCCAGCCCGGTGATCCCAGGCTTGACGAACGTCCGGACCTGATAGTTCGCCATCAGCCGGGAAAATTGTTCGTTATGCTCGATCAGATGTGGCCGCGGCCCGACCACGCTCATGTCGCCGCGGACGACGTTCCAAAACTGCGGCACCTCATCGAGCGCTCAGTTTGCGAAACCATTTGCCTAACGGATAGACGCGCTCGTCCTCGGTCGTCACCTGCCGGGCGAGATCGTTATTTTCCGGATGCATGGTCCGGAACTTCCAGATATCGAACCGCCGATTTTGAATGCCGGCCCGGATCTGTTTATGGAAAAGGGGCCCGGGCGATTGCAACCGTTGCGCGAGCCAGACGACGACCGCAAGTGGCGGGAAGAGGAGCAACATGATCGGGAGAGCGAGCGCGTAATCGATAGTTCGCTTGAGGCTGCGGTTGAACGGATTCTCCAGCGGCTCCTCGCGCAGGCCGAGAAAGCGGAAGCCATCATCGTCGAGGTGAGTCACCGGATGGCCGAGTTTTCCTCGAGGTCGCTGACCATCAGGAGCCGCACGCCGAGCTGGTCGCAGGTGGCAATCAGATTGCGAGTGAGATCGGTGAACTGCGGAAATTCGAGCATGATCACCTGAGTGACGCCATGTTCCTGGATTGCGCCGCGAAACCGGTCGGCGCCGCCGAGCACGGGAATGTTGTCGATCATTTTTCCGGCGGGTTCCTCGCAGATGATCCCAACGGTGCGCAGACCCATCTCGGCTTTCCGCCGCAACCAGCCGCGCAAAGCGGTGGCTTTTTCAATCGAGCCCACGAGGAGCGTTTTCTCTTCCCGGCGGAACATTCGGCGTGCCAGAAACTCAGGCAGAAAATGATGGGAAAAGAGGAGAGGCGATGTAGAGCCAGGGAATGAAATTGAAAAAGAAGAATCGCGAAATGAACGCGTCCTTGGTCGCGATGAGATAAAGGACGAGCACTCCAATACTGGCCAGAGTCTGGCGGAGCGCGAGCCGATGCTGGCGCAACAATTCGCTCTGAAGAAAATATCTTTTCGAACCTTCGCGGCTGAGCGATTCACCCAGAAGACCGATGACGAGGGTTGCGCAATAAATGCTATAGCGATTCCAGGTCAGGTTCGCGCCCGGCGAATAAAGGTGACCATGAACCAGACGCCAACCCAGAAGAGACCGGCCACGATCGCGATCTGGCAAAGCAGAAAGACGCGATACAATCCCTGGGTCCGCTGCGTGATCATGGCTATGGGCGAACGATCAGGGCGACGCCTGTGCGGGAATAATGAAGTCGCTCGTTGCGAGAAACACGGTTTCGCTGCATGGGAAAACGCGCAATCTGACTGCGGTGAACTGATTCCACCGCAATTAGCCGTTTGATGCAACCGTCCGAGCCCATCACCCGAATCGTCCGTCAGAAGACCCAGTCAGCAAGCGACTTGGGTCGCGATCAGTCTGGCGCTGCTGGTGGCTTTGGGAGCATTTCTCGGCGGTTCCACCCATCGTTGGAGTCAGGCGATCGTCATCGGGTTTGTTCGCCATTCTCTTTGTTCGTTAGGCCACCGCATCGTTCGCTCGGGCCGTTTTTGAATACGCTGGCGTGCCTTTTTCTTTTGCTGGGAGCGACCGCTTTTCTGCCGGCGAACTGGTTTTCGCTTCCTGCGTGGCGCGTGGCCCTAACGAACGATTTCGGCATCCCGCTGGGAGGGATGGTTTCACCGCAGCCATGGATGAGCCTCGATAGTTTCATCCTCCTGATCGCGGGCGCGACCTGGGTTTATTATCTCTCCTCCTTCGAAGCTTCGTTGCGGGAGGTGCGACTCGCGATCCGCCTCTTTGCCGTTGAGCATGGTCGGGCTCGCGCTTTTTTGTCTGGTTCTGCGCTGGCAACAAATCGCGCTGCCTTTCTGGCACAACGCTCGTGGGTTTGGCCCATTCCCAAATCGCAACCAAACCGGCGACTTGTTTGGCATCTCCACCATTGCGGTGCTCGGTTGCCTGCAAGACGACTTCCGGCGCGGCCACAAGCGCTGGATCTTTTGGGTGCCGTGTCTCGGAGATCTTGATTGCCGCCGTCATCGTCGCCTATTCGCGCGCGGGGATTTTGATCCTGGTGATTGGATTCGTTGCCTGGGTGGGGCGGCTGGCGTTTCGAAGAGCTTCCGGTGCCGGGATTGCGGTCGGCGCGTCAATCCCTGCTGATTCTTTTTGCCGGGCTGATGCTCTTTGGCGGAGAGACGATCGAGCGCTTCAACGTTCTGCCGGGGAACGAAGGCCCGGTGACCTCGGATTATCGCTGGCTCGTTTTCCGCGATGTCTGGAGCGATGATCCACGGTTCGCCCTGGTGCGGAGTGGGCATTGGAAATTTCGAAAGCATTTTTGCGCTCTATCGCGACGCCTCGCGTGGGCCTGCACGAGCGCTTCATCCGAAAGCGACTGGCTCTGGGTGTGGTCGGAGATGGGTTGGCCGGCGGTCTTCCTCCTCGCCCTTGCTGGAATCGCACTCGTTAGGCGAGCCTTTCCCCTGAAAGAGGAACGAATCAGCGTTTGCGTTATGCAGCCCTGGTCGGCGCGCTCCTTTTGCGGTCCACGGTTTTGTCGATGTCTCAGGACATCGTTGGGGTTCATTCCTCGCCGGGACTTTCCTGCTCGGGATGGCGCAGATTCGCCCGGACCCGCGCGCTCCGAGCCGGTGGCTGCCGATTTTCTTTCGCATCGTCGCGCTCTTTTGGCCATCGTCAGTCTGGGATGGCTCATCTGCTGGCGGTGGGTGCTGCCTTTGCCGGGCCGGTTTGGAGTCGATAACACCAGGGACGCCGTGGTGATCGCCAACCGTGGTCATCGGTTCACGGAAGCAGTGGCGCTTGCCGATCGAGGATTGAATTGGGCGCCGCTCGATTGGCAGCTCTATTTTTGCGGGCGCTTGCTCGCATCGGATTGCGCGAGCCGATCGCGAACGTGGTCGGTGATTTTCGTCGCGCCCGCTTTCTCGAACCGAGTGCCTACCAGTTGCCATTCGAGGAAGGTAAAGCCTGGCTCGGTTGGCAACCCACCCTGGCAATCACGGCCTGGCGTAATGCGCTCCAGCGTCAGGGTGCAGATGAGGCCGCGATTTTTCCCAAGATGCTGGGCGACGCAGCCAACTACGACACGAAGGTGTTTGAAGCCCTGCACCAGTACGCCGTCGATCGTCCGCGCCTAACGATTTACTATCTCGAGGCAGCAACGCCGACGCAATTCCAGGCGGAAATGGATGCGCTCCTGACGCGCGATCCACAGCTGGCGCAATTTTCGCCCGAGCAAAGAGGCAGACTATTTGAGCTCTGGGCCAACCACGAGCCGCTCGATCGATTGCTGCGCGAAGTCCAGAATCATCCCGACTGGATGGGCTACGCCTGGCGCGGGCTGGCGCGTCATCACGCCGGGCAATTACAATTTGCCGAGGCCTGGGAACTCGTTAGGCAATATGCGCCGCGGCCCGCGTTCCCCCGCTTGCGACCAACGAATCGCTGCCGGATCTCGAACGTCAATTCGTGAAAAACGAGGACGACCTTGCGGTCGGCTACGCGCTTTACCGGGCGGAAATGAAAGCCGGCAAGCTCGACGAGGCGCTCAACACCGTTCGTCATTTCACCGAGCGGCCGGATTCGCCGCCCTATTTCAATTTTCTCGAGGCCGAGACCTGAGGTGCAAAAGGCAACTGGCAGCGCGCCTGGCAATCGTGGCTCAATTACCAGATGGCGATTCCAGAATCGCAAGATGTAGCCCGGATCGTCCTTCCGCCGGTTGCGCCGCGGTCCGATCCGCGCATAGATACTGCTCCCGGCTACGGCAATGAAATCACGTCTGGCGCTCCTGTTCCTCTTTCTGGCCATCGTCACCGCACAGGCGCAGCAGACCGAATACATCATTGTGGTCGGCGGGCCTTCGCTTCATCAGTGGGAGCAGTACAAATCCCAGCCGCACGATCATTGGTGGGCCAACTTCGTCCACTCAGCACGGATTCGGACAGAACAGATCCTGGCTCAAGTCCCACCAAACACGAGCATCACCTGGATGGTTTACAAGCCTGGCTACATCGACCGTGGGAAACAGGAAAACCAGGGACTTGATCGCAAACATCAACAGCGTTCGCGACAAATACTCACATTCAACCTCATTTACTTCGATCACAGCGGCGACGTGATCAACTATCTCAACCATGGAATGCAGCGAGATCAGGTGAAGGTTTCCGGGTTCGAATATTTCGGGCACTCGAACAAGGCTTGTTTCCTCTTCGATTACAGCAACGTGATTGAGAGCGCGTCCAAGGCGTGGATGCACGAATCGGAATTGAAGCGGATCGACCGGCGCGATTTTGCCCGGAACGCATATGTCAAGAGTTGGGGCTGCCACACCGGCGAAAGCATGAGCAAACTCTGGCGCGAAGCGACCGGGACCAAGATGTGGGGCGCGATCGGCAAGACCGATTTCTCCACCGGTGAGTTGCCGGCGCTTTCCTCCGTCGGGGGAAAGTGGGTCTACTGACCCACTAATCGGGGAGTCATGGGTCGGGGCACAAAGGCCCCTCCCACAGTCGGTTAGTTATCGATTTGGTAGGCCTCTACGAGGGCCACCCCGCTGGTGCCATTCTTCCCGCTGACAATCGCCGTATAGTTGTTGGGGGCGAGAGTGATCAGGATCGCTGATTCTGCAGGATCGGTTGGCGGGAGGATGGCCATGATTTCCTGCTCATTCGGCGCGTCCATCCAGTTGTCGTTGGAGATGATCAGTTTCCGTCCTTGTCATGTAACTCCAGCACCGGGTCGGCCAATGCACCGTCAACACCCTGTGCCGTCAGAGACGGACCAATCGCCCGGATAAGGACCTCCTGGTCACTGGCGCCGAGAATAATGATGCCTCCGATCAAGACCTTGTCGTCGGTACCGACCAGGCCGCGGGTCGAGATATTCGCCAGGATAGATGGGCTTGTGCCTGAATTAAGGTCGAACACTTCGACCAACCCGATGCCGGCCAAGAATGTTAACCCCTCGGACGATCGCGGTGTAGTTGCCGGGATCCAGGCTATCAATAAGAATGGCCGATTCGAGATCGTTAGTCGGGGCGAGGGGTACTATCGATAATTTCCTGCTTATTGGAGGCGGTCATCCAGTTATCATTGGTCGCGATAATCGTGTCATTGCCCATCGTATCCGGATGATGCAACTCCAGCGTCGGATCGGCCAATGCACCGTCGACACCCTGCGCGGTCAGAGACGGACCAAGCGCCCGCACGATTATTTTCTTCGAGTCCGTCCCGGTAATAATGAAACCGCCAATCAAGACGTTGTCGCCGCCCTGGACATCACCACGGGTCGAGATATTAGCCAGAGTCGGGATGACGGGGGTTGCCGATGGGGTGGGTGAGGCAGTCGGCGAAGGGCTGGCAGTTGGTGAGGGACTCGCGCTGGGTGAGGGGCTCGGAGTTGGAGTCGGCGTCGGCGATGGAGCTGTCACGGTGATCGTGCCGATCATCCCGCAACAGGCACCGTGTGGCGTAAAAATAAGGGAACGAACCGGCGGTCAAAAACGTATGTGAGAAGGTGTCGTTCTTGTTCTTGATCGCCCGAGTCCCAGATTCCGTCGGGCGCACCCGGTGTCCCGGAGGTGCTGCTGTGGGATGCTGGAGCCCCAGACCCACTGAACGGTATCACCTGCTTCAATGCTCAGCGTGGCCGGACTGAACGACAAGGCTTCCGCTTGGTCCAACTGTCACCATGAAAGTGGTTGCGTTCGCCGCCGTCCCGCACGCGAGCGAAAGCAGCGCGACCAACTACGATGAGCAAGTTGCGATTGCGCGAATATTTTCCCGCCCGGTTCTCTTCCAAAAACAAAAATTCCTTCTTCATGACAATGGTCCTCTTCCAATGGTTATCGTATCTCTATTCGGCTGGCGCAAGCGCTTGGCCGTCTCAAAAGGGTAACGGACTTGTTACGCTTTCCGGGGTTGCACACGGGGCGGAATTTTGTAATCCCTTGCCCATGTTTCAGCTATCACTTCGTGTTCGTAGCGCGTCTGCCCTGCGGCATTCTTTGGGGCTCTCTGTGCTCACTGCCGCAGGCGTTTGTTTTTTGAGTTCTGCTAACTCGGAAGACCAGGGGGTTGGGGTGAAATGGGTTGCGCCCGGCGCGCAGGCCCAAAACCAATCCGGTTAAGACCGATTCCGCGTCGATCTCGGCCGGACAAAAGATTTACATGCAACGGTGCGCGAAGTGCCACGGCGAAAGCGGCAAGGGCGATGGCCCCGATGCCGTCGAGCTGAAACTACACCCAGCCAAATTTACCGGCTCCGCCATTCACGATGAGTCGGACGGCGCACTTTTTGGAAGATTTCCGTAGGCAAGAAAGGCATGCCGGATTTTGCCAAGAGACTTTCACCGACGGACCGGTGGAACGTGGTTAATTACCTGCGGACATTGGGAGGTAGTTGATTGGTTGGTTAGTTAGTTAGCCCTTTTCGCCTGACTCTGCGCCGAGAGTCATCCCGCGAACAACTTGTCATCATTCGCGCGAGCGAAGGATCTAACGAGCGTCTGGAGTGGGTTGTCAGGTCCTTCAGCCGCTCCGGACGAAAACCCTAAAGCCATCTCAGAAATAGCGGCACGCGCCTTCCCTGACCCTCACCTGGCGCTGCGCGTCCTCCTCTCCCTCGAGGGAGAGGATTGAGGTGAGGGCTTCAGAAGATATCTACGCATTCCTGATTGTTTGTGAGATGACTCCTAAGGTGAGTTAAGGCCTGGCCTAGAAGCGGAATTGCAGGCTGGAAAAGATGGAGTGTGCCTGATAGTTATTGTGCCCACCGAAAGTCTCGTCGGTGTAATCGAAGTAAGTGTAGCTCAATACAGCAGACGGACCTGCTTGTTGAGTTGTCGCGTCAGTGTCGCTGAAGCAGTGTGCTCAGTTGCCCCCATCCCATAAGGCACAGCTACGCCGGAGTTGTTAAAGTAATCGTTCGCGCGGTAAAAGGTGTAACTGGCATGCAGGTCGGTCTTGTCATTGATGATGTAGCCGCCGCCGGCGGTGATCGTCCAATAATCATTCCGGAAATTGACCACCGTGGGGCTGGTATTGGGAAACAGGTTGATGCTGCTCGCGGGGGTGTCGGTTTGATTGAGGACATAGGAAAAATCTGCCTGCAGGTAGAGGCGCGCGAGCGGGTTCCAGTTGATCGACTCTGTGATTACATGCTGGGTAGTCACACCCGTCTGCTCCACCCCGAGCGCGAAGCCATCCACCGCCCATTGCGAGTCGATGGTCGTCCGCATAAAGTCATAGCGCGTGACGAGTGAGACGTGCCCAGCGTGTGTGGAATTTCCGGCCGCAGGGTAATGCGAACATTAACGTCGTCCGTGTTCCAATCCTGTCCGATCAAGCGCTGGTCCTGACTACCGAAGAGGTCGTTATCGTAGCTCGCGATCTTGTGATAATATTGCGCGGATAAATTCAATCGCGGCCGCGGATACCAGTTAGCGCCGATCGAGTACTTCTGGCCGATGAATTGCGTATCCTTGTCCAGCGGGGCCAGGCTCTCATCCCGGGTCTGAAACTCATTGACATGCCCGTATTCTTCTTCCAGTTCCGCCTGGGCATAAAAGGTCCAGTCAGCCACACCGGTATAACGCAGTTCCAGGTTCTGCGCGAAACGATCAAAGTCCGACGTCCTAAAGCCGGATGCCGGGGTCGGCGGCAGATAATGGAAACCTCCCTCCGGATTCGTGGGCGTGAATGGTGGCAGGTTGAAGAAAGGTTCGACGGCGAGGAAACTCGAGAAGCTATCCCGATCTTCATGGGTGTAGCGGAAAGCCGCCAAGACACTGAGCTGCTTCGCCGGCAACCAAAACAGATTCGCGTTGATTACATGCTCATCGACCTGGGCCGTGCCCGCCAGATTCAGATAAGCATGGTCAGTTTGCCCCAGCGTTGGAATGACTTCTCCAAAGGCGGATCGAATTCATTGCCAAAGATCCGCGTCCCGGCGAGGTCGTTTTGCGCAGTCGTATAGGAATAACCGGCGGTAAACCAAAGCGAATCTGAGAACCGAGTCTCCGTGATCGCGTGACCGCTGAAAGAGATCGACGTCATCCTCTTGATGCTGCGTGGCAAACCGTTGTCCACCGGGCAGAACCGGGCTTACCTGCCCGGCACCACGCCACGTGTTTAAGGAGTTATCGTTCTCCGCGTGCTCGTATCGCATCCCCAAAAGCACGTCCGTGTTGCCAAGGGTCTTCGAGATATCAAAGACAAAGATGTCCCGGGTTTCGTCGATGTTTCGAAAGGCCGGCGCAATGTTGCGAATTGCGCCCGGTATTCCAGTCAGAGTGGTATCACCCCAGTCGGTGGAATCTTTCTGGCCATTACGAAACTCATGGGAGTAGCGCATGGTTATCTCCGGAAACTCCGGCATGCGTAAACCCAGCTCGACCCAAACGTCGCCCCGGTCGATATGCATTTCCGGAAAAGGCGGGTTGAAGAATTGTCCGTTAGGCGGAAAGAACCCGCCGTTCCCGTCATACCAGCTGCGGAACTCTTCGTAACCAAACTGAATATATCCCAGCTCCTGTTTGGAGAGAGTTAGCTGTAACTTGTAGTCGTTCGTATCAAAGATCGCGTGCCCGTCGAGAACCAGCTGGACGTCACTCCCAATCGCGCGCTCATAATGAAGGTCCTGGATCCCACCGAAAACCTGTTCGCCCGGCAACCGGTGCTCCTGCTCAAACTGCGCGCGGTCACCATCGAGAATGACTGCCGCCGAACCCCAGCTCGATCCAGTTCTTCGGCTCTTCCGGTTGCTCCTCTGTCGCCTTGGTCGGGGTCGACTTACTCATCAGTATCGTCAGCAGCCAGCACCTGCGACCGCACCGATGCAGAGATAAAGCGCGAGTAACCCGGCGAGGTAGGCTCGAAAATCGGCGCGACGAATCATAGGTCTGCACTCAGTATCTGAGGAACGGGGTCACGTTCGAGCCGTGGGGTTCCTCGTGACATCCAGCCGACCAACAGGTCCCGCGCGGGAGGAAAAGGTGTGATCGACATTCCCGATCACAATTGAGCCGCTAACGGTTTGCTGTTGGAAGTGGCACTTCAGGCAAAGAGTCTGGTTCCGCTCGTTCAGCAGACGCTGGTTGACTGAGCCATGCGGCGAATGACAAACCGTGCAGCCTTCACGCATCGCTTCGTGCTCATAAACAACGATCGCGCTGCGCGGCGTGACACTGAAGACAGGTGTCGTTCTCACTTAAGAATGCCTTGCCGCCGCCATGGATATTCTGCGCCATGCTCGTGCCCCGCCTTTCATCGCGCTCCCTTTGTGCGGTTCATGACAGTCAGTGCAAGTCATTTTCCCTCGAGCACTGGGTGGCGATGCGGCAGCTGAAACTGTGCGCGGACATCGAGGTGGCACTGGAAGCAGGCCTGTGGCGACCGCTTCGGATTGACGATCAGGTGAGCCGCGCCACCGCTCTGGCGCGTGGAGACTTCCCGGGCCGTGGCAAGACTCACATCCGACGTTCATCGCGTTTGCTCCCGGCGCTTTTAGCCGCGCATGCGTGGCGGTGCGGAAATCGCGCACGATTTCTTCGTGGCAATTGGCGCATTTGTCGGTCCCGATAAATTCCGCGCCGGGCACGCCGGGCGGGGCCACGATCGTGCGATTGCTATCGAGCGTTCCGCAGGAGAGCAGCGTCACGGCGAGAACATACGCGCCGCCCGCGGACCAAAGCAGTCGCAGCCGATGAGCGTAAATCCACCGAACCAACCTGTCGGGCCGCATCAGGGCAGGGTTTTACGGAAAAATCACAAAGCCGACAACCGATTTTTGTGACAGTCTCGTTACGGGAAGTCCGAAGGTGGATCGGCCGCTCCGTCGGGCGACATCAGCGCCAAACGAGTAGAGACTGCTCGATCGGCCTCCCGAGCCTCAGATATCAGACAAGATTACAGGATTGGTTGCCGTTTGAAGGGTTGACTGGTTGGAGGTCGAATTGGAGAGACGACCTCCCTGTAGTCCTCGCGCGTGATGCGCAACGTTGATGAACAAGGAACGGCGGTTTGCAACCGCCCCGGGCGCTTCCAAAGCGCCTTCTTGATAGGTGGATCGAGCAGTCCCTTGCTCGATGACGGCTCGAGCGTGCTCCGTCCGATTCACGATCCTCGATGTTACGACTCAACCATTCACGCCCTACGAGCAATCGCCCGGCGGAGCGGCCGATCCACCTTCGCCGGGAATAATCCCCTCTATCCTCGGCTCGTAGTTCTCACGAAGGAAGAACCTTCGCCTGCTCGATTTCGTTGGCATGGCAGCCGCGTTTTACTACGGTTCGGGCGTGGCGAAGCTCGACTTCGAGAAACTGGTCGAAGATTATTACATGCCGCTTTACCGCTTTGCCCTGTCCCTAAGCCGCCAGGAATCGGATGCCGCCGACCTGACCCAGCAGACCTTTTTTCTCTGGGCCTCGAAGGTCATCAGCTGCGTGATGCTTCCAAGGTCAAGACCTGGCTTTTCACTTCGCTTTATCGGGAGTTCCTGGGACGCAAACGGCATCAGGAGCGCTTCGTCGAATCGGAAACTGCTCCTGAAGTGATCGCCGCGCAGACAGTGCCGTCATCGATCGTCGATGAACTCGGACAGCGAAATCGTGCAACGCGCGCTCATGGGGTTGGAAGAGATTTATCGAGCGCCGCCTGACTTTGTTTTATCTCCAGGCCCTTTCCTACAAAGAGATCGCTGAGACCCTGTCGATCCCAATCGGCACAGTTATGTCGCGCATTTCGCGCGGCAAAGAGCATTTGCGGAAAGCGCTCGCGGACGAGGCTGGCCTAACGACTGAAAGAAGTGGAGGAATGCGCGAATGACTGAGCAACAGGCGCGCGTGATTCTTCAATCGTATCGGCCGGGTAGCGACGATCCCGACGATCCTCAATTTGCGGAGGCATTGCGCGAAACCGAGCGCAACCCGGAGCTCGCAGAGTGGTTAAAAGAGGAACAAACCTTCGATTGCGCGGTCGCCGACAAACTCGCCGAGGTGCCCGAGCCGCTGGGATTGAAAACCCGGATCCTCGCGCTTCATCAGCAGCCGGAGAGGAAATCGTCGTCGTGGAGCCTGGCGGCCATTCTCGCGGTTGTGGCCGCGGTCCTTTTCCTTTGGCGCGCAGCTGCTAAGTCTGCTCCGGACTACGACTTCCGCCGATACCGCGTCGGTCTCGAACTATTCACAGGAGATGGTCAGCTTCGTGCGCATGCCGCCGCCACTCGATATGATGACCGAAAACCTCGGCGCCCTGCAAGGTTGGCTGACCAAGAACCAGACGCCGCCAGTCAATGTGCCGGAGAATCTGCGTACGCTTCGGCCGGTAGGTTGCCGGGTGCTTTCGTTTCGTGGTCATGACGTTGCTCTAGATTTGTTTTCGCCGTGACCCCAACCATTTGGCGCACCTTTTTCACCGTCGACCGCGCCGCGCTCCCGCAAATCCGCGCGGGCCAGCCGCCGGTTTTTTCAACCGCGGGGGAATGGACGACCGCGAGCTGGGCGGAAGGAAACCGGGTTTACCTGATTGCGGTGCAGGGCGATCAAGAGGCGGTGAAGCGTTACCTGCCGCACGCCTAACGAGAAGGAGAAACAAGGAACGCGGTCCGAAGGAAGAGGCCGGGCTTGGCCGTCACGGATGCAAAAGCAAGGTCGGCCGGGGCTTACAAACCGCCGTTCCTTGCAATAGTGCTAATGGTAAAGGGAAGAAGCGTGGTGACTTTCCCGGCGGCAGCGGAAGTCTTGATTCGATATCGCAGATAACAGTCCGAAGACTCTACGTTCGGAACGGTCCACTGAGACAAATTAGAATTAGGAGTATTGCGCACAACGTGCGTCCACGGTCCGTCTGGGCCGCTTGGCGAAAAGTCAATGGCAACGGTCGCCGAACTGCCCACGGGCACCGCGCTAAGCCACTTCACAAACTGCACGGAGCCGCCAACAAGATGCTCGCTGCCTTTTGGAAAGACGGGGATGAGATTGAGCTGAGGGTTGTCGGGCACGTGTAGATACACCCGCAGCTTATTGTCGCCGCTCCCCGCGCTGGCGAGATAGGCGATGTCGTTAAAGCCACGTGATCAAAATCTGCGACCGCAATTCCCGACACAGCGGTTTCCGAAATGGTGAAGGAAGCAATCTGCGACCACTGAAAAGCTGGGTCTGATTTGTAGATGGAAATGTTCTTTGAACTCCAGACGACAACCTCGTTGCTTCCATCCATGTCCATATCGGCCAGTTTAACTCCCTGAACGCCGCGCGTTGGCAGGCCGGTTGAAATGCTTTGCCAGGTGCTCGTTGTCGTATTGAAGAAATAAACCTGTGCGCTCCCACTCTTTCCCACGGCGATATCCTTGGCGCCGTCATTATTTACATCCGCAACATCGAACTGGATGTTGAACCCCAAAGAAAGGCCGCCCTGCAAAGGGCGTAAACTCGCCCGTGCCATCGTTACTCCAGATTTGACTCCCATCGAGGGCGACGATCACATCCGCATTGCCATCATTATTGAAGTCGCCGAACTGGCACCATTGATTGAGTTACCGCCGTTCTTGGCAAAGGTGTTGGTCCACGTTCCGTCGCCGTTATTCTTATAAACCCGGAAACCATTGCAGCAGCCGAATGAGTTAGCCGCGAGATCGAGCAAGCCGTCATTGTTCACATCGGCAAAATCGATCCCGAACATCCCGTAGGTTTCGCCCGCGGTGGCAAGCCCATCATCATAGGGCGTCCACGATGCCCCTGATCCGTCACCCAGCGCGGTTTCGATTAGCTGATTACCGAAGTCATCGTTGGAATAGTTGTGGTGCATGGCATAACCGATGTCCATGACGCCATCGTTATTTATATCCCCGAGCGCCACTCCGCCGTAACCGAAGTCACCCTGCTTGACCAATGACCAGCTGGTGCCGTCGCCATTATTCCTCCAGACCATGATACCCGCTTCGGTGGCATTTACGTTTGGGCTGCCATGGTCACCGATCGTGACCAGATCGATCTTACCATCGCGATTGACATCGCCCGCTTCTAACTCTGTAAGTCCAGTTTCGAAACTTACGGAATCAAGTCCGCTGGTGATAAGTTGGTAGGTAAGACCCTGTCCGCTTGAGCTTTTGCAGATCAAGACGACAACAAACATTGAAATAAGAAGGGTTCTCATTGAGTCGTAACTATTCTTCATCGGCGACGGTAAAGGTTACGCGTGCCTAACGAGGGGGATCGTCGTCGGCGACTATAGCAAACCCGGCCGACAGGCGTCGACGGTTTTGTCGAGCGCGTCGGGAGGGGCCGACGTGTCGGACTGGCCTAACGACTCGACTGCGAAGTGCTCGCGGTTTTCGGGCCCGCGCTCAGCTGGATCAAGTCGGTGAGAATGTTTAGCGTCTCGTCCCGTTCCGGATCGACCGCGGCCGGTTTGGTATCGTCACCGCCGTCAACGGAATCGTCATCCGAATCATCCGTGTCCGGGGCTGCTTCCGGCGCGGTTTTCAAGTCGCCTTTTTCACTTCCGCAATTTTCCCCGGATACATGATGAGTTCGAGCTTCGGGCTATCCACCGTCTCGAGAGTGAGCCGATAAATACTCGGTTCCTCATCGTTTCGGGCGAGACGCTCCTTGGAACGTAATTCTTTGCGCGCCTTATCCTCTTGACTTCGTGGCGGCGCATGTCTTCGTTCAAGGAGATCCGGTTATCGCTGATTTTTTTCCGAAGCCGCTCCATGTCCTCCATCACGTAATGGAATTCCGGATTCGACGCGACGCGGGCAGCGGAGCGGGCCTTCAGTTCGTTGAGGAAGAGTGAATGGGTGTCGGACCATTTCAGTGAACTTGGCCGGTGGCACTTCATCGTAGGGGAGCGCATTTTTCAGCGCGCCTTCGCCAAACTCCGGCAGATCGGTCAGGGTCGGGAGAGTGATATCGGAAGTCACGCCGTGCAGTTGGGTCGAGCCACCGGCGACGCGATAAAATTTTTGGATGGTCAACTTGAGCGCGCCATCATCCTGGTTACGGGTTCCGAGGAGCGAAGTGAAGCGGCCGATCTCGAGGATCGTCTGCACGGTGCCTTTGCCGAAAGCTTACTTTGATCGCCAACTACCACCGCGCGGCCATAATCCTGGAGTGCAGCCGTGAAAATTTCACTCGCCGACGCGCTTTGCCGGCTGGTTAGCACAACCAGCGGTCCGTCGTAGGCGATGGTCGGATCCGGATCGGTGGAGATGACCACGCGCTCGTTCGCGCCCTTCGTTTGCACCACCGGACCGGATTTGATGAACAGCCCCGTAAGCGCGATCGCTTCTTCAAGCGAGCCACCGCCATTGCGCCGGAGATCAATTACAAGCCCGCCAATTTTTTCCTTCTTCAATCGTTTGAGAAGGGCGAGCACATCCCGGGTGGTGCTCTTCTTGTGCGAATCCATGTCCGCGTAGAACGAAGGAAGAGTGATCCAGCCGACCTTCACCGGGTCGCCGTTGGCGTCTTTCTTAATGATTATGTCGGCGCGCGCCTCCTGATCTTTGAGCTTAATCTCGTCGCGAACCAGCTCGATCGTCTTTCGTTGCGAGGGATCGGTCGAGCTCGCCGGAATCACGAGGAGGCGAACTTTGGTGCCCTTCTTGCCGCGGATTTGCTCGACTACTTTGTCCAGCCGCATGTCGCGGACATCGACGAAATCTTTTGAACCTTGGGCGACGGCGCTGATCCGGTCACCAACCTTCAGACGTCCGCTGGTCTGGAGCCGGCCCACCAGGAACGAGGCTCTCGATTTTGGCATAGCCGTCTTCGCTGCGGAGCATGGCGCCGATCCCAACGAGAGACAGGCCCATGTTGATGCTGAAATTCTTCAGGTCGGAAGCGCTCAGATATTCCGGAGTGTGGGTCGTAGGCTTGAGCGAGCGCGTCGAGGAAAAGCTTAACCTGTTCCTCGTCGTCTTCCTCGTGGACGTTGCGGAGCATCCGGTCGTAGCGGCGTTCGACCAGCTTCGGTCCGGGCTCGATCGGGTGTTCGGCCAGTTTTTCCTGAGGAGCTCGTTTTCGATCCGCTCTTTCCAGAGCTCGTCCGCCTCCGCGTCGTCCTTCGGCCAGGGTGCTTTCTGGCGGCTCAGCAGGACGGTGTCATTCGTCTTGAAATCCATCGGCTGTTTGATCAGCTCCTTGATTTTTTAACCCGATCTTCCACGCGCTTCTGGAACACGTCGAAGATCTCGTGGGCGGGCTTGAGGTTGCCGAGGAGAATGTCGTCATCGAGCGCGGATCCGTATTTCGCGTTGAAACCGTCGATGTCTTTCTGGGTAAAGAAGAGGTGGCTGAAATCGAGAATTTCGAGGTAACCAGTGAGAAGCTTTCGAGATTTCGTCGTTCAGCGGGTGGTGGTGTAATGGCCTTCCTCGAGGAGACGCCCGACTGAAAGGCCAACCTGTTCGGAATCTGATTTGGCAAGAACCGGCTGCGCAGCCCAAGCGACGAGCAATAAGCCCGGTAGGAAGCGCGAAAGACCGGCGAAGAAGATTATTCATAAAGGCGGATAAAGAAGCTCGCAGAATTCGATTTGGAAGCAAGGTGAGGGCCGTCATCCATCCCGAAGTGAAGAGTCAGACAACGCTCGAGATCGAAGATTCAAATTTATATTCGGATGCAAGCGAGATTTGGCGGTGCAATTTCCATTCCTCGAGGGTCGCGATTCATTATCCGAGATCGGAAAGTTTCCCGGGAGAAACACTTGAAAGCGCGACCCAAGGCTCGAATACGGATTAGGAACCAGAAATGATCGAATACCGAAGTTTTACCGGCGGAATTTTCGAAACGAACTGCTATGCCCTCGAAGGGGCGGGAGGCTGGATGCTCTTCGATGCGCCGGACGGCTCCTGCGACTGGCTGGTCGCAGAGGGATTGAGCTGCGCCCTTCTCCCTCCTCACCCACGGTCATATCGATCACATCCAGGACGTTGCCAGGATCAAGAAGCGCTTCGGCTGTCCGGTGGGGGTTCACCCCGAAAGTGCACCGATGATTTCGACTCCAACTTCTTCTCCGATTTCGGTTTTCAATTTGAAATTGAGCCGGTGCAGCCCGATCTCCTGATCGAAGCGACGCCGTCGAGGGATTTCCTTGGATTAACTTACGAGATTCTCGAAGTGCCTGGCCACTGTCCGGGGAGTTCTGTTTTTTCTGCCCGAGCATGAGTTGCCTCATCGGGGGCGATGTTCTTTCGCCGGGGGAGTCGGGCGCTGGATTTGCCCGGCGGTGATGGCGACCTGCTCTTTGCCGGCATCCGGGAAAACTTTACGGGCTCGGAGATTCCGTTGTTGTCTTGCCCGGACACGGACCGGCGACGACGATCGGAGCGGAGCGGCGTTCGAATCCCTTCGTTCGCTAGGACACCAGGCTCTCCACCAGCGAGGTGAGGATTGAGGCCGTCGATTTCCTGAAGGACCTTGCCTAACGAAGTCATGGCCCCAGGAATGTGGTCGAGGAATTCCTTCTTGTTTTGCACCAGTCCGAGAAATCCATAGGCCCTCGAGCGCCTGCATTAATCGCTGCATCGCGCAGAGCTGGAACTTGAGAGGAAGATCGGGTTCGCCTCCATCTGTCTGGGTGCAGTAGAAATTCAAGAGTTCCGTGCGCTCGTCCGCGGTCAGCGACACATACGGATCGTAGAGGAGTGAGGCGAGGTCGTATTCCGCGAGACCGGGTCGCATCCCTTGAAAGTCGATCAGGTAAGCGTGGCGGTTACGGATGATCACGTTTTGCGATTGAAAGTCGCGATGAACGAGAACCCGCGAGTAGGCGCCAAGTTGTTCTGCGATTTCCGCCAGTCGCGGGAGCGCCATGAGCCTGGTCCGCTCTTGTTCCGCGACTTGGAAATGGCGCCCAAGGCAGTGATCGAAAAAGTAGTGCTGCTCCCAGAGGTAAAGGTTGGCGTCGAACTGCGCCGGAAGATGGCTGCGGAAACGCGCAGAATCCGCTTCCGAGATGCGATGTAATTTCGCGACTTCTCGAGCGCGGAATGATATAGCGGACGCCGCGCCGGCCACGGTTCGTCGCGATGACTCCAAAGATCGTGTTCGCCCAGGTCTTCGATCCAGATCAACCCTTCGTTTGGATCATGAAAATGAATCTTCGGCGCGCGGACGTGGTGTTTCTCGAGAAACTCGGCGATCTCGACGTAGCGCTGATTTTCCATCTGCTCGCGGGTATACTTCACGAGCACGACGGATTGGTTCGGGGAGAATTGAATCCGATAAAACTTCCGGCCGGAGCCGCCTTTCTCGATCAGGGAGATTTTGACCTCCTCGTTCTCGAAGGTCGGGAAATGCAGCCGGGTCTGCTGAAGCAGCGTTTCGGAAAGAATCATCAAATAATTGTGTCGGTCAGAGTGCCTTCCGCTTTGCGTCGGGAGCGGACGATACAACGTTCGAGCCGGCTGCAAGAAGCAATTTGTGCACCGGGCCAGAGGACGGAGTCGTTGATCACGGCATTCGAGCCAATTTCGGAGCCGAGACCAACGGCGGAGGCGCCGAGGATTTGCGCGGTCGGATCAATTCTGGCGTCGGGTGCAATCCGGATCGGCCATTCGTTAGGCCAGGCATCGGCGGGTCGCCATTTTCCGTTCGCAATCGCGCGATGGAGAGCAAGGTAGTTCGCTGGAGAACTGATATTGAACCAGCCGCCTTCCTCGATAACCACGCCGCCAATTCGACCATCAGCGTTAATCCAATCGACCAGGACCGGACGAAGGAAATCTTTTCGCCTAACGAAAAGCGAGCAAAGGCGCTTCGGTTCCAAATCGAGACATTGGCGTAATCGTAGTTGCCCGTGTGCCCGCGGCGATTCCCGATGTCGATGATGCGCCCTTCCTGGAAAGCGACCTGCGTTCCGAGGCCAGTCGTGCGAAGCGCCAGCGTGACCTCGTTGCCGGCGCGAAAATGTTCCTCGATCAAAGGGGCAAGCGGGAGATCGGTAAGGATATCGCCGCTGTAAACGAGAAAAGTTTCGTCGGTCAGGAAACGCTCCGCATTTTTGATCCCACCGCCGGTCTCGAGCAACACCGGCTCGTGCACCAGCTCGAACGGGACGCTGCGATAAGAGCCTTCCCCTAACGAATCCCGGAAGCACTCCGCGAGGTGGTGGGTGTTGACCACGAACGATCGCACCCCGGCCGCAATCAAATGGTCGAAAGCGAAAGTGATCAGCGGTTTCCCAAAATCGGGACCAGCGGCTTCGGCAGTTCATCGGTCAACGGGCGGAGCCGGTTCCCGAGGCCGGCGCCAAGGACAAAAGCCTGCGCGATCATTTGCCTAACGAGTGCCGAGCGATCATGCCAACGCGGCCTGCATCGGGCGATTGACGAATGATGTCAACTGCTCCTGTTGGTAAAGGCAGTCGAAAACCGGCATCGCTGGTGGATCGACCGCCTCGCTGGCCGATAATCGAGCAGAGACTGCTCGATCCACCAATGGCGAGTTCAGGGAATATTGAAAACTTCCACCCGGCCGACACCGCTGGTTTCGTTCGCGCCCTGGACAACGGCGGTGTATTCGCCGGCGGCGAGGGTGATGAAAAGCGCGGCTTCGTTGGCGTCGTTAGGCGCGAGACCGGTGGAAGAGATGATTCCACCCTGGGTATCGTCCCAGTTATCGTTCGCGGCCAGGATATCGCCGTCCTTGTCGTGCAACTCCAGCGTCGGATCCGCGAGCACGCCGCTCACGCCTGAGCCGCCTAACGACGGGCCGAGCGCACGAACGATCACGTTCGCCTGGCCGGATTCTTCCGCGGAGACAATCAAGCCGCCAATCAAAACGTCGGTTCCGGTTCCGACGAGGCCGCGGGTGCTAATGTTGGCGAACTGCGATGCGGGCGTGGAATCGAGATCGTATGCCTCGACCAGCGCCGTCCCCGTGGTGTTGTTCTTTCCGAGAAGGATGGCGGTGTATTCACCGGGGACGAGGGTGGCGACGAGCGCGGATTCCCGATCGTCGGTGGGCGGAATGCCGGTCGCTTCGATCTGCGCTTCCTGCGAATCGCGCCAGTTATCATTTGAGGCGATTAACGATCCGGTTTGATCGTAACTCCAGCACCGGATCCTGAAGCGCGTTGGTGATTCCAGCGGCCCCGAGGGACGGGCCAATCGCGCGAAGAATCACATTTTTCGAAGCCGATCCGGTGACGATAAATCCGCCAATCAAGACATTGTCGCCGGTGCCAACCGTTTCACGGGTCGAGATATTGAGCTGCCGGGAGGGACGAATCACCGAGGTGGAATCGTTAGGCTCGGTCCCGGAAAGAAATTCGAGAGATTATTTTCGCCATCGCCGTCGGCGTCGCCGCCGGTTCCGCCGAGATCGGGATTATCGATTTGAGCAAGCGAAAGCCGCGACGCCTGGAAGCTCGTGAAGTCCACCTCCGGAGCGATGCCTACCCTTGTAATAAAGGGATCTGGATTTCCGGTCCGCGTGTCCACCCAAACCGGCACCGCGGGGACGTCCGGTTCGGTGGTGGGCGCAATCCCAAGATAATCGCCGATCATGTAACCGGAATCTGTCAGGGGCGCGAGCGAAGTGTCAGTAGTTACACTCGTTAGGCGAATGTTTGGCTGCCAGGTCGCACCGCCATCAAAAGACTGAGCGAGATACAAATTGCACAGCAGCGTGTTGCCGCCGCTGTCGCGCTGATCATAAAAGGAAACGGTGAGCGTTTGCCCGTCGGGCGAAGACGAAATCGCGGGATTGAAAACTCCCGTCCGCGGGATTGTCCAGTGACCGCGATCGGCGCTGTCCAGGTGGCACCGGTATTGGTCGATTTGGTGAAGAGGATTCGTGGGTTGCCTGCGGCATCGAACGCCTGATAGACAACATAGATTGCGCCGGTGCTGCGATCGGTTGTGGCCGAGGGCAGGAAGACGCCGGTGCGGATGCTCGGCTGATTGTAGCGCGCAACAGTGGTAACCAGGGTCGGCGATGCATAGCTCGCCCCGCCGTCGTTCGAGACGACCATGTCGACTTCCTCGAGCTCGGTAGCGTCGTCGCCGCCGCCGAAACCGCTGCCGGCAAAATTCCAGTAGACGATCGCGACTCGTCCGTCGGGCAGAAACATTGGCTGCGAGCCCTGGGCGCTGGTGGCGCTGGAATGAACCGCCGATGGCGCGCTCCAGGTGACGCCGTGGTCGTCGCTGTATGATCGCCAGATCGGTGAAGCGGAAGTGGTCCCGAATTCCGTCCAGGTCACGAGAATTCGGCCAACGTGGTCGCTCGAGGCGAAAGTGTTGATCGCCATCCACGGTTTATCGGGAAAGATGCTGCTGCTCGGGGATCGTAAACCACCGCCGGAGAGCCGAAGGTCGCGCCACCATCGAGCGAACGACTAACGAGGACTACGCCCTGGGTGAAATCGCTATTCGTGGCGCCTTCGGTGAGAAGAAAAATTCGTCCGCTCAGATCGATGCCTGCGACCGGATCGGTGGCGCGGAAATATGGGCCGCCGGTCGTGAAGGTCAGATCGGGAATTAGCGCACGCGTCCAGGTCAGTCCGCCGTCGTGCGTGATCGAGTAGCCGCAATCGACCGCGCCACCGTCAGTGAATCGTCCCTCCTGAAAGACCGCCGCTAATGTTTCGGGGTCGACCGGCGAGCGCGCGATGTGGGTTCGGCCTGGGCTCGCATGTTTGGTGGCAACTGCGGTGGGTCGTCACCGAGGCGAAGGTTCGGGGCGACCCGCAGATCGAGGGTAACGGGGGCGATCGCTTCGGCTTGTGCCGGCGGTCCAGCGAGGGCGCTTTTGCCTAACGAGATCGCCATTCCGATCGAGCAGACTGATTGCGCCCGAGGAAAGCCGATCGAGCGGCACGTTTTGAAGCGCGGCCGGCCAATGTGAGCGGTCAGGTGTTGCCGCGAGAGATGTTCCGGAAATGGCCAGGGAAATGAGGTTGAAGAGGAGGAAATCGGCGCGACGGCTAACGATTTTTTTCAATTTGCGGAACATTATTCCGCCGTTTCCCGCGCACAAGCTGAGGAGCGTAACGATTTGGAAACACAAGTCGTTAGGCAAAGACTCGCCGCGGTGATGGACTTTTAGGCGAGGAATTCAGTCAGCCTGCGGATCTCGTCAGTGCAGGTTGTAAACCTCAACCAGCCCAACGCCGCCGCCGCCATTCTTACCGCTCTCGATCGCGGTGTAGGAACCGGGGAAGAGCGTGACGAGAATGGCGGCTTCGGCATCGTTTGTTGGAGGAATACCGGTCGCCTCGATCTCGGTCTGCTGATCGCTCTTCCAGTTGTCATTGCTGGCGATGAGCCCGCCATTGCTGTCGTGCAACTCCAGGACCGGATCGGCCAATGGGTCGGAGACACCGGCTGCGCCTAACGATGGGCCGAGCGCGCGGAGAAGAATGCTCCCGCTCCCGCCGGTGGCGCTGGTGGCAATGAAGCCCGCGATCATGACGTCGCTTTCAGTGCCAACAAAACCGCGCGGTGCTGATGTTCGCGAGCTCGGGCCGAAGCCGGCACCGAGATCGTAAATTTCGATCAGGCCGACGCCGCTCGTGTTGGCTTTCCCGCGCTGTATCACCGTGTATGAACCCTCCTCGAGGGTGGCGATGAGCGCAGCTTCGGCGTCATTCGTCGGCGGGATTCCGGTGGCTTCGATTTCCGCTTGCTGGTTGTTTTTCCAGTTATCGTTGCTCGCGATGATGGCATTCTCAGATCCGCCATGGAGCTCGATGATCGGATCAGCGAGCACGCCGCTAATGCCCGCGGAGGCGAGCGATGGGCCGAGGCCGCGAATCAAAATCCGCTTCGTGCCGGGACCGAGGACGATGAAGCCGCCGTCGAGCACGTTGTCGCCGGTCATCACATTTACTCGCGTCGAGATGTTAACCAAATTCGGCGATCGCTGGATCGCGATGAAAGCCGGAGTAAATCCAGTGGCGGCAAAGGTGGTTTCGAATCCGTCCGGGGTAAATTTCGAAATCGTGGCGCTGAGCTTGTTGACCACATAAAGATTGTCGCTGGAGTCAAAGGCAAGCCCGACCGGACCGCTGAGCGTGGCGGTCATTGAGATCAAGGCGAGGTCCGCACCCGTGGGCGAGAAAAACTTGCACCGTGTCCGAAGCCGCTGTTGGCGACGAAGAGGTTGCCTAACAAATCGAAGGCGATGCCCTCGGGATTGTTGAGATTAAGGCTGGTGAACGGAGTCAGCGTCGCTCCCGTTCGGCGCGAAGCGCATGATTGATGGGCTGAAGTTTGCGACGCAAAGATTGCCGGCGGCGTCGAAGGCGAGTCCGGTGGGACCAATCACTACGGCAAACACGCCCAAGTCGGTGCCATCGGAGGCAAATTTCTCGACCGTGTTTCCGACGAAGTTGGCCGCGTAAAGATTTCCGCTGCGATCGAAAGCGAGACCAAGGGCAAGATTCAAACCGGTTGAAGCGAAGACCCCGAGATCGACACCGTTGGGTGAAAATTTCTCAATCGTGTTTGCGTTCGTCGTCACATACACGTTGCCGCTCGCGTCGATCGCGATCCCGTTCGGCCCGTTAACGAACGCATTTGTGAAGTTCGATCCGAACCCATTTTCATCGTAGCTGGTGATCGTGTTCACCCCGAAATTGGTGACGAAAACGAATCCGCCTGGGCGTCTCCCACCGAGGTGAGCAGGAGCGCGGCTATGGTCAGGAGAAGGCAAACTTCATAAATCAGCGGGCGAGATCAGAATTTGGCTGCTTCTGAGAGCAGGACGCACGCCGCAGTGCGGGGCGTTGTTTCGTCCGCCCGCCTGCGACATATTGAACCGAATGTCTTATCAACTCGAGTCCAACTACCGCCCCCGGGGCGACCAGGGTCAAGCGATCGCCAAGCTGCTGAAATCGGTCGAGACCGGGAACCGGCACCAAACTCTGCTCGGCGTCACCGGTTCGGGAAGACTTTCACGATCGCGAACGTGATCAACGAACTCGACCGGCCGGCCCTGATTATCTCGCATAACAAGACCTCGCCGCCCAGCTTTACTCGGAGTTCAAACAATTCTTCCCCGGAACGCGGTCGAGTATTTCGTCAGTTATTTCGATTACTACCAGCCCGAAGCCTACATTCCGCGCTCGGACACCTACATCGAGAAGGATTCGTCGATTAACGAAGAGATCGAGCGTTTGCGGCTTTCCGCGACGAGCGCGCTGCTGTCGCGCCGGGACACGATCGTGGTCGCGAGCGTCTCCTGCATCTATGGCGTGACTTCCCCAGAAGACTATCAGCGCATGCTCCTGACGGTGAAACGCGGCCAGCAGATCTCGCGAGAGGCGGTCCTAAGCCGGCTGGTCGATATGCTTTACGAGCGCAACGACGTGAATTTTGTCCGCGGACGATTCCGGGTCCGCGGCGACGTGGTCGAGGTTTATCCGGCGACGGCGGACGAGGAAGCGGTTCGGCTGGAGTTTTTGGCGACGAATTGACGCGATCACGCGTTTCGATCCGCTCACCGGGCATGCCCACGAATCGTTAGGTGTGTTCACTTTTTCCCGGCGAAACAGTTCGTTACTCCTGCCGACAAACTCAACCGGGCGCTTTCCTCGATCCGAAACGAACTCGATCGCCGCATCATCGAACTCGAAAGCCAGGGGAAACTGCTCGAGGCGCAACGGTTGAAAATGCGCACCGAGTACGATCTCGAAATGTTGCAAGAGATGGGTTTCTGCAACGGGATCGAAAATTATTCGCGGCATTTGTCGGGCCGGCCCGCGGGATCGAAGCCCTTCACTTTGCTGGACTTTTTCCCGAAGGATTTCCTCCTCGTGGTCGATGAATCGCACGCCACCATTCCCCAGATCGGCGGGATGTATGAGGGCGATCGCTCGCGGAAGACAGTGCTGGTCGACTACGGGTTTCGGCTCCCGAGCGCGCTCGACAATCGGCCGCTGAATTTTGGCGAATTCATGGCGACGACCAATCAGGTAATCTACGTCAGCGCGACGCCGGCCGAGTTTGAGATTCAGAACAGCATTGTCGGGAACAAAAGCTATTTCCCGCACAAGAGACAGAAGATCGGGGAAGCGGAGCTTATCCCTTTTGTCCTTCCCGGAGGCAAACGCTCAAAGCCCAACGTTCAACGTTCAACGTCCAATACAGAGGTGCATATTTCGCGCACGGATGAACCGCCGGAGAAATTCGACGTTCACACTCCCGGCACGCCGCTTGTGGTCGAACAAATCATTCGGCCGACCGGGCTGCTCGATCCGAAGATCACGATCAAGCCGCTAAAACAGCAAATCGACGATACGATCGAGCTTTGCCGGCAACGGATCGAGAAGCAGGAAAGGGTGCTGGTTACCACGCTGACGAAGCGGACCGCGGAAGACCTCGCCGATTACTTGCGCGATGTGGGATTGAAAGTGCGTTACCTGCATAGTGATATCGACACCATCGAACGGGTGGAAATCCTCCGCGGCCTGCGCGCGGCCGACTTTGATATCCTCGTCGGGATCAATCTCCTGCGCGAAGGGCTCGACCTTCCCGAGGTGTCGTTAGTCTGCATCCTCGACGCGGATAAGGAAGGGTTCCTGCGCAGCCAGACTTCACTCATCCAGACCGCGGGCCGCGCCGCCCGCCACATCAATGGGGAAGTAGTTCTGTTCGCCGACACCATCACCCAAAGCATGGAGGCCTTGATCTCGATCTCCGAATATCGCCGCGCCAAGCAGATGGAATACAACGAGAAGAATGGAATCACTCCCCAGACCGTCCGGCGCGCGGTCCAGGAAAGCTTGCACACCATTCTCCGCGGCCGCCAAATCGCCGCGTCCGTCATCCAGGAAAGTGGCGGCGATTTCAACCTGACGGAGTTACTGCGCGAGCTGGAGGAGGAAATGCAGCAAGCCTCAGCCAATCTCGAATTCGAGCGCGCAGCCCTGCTGCGCGATCAGATCATGGAAGTAAAGAGCGGCACTGGCCTAACGAAGATAGAACCCAGGCGTAAGCCGGTGAAATATACCCGTGGTGCCGGGCGCCGGCGTTCACGGGTTTAGACTCGATTTCCGAGCGAAGGCAGCTGAAGACTGGTTTCTCACAGGGCTAGAATCCCCGTGCCTTAATGGCAGAAATCTAGCTCCGCAAAGGGGCGATGCGTGAGCTTTTAGTTGCTGGCTTTCCCTTGTCGCCAGTGCGGGGTCGGCCTTTTGCCAGCTCGATCAGCTTGCGGGGATGGGAGGTTTGCAGGAGGTCGAGCTCTCCGCGCTGAGTCAGCAGGACGAGAACCCGCTCGGCCGAATCGCCCTCGCGTTACATCCGGAAGATTGGAAGCATGCCGAAGGCGAACATTTCATCTATCATTATGTGCGGAGCTTTGTCGCTTCGCGCGCGGCGGTGGAAGCGAATTCGATTTCCGCGTCATCACCAAGGAGCTGGAAAAACCGGAGCTGGTCAGCGATCGCAAATCGCATCTTTACATTTTCGATCGACCGGAAGACTGGCACGAGTTTCAGAAAGCCGGGATCCTCGAGGCTTGGACCGGTGGGATTCATGCCAGTGGGAGCTTGTTTTTGCTGCGCGATCCTTCTCACAAGTTCTCGAATAACACACTCGCGCACGAGATCGCGCACCTCGTCCTTTATCGGTTTTATGGCGCCCATATTCCGTGCTGGCTCAACGAGGGTTTCGCCGAATACGTCTCGCGCACTTCGCTCGCCAGTTATCAACGGGCCCGCGGTTACATCATGAAACCGTACTCCCAGTCTTTTGCCCCGGGAGCACCATTCCACTTTCGTCGCTGATAAGAATGGCGCGGCCGCCAACTCAGTTCGTCAATACCTTCTACAATGAGTCGGAGCGATTAGTCAGGTTCCTCGTCAGCTCGGATAAGGCGCGTTTCCCTCACCCTGCTCGAAGACCTGGCGCGGAATGAATCTTTCGACGACGCGTTGCCGCGCTCTACGCCGGCCTCTTTGCCAATCGGACCGACTTTGAGGTGAAGTTTGGGGAATACCTTTCGAAGGATTACGGCACGACCCTGCAAGATTAGCTTTGGGGTCCTCGAAGTCACAGCCTTATCAGGCCACGAGCTTTAACCAAGCAAAACGCCGCTCGCGAGACGGGGCTCGCAAGCGGCGTTGCCTTAATCCTTTATTCGTTAGGCGTGATTGCGATTCATGCCGATGAAGCCTTCGCGTTCGAGGTGCAGGACGATTTCCTGCGCCGCCTCTTCCGGCGACAGCTCCGCGGTGTTGATCCGCACTTCCGCATCGGTCGGCTCTTCGTACGGATCGGAGATGCCAGTGAATTCTTTCAGGATTCCCGCGCGCGCCTTGGCGTAAAGACCTTTGCGGTCGCGCTGCTCGCAAACATCAACCGAGGTCGAAAGATGAACGAGAATAAAGCCACCAACCGGCTCGATCATGGCGCGGACATCTCTCCGGGTTGCATCGTAGGGTGCGATCGGAGCGCAGATCGCGATCCCGCCGTTCTTGGTAATCTCGGAGGCGACGTATCCAATACGCCGGATGTTGATGTCGCGATGCTCCTTTGAGAACCCAAGCTCGGAGCTGAGATGTTTCCGGACCAGATCACCATCAAGCAAGGTGACGGGTCGGCCGCCTGCTTCGAGAAACTTGGTCATGAGGACGTTCGCAATCGTCGATTTGCCGGCGCCTGAAAGGCCGCTGAAGAAAACCGTCAGGCCCTGTTTGTGACGCGGTGGAAAGCTGCGGCGCAATTCGGTCGCAACCTCGGGAAAGTGAACCACGAGGGAATTTCGCGACCTTCGTTCAGCCGGTTACGCAATTCTGTGCCGGACAAATTGAGAACGCGCGCGTCTTTCGGCGCTTCGTTTTCCGGGAAATATTTATCTCGATCCTCGAGATAAACCATCATCTGGAATGGCACCTGGTTGACCCCGATCTCCTCCTGATGTTTGGCGAAAAGTTCCTGGGCGTCGTAAGGACCGTAAAACGGTTTGCCATCGGTATCTTTCCCTGGGCCGGCGTGATCGCGGCCGACGATGAGGTGGGTGCATCCGTAGTTCTTGCGAATCAACGCGTGCCAGATGCATTCGCGCGGCGCCGCCCATTCGCATCGCGAACGGCACCAGCGCCAACTTCGCAGTCCCGGACGGATATTTTCCGACCAGCAGCTGGTAACAACGCACTCGGGTGAAATAATCGACGTCGCCGGGTTTGGTCATTCCGACGACCGGATGAATCAACAGGCTGGCTTCGACTTGTTTTGCGGCCCGGAAGGTTAACTCCACGTGCGCGCGATGCATCGGGTTGCGCGTTTGGAATGCGACCACCTTGCGCCAGCCCGAATTTGCGAACTCAGCGCGCAGTTCCGCGGGAGTTGGCCGAAGCGTCTTGAAATCGTAATGGCTCGGGAGCTGCAAGCCTTCAAGGCGCCCACCGACGTACCACGGATTGCTGCGGTTCATCAAGTATCCGACGCCGGGATGCGCCACGCTCGTGGTCTTGAAGACGGCCTTGCCTTCGGCCTGGCGATCGGGCTGCCATACATCCTCGACATGGAGGATCGCGATCATCACGCCCTCCGCGTCGCGCAAGGCGACTTTGGTGCTGCCCGGTTTCAGGTTCTTCGCAAAGCCTCGCTGACATCGAGCGTGATCGGCATCGGCCAGAGAATGCCGTTGCTCAGACGCATATCCTGACAAACGCTCTCGTAGTCGGCCTTGTTCATGAAGCCGGTCAGAGGCGAGAAGCCGCCGTTTAGCAGCATCTCGAGATCGCAGATCTGGCGCGGGGTCAGATCCCAGGAAGGAAAGTCGCGCGGACTCGGCTTTCGTATCGGCGGCCTGTTCTCGATTGAGGATGAGGTTTATGAGCTTGCCGCCATGCGGGGCAACGAGATGACTGTGTGTGTTCGTATTCAAAGGTGTAGTGGTATCGTGTTTTGTTGTCGTTGTTGTGCCTTGCGGGGAAGCCGCAGCCACCGTAGCAGACTGCATGCGCGACCGGTCCAGACGGACACGCAGGCGTGCACCCTAGGGGAAAATGGCCGCAAGTCCAGTGTGAGCTTGAGAGAATCATCAAGGCCGCCGGTATGCATAGCCGCTTTTTGCGAAGTTCCTCTACCGGAGGGTTACTTTTGCTCGACCTTCGCTCACATTTCTCTTACACTGCGGAAACAGTTTTCCGACCGGTTGGAGCGATTTCCCATCCATTTCCGCTCCGTCTTTTTCGCCTATGAAAACATCATTCGTTTCCGTCTTGTCTCTCGTAGGTCTGGTCTTTCTGGCCGCAGACGGCCCGGCGTTCGCGACTATTCCGTTGACGCCTGAACGCGGCGGCCATACCGACACTCTCCTGCCGTCGGGCAAGGTTCTCATTACGGGGGAGCCAATGAAACCGCGATCCTCGATTCGGCCGTAGCATGGACGATCCAGCAACCGGCAGCTTCAGCGATACGGGCAGAATGACTACGCCTCGGGCGAATCATACCGCGACGCTTCTGCTCAACGGCAAGGTCTTGATTACAGGCGGTGACCTGAATGGTGGGCGAGTGGCAAGGACAGCGGAAATCTACGATCCCGCGACGGGCCTCTTCAGCAAGATTACGCCTCAGATGAGCACGACGCGCAGTAAGCACACGGCAACTTTGCTTCCTAATGGGAAAGTCTTGGTGGTGGGTGGACCGAGCGCAGATATTTACGATCCAACCGCGGTCACTTTTACCGTCACGCCGAACAATACCGGTGACCGCTCGAGCCATGTGGCGGTGGCATTGGCAGATGGAACGGTCCTGATCACGGGTGGCTATGTAAGAAAGGACGCCGCATCCGACGCTTGGATATACAATCCCTTCAACTGGGAATTTTACCCTCCTGGCTTCGCCGATGAGGGTGGCGCGCGCCAACCATCAGATGACCCTCCTCCTCGACGGTCGAGTCCTTGTTTCTGGAGGGTTTACGGGAACCAGCCCGCAGGATGAGGTCGACATTTACGACCCGGTGACCAAGGTTTTCAGCTCGACCACCCATCTCTTAGTTCCATCGTGCCAATCACCGCTCAGTCCTCCTCCCTGATGGCCGCGTCCTCGCCGTTGGTGGAACAACTTTAGAGAGTGGCTTCCTGGCCCAGAATGAAGTTTGGGATCCCGCAACCACCCAGTGGTCACTGCATGACGTGATGGCAGAGAATCGTTCCGGCCAATCCACAACCGTCCTGGACAATGGTCAGGTGCTGATCGCAGGCGGGCTGACGGGCAATCTCACGTTGCGAACCGCCGAGATTGCTCGATCCATCTACTCATGCCTTTTCTTCGCTCGGTAACATGCAGGTGGCGCGAAATCAGCATACCGCCACCTTGCTCGCTGATGGCAAGGTTTTGCTCGCGGCCGGCAGCACCGATGCAATTTATCTGAATTCAGCGGAGGTCTTTGACCCCACGAATAACTCGTTCACGCTTGCCGGTTCGCTGGCCGTGGCGCGCAAGAGTCATACTGAGACTCTCTTGCCAAGTGGCCAGGTGCTGATCACGGGTGGTAAGACAGGAGAGTTCCGACAGTCGCTCCGCGGAGCTTTACAATCCAGGCACTCGTCAATTTGCCAGCACCGGATCGATGATTGACGTTCGCTCGCTCCACACCGCGACGCTCTTGAATAATGGCACCGTCCTGGTCGCAGCCGGCCGCAAAGGTGCGACCCCACTGAAGACCGCAGAGATCTATAATCCTGCGACCGGTGTGTTTACGAGCACGGGCTCACTCGATACCCAGCGCAAACGTCATCGGGCCAACCTCCTGACTAACGGAACCGTCCTGGTGGAAGGTGGCGCCTCACTTAGCAATGGCGATCCGGTCAATGAAGGAACGCCGACCGCGGAGATTTATAATCCGCGGAGCGGAATCTGGACTCGGGTCCAGGACATGCACGTCGGGCGAACCGAGCCATGACGCGACTCTTCTCATGGATGGAAATGTTGTCGTAACAGGCGGCTTATCCGCGTTCGATACCTCCGACCTTTATAATTCTCCGCGTCGGACATTTTCTGAGGTCGCTGGAGTATCCGAACCGCGCCAGCGCCATATCGCTGTGCTGCTTTCGAATCCAGCCTGGGGTTCACTTGTTGGCAAGGTGCTGATTATCGGCGGCGCATCTACCGGTAACTCGGCCTTTGGCGGTATCGCGCGGGCGCTCGACTCGGTTGAGATGTGCGACCCAGTGACCAGGCAGATCACGTCGTTCGGGACCATGACCGCGACCCGGCAGAATCACACTGCGACGATGCTCCAGGATGGGCGCATTCTGATCGCCGGCGGTGTCGACAGTCCGAAATTCAGCGGAACTGCGGAGTTGGTGCAACCGTAATCCAATTTTCAGCCAAGAGTTAGCCAGGAACGGGAGAGTATCGTTGACTTTCCGACCGTAGGTTGATAGCCTCTGTTTTCGGTCCAAGGCGTTTCCAAGGGTCCCTCAGATCTCGGCCATTCTCTCTTTATGCAAGCTTATCTTCTTCTCTTCCTCCTTCTTTTCTCGACCGCGGTCAGCAAAGTTGAGGCCACGATCGTTCTTTCTCCGGTTCGGACTTCGCATGCCGCGACTCTACTCAACAGCGGTAAAGTCCTTCTAAGTGGGGGAGTGAATGCCGACAACACCCTTAACTCTGGTTTACTCTACGATCCATCCGGCCAGGGAACCTGGTCGCGACTGGTAACATGGTAAACGCGCGCGCGGACCATACGTCCACGCTTCTGTCAGACGGCCGGGTTCTGGTCACGGGTGGAGATCTTCTTAGCGGGAAGAATCTAAAGTCTGCGGAGATATACGATCCGTCGACCGGCCTCTTTACCCAGGTCTCGAAGGCGATGTCTATCGCTCGGACCAGTCACACTGCAACTTTTGCTCCCCGATGGCCGGGTGTTGATTGTAGGTGGTAAGACTGCTGCGATCTTTTTGATGTTAGCAGTCAGACTTTTACCGCGACCGCGAACAAGCCCGTCAATCGAAAGGCTCACGCAGCCCTTCTGCTTAATAATGGCACGGTTTTTGATTACCGGTGGTTATGTCGGCGGCCTCGCAACAACGAGCGCCGGAGATATTTAATCCGGCCACTAACAGCTTTACCAAACTCACGTCCACCATGCGGACACCGCGAGCGAACCATCAGATGAATCTGCTCCCGGACGGAACCGTTGCTCGTGACCGGTGGATTTTCGGGCACCAGCCCGCACGATGAGTGCGATATCTACGACCCGGGCACTCAGACTTTCACTTCGACCACGCCGATGAACTTTCATCGTTCGAATCATCGCGGGATCAGTACCCCGGACGGCCGCGTGCTCGTCATCGGTGGAACTACCCTCGAAAGCGGCTTTCTCGCGACCAACGAAATCTTCGATCCAGGTACAAGGTCTGGACGATCGAAAGCAATGTCATGGCCGAAAACCGTTCCGGACATACTGCTACCTTGCTCGGCAATGGACGGGTCCTTGTTGCCGGTGGAGTGACCGGGAGCCTGACTATTCCGTCGGCCGAGATTCTAGACCCAGTCTCCCACGCCTTTACCTCGTTAGGCAATATGATCTCGCCGCGAAACCAGCATACCGATACCTTGCTTCCGGATGGGACGGTTCTGCTGGTCGGCGGAAGTAATAACTCTGTTTTCCTTAACAGCGCGGAGATTTTCAATCCAGCGACCAATGCGTTCAGCGCCGTCGGGAATTTTAGTCTCGCGCGCAAGAGTCATACGGCCACGCTTCTCCTTGATGGCGAAGTCTTAATCGCGGGTGGTAAGACTGGTGACGAAGGAGATACTACTTCGGCGCAGATCTATTCTCCTTCGACGATGAGTTTTCGCACTACTCATCCCATGAACACCAAGCGCTCGTTACACACTGCAACTCCTTCTGAACGACGGAACGGTCTTGCTGGCCGCGGGACGTCATGGCGGAACTCCACGCCTCGCTGCGAAATCTTTGATCCGACGACCGAGGCTTTGGACAAACACCGGCTCAATGAATTTGCAACGAAAGCGTCATCGCGCGGCCAAGCTCGCTGCACGGCACGCGTCCTGATCGCCGGTGGAGCGAGCTTGTCGAATGACGAGCAGCCAAATTCAGGGACCCCCACCGCGGAACAGTTTGATCCCGCCACGGGTGTTTGGACGAGCACTCAGGACATGCACTTTGGGCGGACTAGAACATGAGGCCACCTTCCTTCCGGATGGGACCGTCCTGGAGTCTGGAGGAATTCTGCTCCCCAATCAGGCCGACGCTTTATCAGCCGTCGACGCGATCCTTCACCAGCGCCGGAACGATGGTCCAGGACCGCTCCCCGGCACATCGCTATCCTCCTCACCAACCCGGCTTGGGGCTCGCTCATGAATCAGGTCGCTAATCATTGGAGGCTCGACCACCGCGTCCGCAGTCTTTGGAGGATTAAATGTCGCCGCTCGACTCGGTCGAAGTTTACAACCCGACGACTCCAGCAATTCAGCTCTTTCGGGACAATGACGACGCCACCGCCAGAATCACACTGCGACTCTGCTCAACGACGGGCGCATCCTGATTACCGGGGGCGTTGGCTGCCCTGCGATCAGCGGAACCGGCAGAGTTGGTCGTTCCTTAAGGCAGATGGGTTGACCGGTTGACCGGTTGAAGGGTTGTTGTAGGCGGGGGCGGTGAACCCGGCTGAGTAGAGTGATGGAGTGGTGGAGTGATCCGTTGAGAGGTTGAGGGCTGCCTTGTTAAAGGGAGCCAGAATTACTATTTCTTGGTGGCGAGAAGGCTGTTTCTTCGCCAGAAAGCGGAGTCAAGCGGCTGGCTGTCCGAGTTGGGAGCGCGGGCAGGACGGGTTTCAAGAAATTCGGTTGCTGACCATAAAATGCGAGCCCGCGTGGCACGCGAGTCGCTTTATGGTAATTATGGTAAATCTGGTTTCACCGGGTGGACTCGCGCCCGGCTTTCGCTCCTTCCTTCGCCCTTTTCTCCTCGCTCTCATCCCGCTTTTTCCTCGGGTCGCTCCCCGCTTTAGGACAAGTCCCCGTCGGCGTTTCTTACCTCGCCAACACGGATCGAGCTTCACTCCAATCTGTCCTCGACAACCCCAGTATCGATGGGCTCAGCATCCGCGCCGGCTGAGGAGCAGTCGAATTGAGCGACGGCGTCTATGATTGGACGTTTCTCGACTCCGAGATCGCCAAGGCCGCCTGCGTCCGGTAAATGGGTCTTTCTTCGGGTCATGACGCAGCAAGCCAAGCCTCAATGGGTCACTGACGCGATCATTGCCGCCGGCGGCTAAGTTTCTTCAGCTGGCAATCTGAAGGAACTACCTACACCATCCCGGTGTTTTGGGATCCAACCTTTGTGGCCAAGAAAAGGAGCTGATTGCCGCCTTGGGTGCACGCTATGGCAACAATCCAACGGTCAAAATTGTTGGCGTCAGTTTCGCCAACGCCTTGAGCGAAGATTGGAGCGTTCCCCACCTGCCGGAGAACGTGGCGGAGTGGCTTTCACTCGGCTACAACACCGACACGATGCTTGATAGCGGAAACAGTTCGTCGACACCGCGATGGCGGGATTCCCGAATTCTTTTGTCTCTTTGGCGATCAATGGCAACGGTCACGTCCCTAATCTGAATCTCGATCCGGATGCGGACTATCTGGCGCGGAACGCCATTCTTTACGGGAACCTGAACTACCCTGGACGCTTAATTGTCCAGAAGAACGGCTTCTCGACCACGACCACTCTGGCGCCGGGTGGCGACGGGAACTTCGAACTGCTTTACGATGCTTATCCGAATGGTGGCGGCCAGATGCTCTTTTGGTGTTTCAACGATCCGACCTACCGCATGAATGGGGGCATTCCGGGTGATCCCGCCACGATGCTCCACACCACGGTCAATATTGGCCTTGGCTACCGCGTGAAATTTCTTGAGATTTACCAGTTGGATTGCGTTAACTTACCCCGGAAATTACTTACGCGCACAACGCGCTCCACAATGCGCCGACGCCGACTCCAACTCCATCTCCGACTCCGCCAGCGGTGCCGACCGGATTACGCGTCGTCGATTAATCCCACCACCTGGAGGCGGCCAGACTGGCATAGAAGCGGCTGGCTTTGACGTGTCTTGAGAACGTCGCCCCGAGAGTTGCGTTTTTCCCATCTCGAAAATTCGGACATTCTTTTTCGTTTCTCCTCGCAACCTGGTTTTGCCTAACGACCACGGTTTGGGGCGATGTTCCGCAGGGCGTCTTCTCCCTCGCCACCGCCGGGGTAGCATGTAGCAGTTCCGTCCTCACCAATCTCGCGGTCGACGGAGTGAGTGTGCGCCGGGATTGGAAAGACCTGGAGCCGAGCGAGGGCAATTTCGATTTTACCTTTCTCGATGCTGAGATCAGCGCGGGTTGCGGCGAGCGGTAAACGCATCCTTCTGCGCATCAATACGCAGGCGAACAAACCGGCGTGGGTCACAACCGCCGTGACTCAGGCCGGCGGAACCTTTTTCAGTTGGGATGACAACGGCATCCCAACGACGATTCCGGTTTTTGGGATCCAACTTTTCTCGCGAAGAAGAAGGCGATGATCGCAGCGCTGGGTGCGCGCTATACCAAGAACTCAGCGATCGTGATTGTCTGGAGCAGTTTTGCGAATGCGACCAGCGAAGATTGGAACGTCCCGCACTCGACTACCGAGAGCCGATAGTTGGCTCGCGGCAGGATATACCTCCGACAAACTGGTCGACGCCGGGAAACAAATCATCGATGCGACCATGACCGCGTTTCCCAACCAATACGTCACCCTTGGCGATCGCCGGGAACGGAAACCTCGATTCCAATCCGGATTATGTCGCGCAGACTGTCATTCTCGCGGAGCGCGCGACCTGGCCGGATCGTCTTATCGTGCAAAAGAACAACGTCGCCACTTTCAATCCCCCGGCGCCTGGGACTGGCACCGTGATGGAATTACTTTGGAACAGCCGGGCGGATGTCGGTGGGCAGATGCTCTACAATTGTTTCGCGGACACGACCTATCGAATGAACACACGGCGTGCCTGCCGATCCGGCTTTGATTCTGCATCAGAGTGTGAACATCGGCGCGGCCTACGAGATGAAGTCACTCGAAATCTACCAGGTCGACGTCGTCAGTCTGCCGGCGGAGATCACTTATGCCCACGCCTTGCTCCTGGGGGTGATCCCACCTTCGGCGACTCCGGTGCCAATCAACGCTCCGAAGGCGCCGGGTGGTCTCAAGATCCAGCCTCCCACACCCACTCTGACCCCGACGCCGACACCCTAAACTGACGCCCACGCCCACTCCCACGGTAACCTCGACACCCACACCAACTCCAACGGTAACACCTACTCCCACACCAACGGCAACGCCGACCCCAACCGGGACACCTACTCCCCACTCCCTACAGCAACGCCGACCCCCAACCGAGACACCAACTCCAACCGCTACGGTAACACCGACGCCGATCCAATCACCGTCCCCAACGCCAACACCGGGCCCATGAACGCGATCCACAGTTAGGATCTGACTTCAACCTCGTGGACCAGAAAGGAAAACCTGTCTCTTTGGGCAGTCTCCGAGGAGAGCTTGTCCTAATCGGTTTCGGCTTTACTCATTGCCCGAATACTTGCCCAACGATCCTGGCGAATCCGGCGAGGGCTTATAACCTGACCGACTTTTCGCGGTTTCGTTAGGCGAAAATTATCGGCAGGAAATTGCGGCAATCCTTTCCAAGCCGTGGCAGCATTTGGCCTCGCCTGTCTTTCCGTTAGCATGAAGAAATCCGCCGCCGCACCTGCCATGAACGCGATTCACGCGGTCGTAGGTTCTGATGAAAGCGAGGTCAAGCGGGTGGCGGCGGAGCTGGCCGCGTCGCTCACTCCCGCGGGCGCCGGGGATTTCGGATTGGAGATCATTGACGGCTGCGCGGACAACGCCGACCAGGCGGCAGCCCGCATTCGCCTAACCATCGAGGCGCTGCAAACCCTTCCTTTCTTTGGCGGCGGCAAGCTCGTCTGGTTGAAGAACGCAAATTTTCTCGCCGACAATCGAACCGGCAACGCCGCCGGAGGTGGTGCAAGCACTCGAGGAGTTGAGTGCGGTCCTCAGGGGGGCTCGGCCCGGAGGTCCGCTTTCTGTTGAGTGCGCCGGAGGTCGACAAGCGGCGCTCTTTCTACCGCGCGTTGGCGAAACGGGCGGAGCTTCAGGTGTTCGACCGGCTCGATGCCAGCCGCGGCGGCTGGGAGGAGGGGCGAGCGATCTTGCTCAGTCGTTAGGCAAGAAATGCGGACTTCGCTTCGACGACGGGGCACTCGATCTTTTTGTCCTCCTCACCGGTGGCGACACCCGCACGATCAGGGGTGAGATCGAGAAGCTCGATCTTTTCTCGGCGAAAAAGAGCGGCGGGTGAATCTCGAGACCGTGCGGACGGTGGTTCCGATGTCGCGTACGGGAGTGATTTTTGAGCTCGGCAACGCTCTCGCCGCCCGTGATCTCGAGCGTGCGCTTGCACTCGTTAGGCAATTGCTCGACCAGGGCGAAAAAGGCAATCGGCATTCTTCTCGTCACGATTATTCCGACCGTGCGGAATCTTCTTCTCGCCAAGGACCTGATGCAGCGTTACCGACTGCCGCGACCGAGCGCGCCGTATACTTTTGGCTCGACCCTGAATCGTCTCCCGCCCGAGGCGACCGAGCATTTGCCACGAAAAAGGATGGCTCGATCAGCGCTTTCCCGCTCGGAATTGCAGCGATGCAGGCGCACCGTTTTGAAACCGAGCAACTGATTGCCGGTCTGGAAGCGTGTCTCGCCGCCAACCTGCAAATCGTCACCACCCAGCTTGATCACCAGTTGATTCTCAACCAGGTCGTGATCAAGCTGCTTGTCTCTGCCTAACGACGACCGAGCGGTCGATTCGTTAGGCAAAAACTACATCGCCTCGTTGACTTGCTTGCGGGCAATTGGCCCGATCCAGGGGATATCCCAGCGGACCCCGCTAAACGCTTTCAAAATCGTGATGATGAGGACGATCAGCCCCCGATGTTAGAACACAATCCAAACCAGCCAGAGAGGGGCCTAAAGATGAAGCCCAGCCCTGGGATCGGAGCGAGGATCCACCAGAAAATATTCCAAAGGGCCAGAAGAAAAACCAGACGGCTCCAAAGATAATCGACTGCATCGCATAGAAGCGCACGAACCCATCTCGCTTTTCCAACACATAGAAAACAATTCCACCGACGAGTGGAAGACAGGCGAGAGCGGCGGCGACGTTTGAAGGCAATTCCGTCGAGGTCGGACGAGCGCTCGGATCGCTCTGCGGGGGCGGTGGCGGTGGCGGCGCAGATGACACAGGATCAATCGGATCGACAGGATCAGGCATGACTTTACATACATCCAAGCTTTCCTTTCCGGCAAGCTTTGCTTGCCGCGCGATTTTCGCTTACCGCAATGCCGCCCGTCGAATGATACCGTGCGCGCCGCGAGAATTTTATGAGAACCAACCTGTGCGCCGTTACTCTCTGCAAGGCGGGCAGTGTTCCGAGAGGGACGGGCTGGCGGCGGCATCCATCGCTGTCGTAAGCGGATCTACGTACTCTTTGCCGACTTTCACGTCGACAGCTCATGCTGGACCGATTTTCTCCTCGACCAGGATACGAACACTCAAAGAGACGCGGATGACCGCTTGGATTACGGCGGCTCCGGCGTGGCCCCTTGAAGTCGCTCGAAATCAGGCCGGCGAAGACCGCTATCGGGTGTTGATCGGCCCCTGATTGCCGCAACAGGTCGGCGCCCCCGTTAGGCCAGTGCTCGCCGGAGAACGCTGCGCCCTGATCGTCGATGAAAAAGGTCGCGCCCGCTTTGCCGAAACGTTAGGTAACACGCTCCGCGCAGCCGGGTTTCTCGTTCACCTCTATTCTGTTTCTGGCGGGGAAGCAGCCAAGTCGATGGCGCAGGCCGGCGCGCTCTGCGAGCAGATGAGTGCGGCAGGCGCTCGATCGCAGTTCCTTTGTCGTGTCGTTAGGCGGAGGCGTCATCGGCGATCGCAGGTTTTGTCGCCGCGATTTTCCTGCAGGAATTCCTTACGTTTCGATTCCAACCACCCTTCTCGCGCAGGTCGATAGCTGCATCGGCGCGCAAGACCGGGGTGAATTCCGCTGTCGGGAAAAATCTGATCGGCGCCTTCCATCAACCGGCGTCGTCCTCGCCGATACCAAAACCCTGCAAACTTTGCCGGAGCGAATCTGAACGAAGGCTTCGCCGAGGCGATCAAGCACAGGGTGATTCGCGATCCGGAACTTTTTCGCTCAATTGCTACCGTCGATCGTCGTGATCCCGCGGAATTCATTGCCCGCAATCTCCGGATCAAAGCCGAAATTGTTGCTGCAGACGAGCGCGAGCGAACCCGATGCGCGCTCGCTTTTGAATTTCGGTCACACCATTGGGCACGCGATCCGAGCACGCCGCCGGTTATGGAAATATTCTGCACGGCGAAGCCATCAGCCTTGGAATCGTGGCCGCCGCCGAGGTCTCGGTCCGGCGCGCCGGCTTGTCGTTAGGCGAAGCCGCGCAAATCAGGGCGGCGCTGGCGGCGCATCATCTGCCGACAAAACTGCCGGCAGATTTTCCGCGCGTGCGCGTCCTCGAGGCGCTGCCCCGGGATAAGAAGTTCGAGCACGGGCAAATTCGTTTCGTGGTCGCGCACGCCATCGGCCGGGCGAGCGTTTCAAGTGAAGTGACCTGCGAAGATTTGCGCGCGGCGGTAGAATCGTTGTCGCGGGACCGATGATCCCGGCCTTTCTTCGATTTCGTTAGGCAAACCGGATCAATGATCCCCGCCGTCTGCTCGATTCGTTAGGCCAGGCGTTGGTTGACCTTTCTCGAAATACGCCACCAGACCCTGGACCACACTCTCCACGTACTCACGGTAAATGCTCGGTCGTTTCTTCCCCGCGACGCGTTTTTTCCCCTCATAATCTCCCGCTTTGATTCGGTCAAAGACCTCGTGGCTATTCATCACATACGGCTCCAGGTAAACCGTCAGGCAACGATAAAGCCGCGTCGCCATCAGGTTTCGCGCAAAGACATACCCACCCGTCCCGATGGGAGTGACGTTTTCGGTCTTGTAATGATAGGCCGGGAGGCCGGTTTCTTTCGCCATCGTCGTCGCGATTGATTCCGCCAGTCCAAGTTCCTCGGGGAAAGCGCGACTCAATAATTTTTGCAGCATCTCGCAGCGTTCGTCATCGAGTTCGAGTTCGTTAGGCAAATAGGCCCCGTTGACGAGCAGGTGCAGATGATTGATCTTCCACCAGGGTCGGCTTCGCCGGAGTCGCCCCACGGTTCGGCATTGAAGTGCAGGCAAACCACGAGATCCGGGTACAGCCGATAATTCACCAGGCTGGCCCGGTGCCGAATCTCGCTATTCCGATAAAAGAGCAGCTAGCAATGCAGTAAC
>ERZ1370068.3615-contig-2721_pt1 | contig 74116 bp, 87 predicted proteins | sample MGYA00561227_ERZ1370068 | MGnify/ENA primary metagenome ERZ1370068 (study PRJEB38410, sample SAMEA6850437) | metagenome | study: Metagenomic assessment of the ecological functions of the soil: analysis of the soil microbiota associated with the... | reverse complement strand
TGTACTTCGTTCAGTTACGTATTGCTGGAGCAGGCGGCATCCTCGCTGACCGCGAACACGAAGACCGAGAAGGAGAGCACCCGCGTCCGCCGCGGTCACCAGTTCCCGACGATTTTCGACGCGTTCGCCGCGGTCACGCCTCAAGCCGATCGTGAAGGGGTTGCTGGCGCCTACAAGTCGCCCAGCCAGGCCGCCGAGGAGGACTTGCGCCTGAGCACCTCCTAAGCAAAGGCGGACCACGAGGGCAAAGGGCAATATCGACCGCAGCCAGCGCGTGAGCCGGGCAGATTCCCGCGCGGGTGGTCAAGGTGCTCGACAACGGCAACATGGATTCCTCGAGGGCCGCCGCTCGGTGGTCGTCAACAACGAGACCCAGGTCATCACCCTCAGCGGCGTGATCCGGCCCGAGGACGTCACGTCGACCAATCACGATCCTCTCCAGCCAGGTCGCCTGACGCCGAGATCCAGATGGAGGGCCATGGCGTCCTCGCGGAGGCCCAGCGTCCGGGCGTCCATGTTTCGCTTCCTCGACTGGCTGAACCTCTTCTGACGTGGTGGATCGTCGCCCTCGCCCGCTTCGCGATCCCCGGGCCCTGCTCCTCGGCGCTCTCGCCGTCCCCGCCGCCGCGCAGGTCCGCGTCAAGGACGTGGTGCGCATCCAGGGCGTGCGGGAGAACAGCATCTACGGCTACGGCATCGTGATGGGCCTGAACGGGACGGGCGACCGGCGCGACGTCGAGCCCGTTCACGCCCCAGACCATTGCCAACATGCTCCAGCGGCTCGGCATCGCGCTGCCGCCGCTCACGCTCAACAACAAGAACGCGGCGGCGGTGATCGTCACGGCGAAGCTGCCCCGTTCATCAAGCTCGGCATGACGATGGACGTGACGCTGTCATCGCTGGGGGATGCGACGACGCTGCAGGGCGGCACGCTGCTGCTCACGCCGCTGCAGGGCCCGGACGGCCGCGTCTACGCGCTCGCCCAGGGGCCCATCTCGGTGGGGGTATCCTGGCGTCGGGCCCGGGCGGCGATTCGGTGCAGAAGAACCATCCGACCGTGGCGCGGATTCCCCAGGTGCCGTCGTCGAGCGCGAGGTGCCCTCGGCGCTCGACCCGACCGTGGTGGTGCTCCAGCTCCAGCAGCCCGACTTCAGCACGGCGGTGCGACTCGCGGAGGTGGTGAACGCGGCCGGCCTCGGCGTCCGTCGCGCGCAGCGGACCCGACGACGGTGATCGTGCCGGTGCCGGCGGCCGAGCAGGGGCGACTGATGCAGTTCATCGCCCGCATCGAGCTGCTCACCCTGAAGGTGGATAGCCCCGGCCCGCGTGGTCATCAACGAGCGCACGGGCACCGTGGTGCTCGGCAGCCACTTCCGCATCGCCACCGTCGCCGTCGCCCACGGCAACCTGACCATCAGGTCAAGAACGAGACAGAGGTCTCCCAGCCGGGCGCCTTCGCCCCCGCGCGGCGCCGAGACCGTCGTGGTCCCCAAGAGCGACGTCCAGATCAAGGAGGAAAAGGCGCGGCTCGCGCTCGTGCCCGAAGGGGCGAGCATCGGGGACGTCGTCCAGGCGCTCAATGCCCTCGGGGTCACCCCGCGAGATCTGATCTCGATCTTGCAGGCGATCCGTCAGGCCGGCGCGCTCATGGCCGACCTGGACATCATGTGATGCCTGGCCGCCGAGCGCGGCCGCCGCGGCGCTCGCCGCGGCCCCTGCCAAGGCCGTCGAGCTCGCGGGCAGGGGCTTCAGGCCGAGGCGAACGCCCGAATCCGGAAGGCCGCGAAGGACTTCGAGGCGATCCTGGCCGAACAGCTGCTCAAGACCGCGCGGCGGTCGTCCTCGCGCTCAAGCCTCTTCCCCAAGAGCCCCGGTCGGGAGATCCACGAGGGCATGGTCGACGAGCACCTCGCCCGGGCCATGACCCGCGGCCGCGGCTTTGGGCTGGGAGACTTCCTGGCGGACCAGGTGCTCCGGCAAAGCGGAACAAAAGTACTCAAGTCGTGGCCTCCCTCCGGCCGATCGTGCAAGGGAAGAGGGTAGAAAGCGCAGGAGGCGCACGATGAACATCGATCCGCTCCAGAACTCGCCAAAGGTAGGCAGAGACGCAGTTCCGGTGGACCGGCCGCCCACCGGCCAGGAGTCGTCCGCCAAGCCGGCTGGCCGCGGCAGTGCCGCCGGCGGCCTCGTGGTGAGCTCCGAGGGCGGGCGGTTTCGCCAGCTCCGCGCCCGCCTCGCCGACACTTCCCGAGCCGGCCGGCCAGGCCGCCCGGGTCAGGATCTGACGGCGCTGGTCGCGTCCGGACGGTATCAGGTCGACGGCACCCGCATTGCTAAGGCGCTGCTCAGGGACGAGCCGACGGCCGCGCTGCTGGGCCTGCCCGGAGGTGACGTATGAAGCGCCCGGTCGACGACCTCGTCGCGGTGCTGGCGGCGCAGGCCCGCGAGTACCAGGGCCTCCTGCCCATCCTCGACCAGGAAGAGCAAGATCTGCTGAAGGCCGATGCCCGCGCGCTGGCGCCGATCTCGGAGCTGCGCGAGGCCCTGGTCACCCGGCTGGTTGTCCTCGAGCGGGACCGCGGCAAGGCGCTCCGGGCCCCTGGGGCCGAGCTCGGCCTCGATCCGCGCCTCCTTACCGTCCCCCGGCTCATGGAGCTCCTGCCGGCCAGCGCATCCGCGCTCGCCGCGGTGCGCAGGGAGATCTCCGGGCTTCTGCTGAGTCTGGCCGAGCGGAACGGGCGCAACCTGTTCCTCGCCGACCGCACGCTGAGCTGGCTCGGCGGGCTGTTCACGGCGATGGCCCCGGCGGACAGGCCGAGTGCCGGCTCCCGCCTATGCCCCGAGCGGGCGAACGGAGCAGCCGATCCAGGATCTCCGGCTGCCTCGACCGGCAGGCCTGAGGCCGCCATGGGCACCTTCGGCGGCTTGGAAATTGGCGAAGCGGGCGCTCATCGCCCAGCAGGCGGTGCTCCAGACGGTCGGCCACAACCTCGCCAATGGGGCCACGCGCCGGCTATACGCGCCAGCGGAGCCGAGCTGGCGGCGGTGGCCCCCAGAACGGGGTCGAGGTCACGGACATCATTCGCATCCGCGACCGCTATCTCGATTTCTCGGTGATGGCGGAGGCCCAGACGCTCCGGACGGTTCCAGGCGGAGCAGTCCGCCCTCACGCGCCTGCAGGCCACCGTCACCGACCCGCCGGGCATCGGGCTCAGCGACACCCTCGACCAGTTCTTCCAGGGCTTCGACGCCCTCGCCGCGAATCCGACCGATCAGGCCGTCCGCGTCACCCTGCGGGATACCGGCGCGCGGCTGGTCTCGATCCTCCAGGGGCGCAGTGCGCGCTTCGACCAGCTCCAGGCGGACTTCAGCACCCAGATCAACCAGCAGGTGGGGACGGCCAACGGGCTGATCGGACAGGTCGCCGAGGTCAACCGGCAGATCCTGACCCTGGGCGGCCGGCCGACGCCCAATGACCTCCTGGACAAGCGGGACCAGCTCGTCGACCAGCTCAACGTGATCGTCGGCGTGACGGCCACCGACCGCCCCAACAGGACCGTGCAGCTCGCGGTCACGGGATCGGGCGTGCTCCTCGTGGACGGGGATCGGACGGCGACGGCTGACCACCGCGTTCAACCCGGCCGCCGATACGCGTGGACCTGTCCGCGGGCGGTGTGCGCGTGACGCCCACCGGCGGCGGGCTCGCCGCGACGCTCTCGATGCGGAACTCGCCGACGGACGCGGTCAAGCAGGCGGCCGCGTCGCTCGACACGCTGACCGCCGCGGTCATCACCGAGGTGAATCGGCTGCACGCGAGCGGCACCGGCCTCGTGGAGCACAAGCAGCTCACCTCGCTCAACGCCGTCAGCTCCGCGTCGGCGCCGCTCGGGACCGCCGTCGGACTCCCTTCCAGCCGGACACGGGATCGTTCGAGGTGATCGTCCACTCCGCCACCGGCTCGGTCGTGTCGCGGACCACCGTGTCGGTGACGGCGGGCGTCACGAGCCTCGACGACATCGCCGCGGCCATCGACGCCGATCCCGCGCTCAGCGCCGGGGTGAGCGGCGGGACGCTCAACATCGCCGCCGGCTCGGGCCAGACCTTCACGTTCGCCCGGGACACCTCGGGCACGCTCGCGGCGCTCGGCCTCAACGTGTTCTTCTCGGGCACCGGCGCCAGCGACATCGCGCTCGCGCCGACCATCGCGGCCGACGCGAACAAGATCGCCACGGGCCGGGCCGATGCCCAGGGCTCGTCCATCCGGGGGACGGCGCGCAGGCGCAGGCACCGGCCGGGCTCCGGAGCAGCCTCCTGATGGGCGGCGGCACCGCGACCTTCTCCGACTTCATCGGCACGGCCATCGGCACGGTGGGATCGCGGGCGCGCGAGGCGAACGATGCCGTGGACCGGCAGACGGCGGCGCTGGGCGTCGTCCAGAACCTGCAGCAGCAGACCGAGGGCGTGTCGATCGACGAGGAGATGATCGCGCTGACGCAGGCCCAGGCCGCCTACGCCGCGGCCGCCAAGTTCATGGTCGCGATGCAGGACATGCTCACGACACTCATCGGGATCGTGAGGTAGAGGCCGCCATGCGCGTCACGCAGAGCATGATGAGCAACCAGGTCTCGCAGCAGATCTCGGCTGCCCTGGCGGCGATCGCGCGCCAGCAGGAGCGGGTCTCGAGCGGCAAACGCATCCTCGTGCCCTCCGACGATCCCGCCGGGACGGCCCAGGCCGTCGCGATCCGGTCGCGCCAGGCCGCGGCCACGCAGTTCCAGAGCAACATGGCCACGGCGCAGTCCTCGCTCGCGACGACGGACGTCACGATGCGCTCCATCGAGGAGGTGGTGACGCAGGGGATCGAGGCGGCGGTGCAGGGCGTGAACGACACGAACGACCCGCTGGCACGGCAGGCGGTCGGCACCACCGTCAACCAGCTCCTCGAGACGCTCGTCTCGCTCGCCAATAGCCGGACGGGGACGGGAACCTTTCTCTTCGGGGGTCAGGAGTCGACCATCGCGCCGTACACAGCCGCGCGCGACTCGGCGGGGCAGATCACGACCGTCGTCCCCAACCCGCGCGGTATCGACGGCGCGACGGATGCCGCGGTCGCCGAGGGCGTCAGCATGTCGACCCGCGTGTCCGGCACGACCGTGTTCGGCGCGGCGACCGACCAGAGCTACGCCTTCGACGTGCTCATCCAGCTGCGCGACAGCCTCTTCGGTCAGCCGCAGCTCGGCTTCAGGGCCGACGTCGCGGCATCCGGGGCGGCGAATCCCGCGGCCTTCACGGGCGTCGCGTCGGCGACCGACCTCAAGATCACGGGGCCGTCGGGCCTGGCCTTCCTCGGCCCGACCGTGGCGGGGGACGACACGGTGTCGTACTCCGGCAATGCCACCAGCGCCGTCGCCGTCGCCGCGCGGATCAGCCTCGCGAGTGCGACGACCGGCGTGACGGCCACCGCGACCCGGGCGCAGATCACCTACGCGGGGGCACGTTCGCCTCCGACGTCACCCTCGACGGCACCCCCGGCCGGACCCTGGTCCTCAACGGCGTCGCCATTCTGGGCGCGGTGTCGGGCGGCTCCGCGCTCGAGCGCCGCGACGCCCTCGTGGCGCTCGTCAACGCGCAGAGCGGCGCCACCGGCGTCACCGCCTCGGCGGTGCCCCGCAGCGACGGCTTCGCGCTCACGACGAGCGATGGCCGGAACATCTCGATCGAGACCGATGGGACCCTCACGCCGGGCGCCGCCAACGGAGTCCTGTTCGGCTTCAGCGCGGGGCTCACCGGCACGGGAGCGGCCACCAGCGTGGTGGCCCGCGGCGCGGTCGATCTCCGCGCGTCGGCTCCCATCACCGTGACCCCCACGTCGGGCTCACCGCTCGCGAGCCAGATGACCGGGCAGGGGAGCACGGAGATCGAGCAATGCGCTCGGCAATCTCCACGGCGTGCTCGACCGGGTCCTGGTCCCGTCGACGCTCGTGGGAACGCGGCTGGCGTGGCTCGCCACGCTCGGCGAGCGGGCCTCGGCCGAGCAGCTCGAGCCTCACCAGCGGTCTCTCGAAGGTCGAGGACGTCGACATGGTCAAGGCGATCACCGATCTCGACGCTCCTGCAGACCTTCTACCAGGCCGCCCTGGCCTCGGGCGCGAAGATCATGCAGCAATCGCTCGTCGATTTCATCAGGTAGCCCGATTCCGCCCTTGAAGACAAGGCGGCCTCACGGGCAGGTGCCCAGCCCGGATCACATCGGTCGCATTCGAGGCGATCCGCGCGTCGCTTCCAGACCACGCTCTCTCGGCCATCCGGCACCATCAGGCCGGCCGGCCAGGTGAGGCCGAGCCCCTGTACCGCGAGATCCTCGCGGCGCATCCTCGTCACCCGGATGCGCTCCATCTCCTCCGGGGTGATCGCGCATCAGAGCCGGCCGGCTCGACCTGGCGATCACCCTGCTCGAGGCCGCCGTCGCCGCCGAGCCCCGGATGGCGGAGTTCCACAACGCGACCTCGGCACCGCGCTGCGCGATCGAGCGCAGCTCGACGAGTCGGCCGCGTGCTTCGAGCGAGCGTTGGCGCTGCGGCCCGACCTCGTCCCGGCTCGCGTAATCTCGGCACCATCCTGCAGGCGCGGGGGCCGGCTCGATGAGGCCGTGGTGTGCTATCGGGCGGCGATCCAGCTCGCCCCCGACGGTCCCCGAGGCCCACAACAACCTCGCGGCGGCGCTGTACGAGCTCGGCCGCCTGGACGAGGCGATTGCCTCTGACCGCTGCGCCGTGGCTCTGCGCCCGTGCCACGGCGCGGCATCGCGACCCTGCTCGAGTGAGTTTCGGAGGCCGAGTTGCTGCCGCCGCCCGCTCGCGCTCAGACCGGACCTGGCCGAGATCCACGAGAACTGGGAACGGTGCTCGCCTCGATGACCGGCTCGACAGCGGCGACGAGTTGGGCAAGCTGGCGTCAGCCTGAGGACGGTAGCCTCCACCACACCTCGGCGCGGCGCTTGCCGTGACCGGATCGCGGGGCGGCGGCGATATGAGCGCTGGTCTGGGCGTAGCCCGCACTCGTGAACCGCGCTCTCTCCTCCTCGTTTCGGGTCGGGGGCCGCCATGCTGGCGGCAGCGATTCGCGGAGGGCGTGGAAACCTGATCCGTTCGGACCTGACATTACGAGCCGAGCCGGGATGGGCCTCCGGCGTTTTGCTCGCCTATCAGGCCTGGACGACCGGGCAAGGCGGTGGCGGCGTTCTACCTGAGGCTGCCCGTCGCTGGCCTGGAGGCCTGCGCTCGCGGGACGAGGCGCGCGGTCGGCTGCGCGTCGGGTTCGTGTCGAGCCTGCTGCAGAATCATACGATCGGCGTGCTGACTCGGCGGCTGATCGCCCCGGCTCGACCGTGAGCGGTTCGAGGTGATGGTGTTCCACGTGGGACGTGGGACGAGATGGCGGCGGCGATCGGCCGAGCGCCGACCGGGCCGAGCGGCCTCTCGGCGGCGCTCGACGGTCGCGCAACGGCAGATCGCCGCGGCGGAGCTCGACATCGTCTTCTATCCCGATATCGGGATGATGGCTCTGACGTATTTCCTGGCCTTTGCGCGGGCTCCCGTGCAGTGCGTGACGTGGGGGCATCCGGTGACCACGGGGATTCCCACCCTCGACTACTTCGTCTCGAGCGAGATGCTGGAGCCGGATGGGGCGGAGGCGCACTACGCCGAGCGTCTGGTCCGGCTGCCGCGCCTGCCCGTCGTGCTACGACCGGCCGCGCGGCGCGTCGTGCCCGCGGACCGCGCTCGCCTGCGCCTTCGCGCGGGGCGACTGTACGTTTGTCCCCAGTCGCTCTTCAAGCTCCACCCGGATTTCGACGACGTCCTCGGTGAGATCCTCGAGCGCGACGGCGACGGCCGGCTCGTGCTGATCGAGGGCCAGTCGGCCGCACTGGGCCGACGCTCTGGCGCGCGCGCTTCGCCCGGCAGCATCCGCGGCTCGCGCCGCGGGTGCACTTCCTGCCGCGGCTGGCTCAGGCGGACTTCCTGGCGCTTCTCGAGGCGGCGGACGTCGTGCTCGATCCGATGCACTTCGGCGGGGGCAACTCCACCTACGAGGCGCTCGGCCTCGGCGTGCCCGTCGTCACCTGGCCCGGGAACTTCATGCGCGGTCGCGTCACGTACGGGTGCTACCGACAGATGGGCGTCATGGACTGTGTGGTGGCCGACCCCTCGGCGTACGCGGCGCGCGCCGTGGAGCTGGCCACCACGCCGGACCTGCGCGCGCACGTGTCAGCGCGCGCTGCAGCGCGACGCGCGGACGCCCTGTTCGAGGACGGCGCCGCGGTGCGGGCGCTCGAGGACTTCTTCGAGCGGGCCGCGGGGGCCGGGAGCTGACGTGGACACGCCGTCCGTGCTCGGCGATCAGCTCCGCGAGGCGACGTGCCCGGCCTGCGGCCATCACGTCGCCGTCCCCTTCTTCGACAGGGGCGCCCAGCCGCTGGCCACCCTGGCGTGGCCGGCGAGCGCCGGAGGAAGCCCGGGCCATGCGCCGGCTCCCGCTGGACTTCGTCCGCTGCGTCGACTGCGGCCACGTGTTCAACGCGGCGTTCGACTACCGCGCCGTTCCGTATTCGGACAAGCCCAACCTCATGTTCAACCGGGCCGGCGGCTGGTCCGAACACCTGCGCGAGGTCCGCGAGATGATCCTGGCCCGCCTCGGCGAGCACCCGTCGGTGGTGGAGATCGGTCACGGGCAGGGCGACCTGCTCCGGGCGCTGGCGGAGGCCCGGCCGGCGCGGCCGCTACGTGGGCTTCGACCCGCACGGAGCTGCGCCGACCGCAGCGGCCCGCTGGAGTTCCGGCAGGCCCTCTTCGTCCCCGGCCGCCACGTCGCCGAGCTGCGACCGGACCTCATCGTCAGCCGGCACGTGCTCCGAGCACCTCAGCGACCCGCTCGGCTTCGTGCAGAGCGTGTCCTTCGCCGCCGCCTGGGCGCGACACGAGCTCGATCTGTTCATCGAGGTCCCGTGTATCGACCGGGCGCTGACCACCGGCACGCACCGTGGACTTCTACTATGAGCACAACTCGCATTTCACCACCGAGTCCTTCACCCGCATGCTCGCCCGCTGCTCCGGGCATGTGAGCGGCATGCGCCACGGCTACGACGGCGAGGTCATCTACGCGTTTGCCCACCTGGCCGGCGAGCCCCACCACGTTGCACACGCCGCCTCCGCCCGGGCATTCCGCGAGCGCGCGCGCGGGGCCGGGGAGACGATCCGCGAGCAGTTCGATGCCCTCCACGCGTCCGGCCTCACCGTGGCGATCTGGGGGTGAGCACCGGCAAGTCGGCCGCGTTCATGACCCAGTTCGGCGTGGACGCCGTGCGCTTCCCGCTCGTGGTGGACTCGGACCAGGACAAAGTGGGCACGTTCGCGCCCGGGACGGGACAGGAGATCCGCTTTCGCGACTGGCTCATCGACCACCCCACCGACGTCGTCGTGGTCCCGCCGCAGTGGCGAGCCCGGGACATCGTGGACGAGATGCAGCGGTGCGGGATCACTGCGAGACCGTGCTGATCGAGTTCAACGGTCGCCTGGTCGACTACCACGCAGTGTCGCACCCGTACCAGGGCCAGCCCGTATCCGCCCCCGCGCTAGAGCGATGATAAGGGCCCATCTGCTTCGTTGGCGCCCTCGGCAGCCGGCTCAACGTACAGCAAGTACGCCTCGCCTGCCTTCGGCCGCCGCCTCGCAGCTGAGCCCTTCTCCGCTATCGCTCCTAGCCGGCGTTCTCTCCGACAAGCTCCTGGTTGGTGCGGTCCTCCCATGAACCGGCACGAAGCGGCGCGGCCAGGCGAAGCAGCACGCGCAGCTCGCGCGCCGCCGCGGCGGCGTCGCCGTCGACCGCACCGGCGGCCTCCTCGCGGCCGCGATCGGCCACCACGACGGAGGGCGGCTCGACGAGGCGAGGCGCTGTACCGTGAGGTGCTCGTCCTCGATGCCGAGCATCCCGATGCGCTCCACCGACTCGGCGTCCTCGCGCACCAGCGCGGCCTCAACGAGGAGGGCGCCGGGTTGATCCGTCAGGCCATCTCCGTCACCCCCGACGTCGCGGCCTTCCACGCCAACCTGGGGTGGGTGCTCCAGTGCGGGGGCCGGTTCGGGAGGCGGAAGCCGCGCTGCGACGAGCGCTCGCCCTCGACCCCGAGGACGCGCACGCGCGCAACAACCTCGGTGTCGTCCTTCACGCTCAGCAGCGCCTGGACGAGGCGGAAGGCGTCGCTTCCGCGCGGCGCTCGAGCGCGCCCCACGGCACGCGGATGCGCACAGCAACCTGGGCCGCGCACTGCACGCCCAGGGGCGATTCGACGAGGCGGTGGCGAGCTATCGACAGGCGCTGGCCCTCACGCCGGACGTCGCCGACATTCACAACAACCTCGCCGTCGGCCCTGAAGGTCCTGGGCCGTCTCGACGAGGACCATCGCGGCCTACCGGCGCGCCCTCGCCCTCGAGCCCGCCCACGTCACCACGCACGTCAATCTGGGGCTCGCCCTCCAGGCGCAGGGGAGCTGGTCGAGGCCATGGAGTGCTTCCTCCGCGCGGCCACGCTCGCGCCTGATTCGGGCGAAGCTCTCATGCATCTGGGCGTGGTCCTGGCCGCCCTCGGAGTACGTGGACGACGCGGTGACGGTCCATCGCCGCGCGGTGGCCCTCCGACCCGACGACCCCTGGACGCACACGAATCTCGGCCTCGTCCTCATGGAGCAGGAGCACCCCCACGAGGCCCTGGCCGCCCAGCGGCGTGCCGTCGCGGTGGGTCCGAGCGTGGCCGAGATACACCACAACCTCGGCCTCGCGTTCCAGGCGGTGAGCGCGCCCGACGCGGCGGTCGAGTGCTTCGAGCGGGCCGCGTCCTCGGGCTGGATACCCCGCGAGCGAACGCCGTTCGCGGGCACGGGCTCCTCGGTCAGAATCGCTTCGAGGAAGGCGTGGCCGGCCTACCGGCGCGCCAGTGCGGGCGCCCCCGACGATGCGAGGTGGGCGATTGCCGCCGCCATCGCGCTGCCCGTGATCCCGGCATCGCGCGAGGCGATTGGCGGCGCGCGAGCGCGCCTGGAAGCCAATCTCGACGCGCTGCGGCGGTCAGATCTGCGCGTGGTCGACCCCGATCGGCCCGGCGCCATCGGCCCCAGCTTCTATCTCACCTATCACGGGCTGGACGACCGCGATCTCCAGCGCAAGATGGCCGGGTGTGCCTGCGCGCGAATCCCTCGCTGGCCTGGACCGCCCCGCACTGCGTCGCGCCATCGCCCCGGCCGGACGCGCGCCTCCGGGTGGGCTTTGTCTCGGTTTACCTCCACGCGCACGCCGTCGGCGATCTGACGCGCGGCCTCGTCGAGCAGCTCTCGCGCGATCGCTTCGAGGTCATCGTGTTCCACGCGGGCGGGACGATCGACGCGACCTCGGCTGCCATCGACCGAAGTGCCGACCGGGCCATCCGCCTCCCCGGGCGTCTCGCCGCAGCCCGCCAGCGGATTGCCGACGAGGCCCTCGACGTGCTCTTCTATCCGGACATCGGGATGGAGTCCATGACGTATCTCCTCGCGTTCGCGCGGCTCGCCCCGGTGCAATGCGTGACGTGGGGCCCATCCCGTACCACCGGGATGCCCCACCATGGACTACTTCTCTCGAGCGCGGCCCCTCGAGCCGGACGGGAGCGAGGCCCACTACACGGAGCGTCTCCATCGGCTCTCGCGACTTCCCGTCTACTTTTACCCGCCCGCGGCGCCCGCGGGAACGCTCACGCGCGCGGCCCTGGGGATCGAGGCGGGTGTGCGGCTCTACGTGTGCGCGCAGTCGCTCTTCAAGCTCCACCCGGACTACGACGCGATCCTCGGCGAGATCTTGCGCCGCGACCCGGAGGGCAGATCGTCCTCATCGAGAAGGCCAGTCGGCGCCGCTGGAGCCGGGACTGGCGCCGGAGCGGTTCACCCGCGCCTGTCCCGACGTGAGCGAGCGCGTGCGCATCGTGCCGCGGCTGCCCACCGCCGAGTTCCTGGATCTGCTGTGCATGGCCGACGCCCTCCTCGATTCGATTCCCTTCGGCGGAGGCACGACCTCATACGCGGCCCTCGGCCTCGGCGCCCCATCGTGACGTGGCCCGGCCCATTCATGCGCGGCCGTGTCACGTTCGGCTGCTACCAGCAGCTCGGCGTGACGGACTGCGTGGCGGCGAGCCCCGAGGAGTACGTGGAGCTGGCCGTCCGCCTGGCCAACGACCCGGCGTGGCGGGCCGAGCTCGCGCGCGCGCCTCACGGCGGCGCGGGGGCACGCCTGTTCGAGGATCTCGGCGTCGTTCCGCGAGATCGAGGACTTCTTCGTGCGCGCGCGGGCGGAGGCGACCGGGGCCGGATCTGGCCAGATCAGGCGGGTGATCCCGAACGACGGATCGCTACAGGAACGTGCATTGCCGGCACGGGCTCACGTCCCGCCGGCTGGCCGTGCGTTCGCGCAACGCGCGCGGTACTCCGGCGCATTGTAGATGTCGAGCACGTGCTGTTTCTGCACGTCGCCGATCCGGCCAGTCCGCCTGGCCGTCCATGCAGCAGTGGGCCACCGTGCCCGTGGACGTGATCGATAGCTCGAACCAGCGAGCGCAGCCGGCGGCGGGGACGGCGCCGACCGCGGTATCGACCTGGCCTATCCAGCTGCCGCGCTGGAAGACGCTGACGTCGAACAGGGGAACTGCCGCCGGACCCAGGTCGCGAACTCGGCATCGTCGCTCGTGCCGTCGCCGACCCGGGAGACGACGACGCGGGGAGCGAACTCCCCGCTCAGCCTTCTTGCCGTGGAGCATCGACAGGCGCTCGATCGTCCGCTGGTACGGCAGGCGCATGACCTTCTCGTAGACGGCGGGGCGGTGGTCGTTGAACGAGATCCAGAGATAGGAGAGGTTCTTGACTCTGGCGAGCTGTGAGGCTTGGCCTCCGTCAGCGGCGACGCATTCGTGGTCAGGGTCAGCGAGGCGTTCCGGTAGCTTGTCATTGCAGAGGGCGCAGGATGTCGAACAGCCGCACGTCGAGGAGCGGCTCGTTGACCTTGAACAGCGACAGCTGAAAGGACAGCGTGCGCGGGATGGCGGTCAGGTCGTCGATCACCTTGGCGATCAAGGCGTCCGGCATCTCGACGCCGGACCGCCTGAGCGCGCTGGACGGGCAGAAGCTGCAGTCGGCGTTGCAGACCGCCTGGGTCTCGAGATGCACGTGGGCGGGGAAGTCCATATAGGGCGAGCGTCGGAGCTGTCGACACCGGCCTGGTACGCCTCGAGCCGATTCCTCTCGGTGATGAGCGCGGCGACCTCGACACGGCCGGCCGCTGCGCCCGCGTCGGACGGGTCGAGGGCCAGCCAGATGCCATAGGCGGCCGCGGACGCCGCCAGCTCGCCCCGGGCCCTGGAGGACGAGTCCCCGGCTGGTGTGGTACGCGCCGGCGCAGGGGACTGTGGCGGATCGCCGGAGTCGATCATCTTGAGGGCGAGACGCGGAGTCGCCCACCTGCTGGAGCCAGGACGCCGGACAGATGCAGGGCATCGGGATCGCCGGGCTCCGCGGTCGGGACGGCTCCGTACAGTTCCCCGGCTTCAGCCAGCCGACCGGACTGGTGGTGCTCGATGGCGCAATGCAGGAGATCGTCCATACAGCGTATCCTCGGCATCGAGTCCTCCGTGGCGCTGTGGGAATTTACCCGAGGCGGTCGCAGAAGGCGGGAGGCTCGCTCTTTCGGCCCCTGATACGACCCGAGCACGCGGCGGCTCTCGCTGATCTCCGCGAGGTCGCGCCGCACGCCGGCTTTCTCGGCCTCGACCACCGCGACGAGGCTCGCGGTTCCAGCTGGATCATGCGCTCGATCGCGGCGGTGCTCTCCGCCGCATCTCCGCCGGCCTCGCCCAGGGCCTGGATCTGCGCCAGGACGGCCCGCGTGCCGCTGCACGATCTCGTCGGCGGCGGCGAGAGTCGTCCGGCGACGGCGCGCGCGGAACTGCTCGGTGAGGCGCTCGGCCTCGCGGGAGAGGCGCGCCTGCTCGCCGGCCGGCGTCACCGTGCTAGGCGGTGCCAACGCGCGGCCCCTGGGTGTTGCGCGCGCCCTCGAAGCCCTCGCGGAGCTCCGCGGAGCAGCGCGATGACCTCCCGCCGGACCCCGTCCCTGGCGAGGAGCCCGCGGGTCAGGTGCGAGGCCATGATAGTCGTAGAGCCGCCCGAGATTCGCCCCGATGTCGCCCGCCGCGCCGCAGTCCAGCGAGTCCGTCAGCTCCGCGATGATGGCCTGCGCCCGCGAGACCCGCGCGGCGAAGGCGGCGACGTCCCCGGTCGAGGCTCTCTCCGGCCTGCCGCAGGTAGGTGATCGCCCCGTCGGAAGAGCAGGACGACGGAGCCGGGCGGGAGTCCGCCGTGATCGTCGCCACCGATTGATAGACGCCGAAGCTGCTGTCCGTGGACGTTCACGCCGACAATTACCTCCGGGATGACTGGCTGTTGTGCGAGGCCGTCCGAGCTGGCTCTGCAGCGCCGAGCCCTTCGCCGTGAGCCGCGGACCACGTTCTCGAGGCTGGCGAACCGGACGCGGAGCATGCGCTCGGTCACCTCGAGCCGGGCCTGCGCCCGGTCGATGTCGCTTCTGGGCACTCGCCATGCGCGGCGGTGATGGCGGTCTGACGGACGGCGATGACGCCGCTCGTGGACCGGGTCGCCGCGACGGCGGCCTGGGAAGAGAGGTCGGCGATGCCGTCGCCGGTTCCCGCGCCCGCGACGAGCTGCCGGACGCCGGGCGCGTCGGCGCTGACGGCTTGCTGGAACTTGGCCGCGTCGAGCGCGAGCGTGCCGTCCTTCTGGGTGGTGACGCCGATCGCCGCCAGCGCCTGGAACGCGCCCGTCGAAGCGCTGCGCGATGGTGGCAGAGAGACTGCGCCGGATCTGCCGCGTCGCCGCGTCGCCGGTGAACGCCCCGGTCTTGACCTTGCCGTCGGTGCCCACCGCGGCCGCCGACTGGCCGTCGATGGCCTTCACCACGTCGGTTGTAGGCGCGTCGAGCAGCCCCTGCACGCGGTTCTGGGTCGCGTTCTTGTCCGAGGTCGACGACGAGGTCCGTGGTGCCGGTCCCCGCCTTCAGCGTGATCGTCACGCCGTCGAGCAGTCGGAGAACGTGTTGGTCCCGCGGGTGAAGTTGCCGAGCCCGGAAGGCTGAACGCCGGCGTCGAGGGCGGTCTGGCTGCTCGCGATGTCGAGCGTCGTGTCGTCGGCGAGGATCGGCTGATGATCATTGCTCGCGCCCGTGTTGTTGCTCGCCAGCGTGATCTTCCACGCGGGCAGGGCGGAGGTGCCGGTGTTCACCAGGCTGGCCCGCACCCCGCTGTTCTTGTCGTTGATGGCCCGTGTGAGGCCATCGAGCGTGGTGGTCGCGCTCGACCACGATGGACACCGTGCTCCCGTCGTGCCGAGCTTGAACTGCACGGTGCCCGCCCCCGAGGCGACGGTATCCGTCACGGCGGCCGGGGTCGCGTCGGAGATGGCGATCGAGCCCGCGCGAGCGCGGTGACCGTGAGCGTGTACGAGCCCTGGCTGCCGCCCGGCCCGGCCGAGGCGGTGGCGACGGTCGCGGTCGAAGACGTGACCGAGCGCGGAGAAGAAGTTCGCGGGATCCGCGACGGCGTCGGCGCGGGTCTTGAGGTTCAGGATCGCGAGTTCAGATCGAGGGAGCGCCGTCGACTGCGCCTGGGTTTTGAGCCGCTTCGTCTGCGAACAGGGTGATGGATTGCCTGTCCACCGCCATGAGCTTTGTCCACCAGGCCGTTGGTGTCGAGGCCCGTCGCGAGGCCCCCTACCGGGATCGTTGCCATGATGCCTCCGTTGTTCTGTCGCGGTTGCCGTGCCCCGCGCGGGGCAGGCTGACGCCGCCGCCGCGCGGCCGGGACCTTACGGGCCCCCGGGAAGGAGAGTGTTTGTGCTTACCGGGAGCAGCGAGAGGACCTGCTGGGGGGCCGAGTTGGCCTGGGCCAGGATCGCGATGCCCGCCTGCTGAAGGATCTGGACCCTTTGTGAGGCCGCCGTCTCCCTGGGCGAAGTCGGCATCGAGGATGCGGCTGCGTGCTTCCGACACCTTGTCCGACACGACGCCGAGGTTGGCGACGGTCGAGGTCAGGCGGTTCTGCAGGGCGCCGAGATCACCGCGGCCGGCAGAGATCTTGTCGAGAATGGCATCTGCGACCATCATCGCCGAGCTTGCGCCCGAGGTGGTCGATGATGTCGAGGCTGAGAGCGATTTCGACGCGGCCACTGACGCGCCGTCGTCCGTCACCTGAGCCGCAGTGATTGCGCCGGACGTTGTCGTCAGGATGTTGCCGGACGACTCCAGCCGAACGCCGCCGCGCGCCACCACGCTGCTCCGTGGCCCTGTCGGTGGTGAAGCCGAAGACCTCGCCGCCAGGCGGTGTTCGCGGCAGTGCCGTGTGGCCGACACCGAGATGTTGCGGCCGTCGGCCGCCGTCAGCGTTACGGTTGCGCCCGAGACGGTCGCCGTCACGCCGCTCACCTGGGTGTTGACGGCGTCGACGAACTGCTGCGCCCTCTGCGCGCCGGCGGTGCCGCGTTCAGGTTGACCGTCAGGTTCTGGCCATTGATCGTAACCGTATTGACGCCGGCGCCGACGTTGACAGCAGTGCCGCCGAAGGCTGCCGGCCGACGTGAGAGGTCGCGGCCGTTGCCGTCGCCGTGACGCCGGTCGGTCGAGCTGATCTCGTTGATGACCGCGGCGGTGGCGATGGCGCTGTCCGCGCTAGCCATGAACGAGGCGGTGTCGTCGGCCGGCGAGCGCCGCGCGCGTGAAGGCCGAACCCTTGGGCCCGCCCACCTGTAGCTCGGTGGCGGCGCTGACGCCCGCAAAGGCGTTGGCCGTCGGCCACGCCCACGCTACGTAAAGTCGGCGACGAGCGCGAGATTCTGGGTTGCCACGCTGCCGGACAGGGCGGAGGCCTTGTAGTTGGCCACCGTCGCGCTGACCGTCTGGCCCGCCTCGGTGCCCACCTGGAAGGCGGCGCTGAACGAGCCGTCGAGGATGGACGTCGAGCCGAACTTGGTCTGGGTCGCGATCCGGCGTCACTTCGCTCACGAGCGTCTTCGAGCTCGGAGTTCAAGCTGGTCCGGTCGGAGGCGGAGTTGGTGCCGTTGGCGGACTGCACGGCCAGCTCCTTGACGCGGGTGATGATGTTCGTGATCTCGGAGAGCGCGCCTTCCGCCGTCTGCAGGATCGCGACGCCGTCATTGATTGCGGATGGCTTGGTTCAGGCCGCGGATCTGGGCGCCGAGGCGGGTCGAGATTGCCAGGCCGGCCGCGTCGTCGGAGGCGCTGTTGACGCGCAGGCCGGAAGACAGCCGCTGCAGCGCCTTGTTGAGGTTGATACCGCTGGTCTCGAGGTTTCTCTGTGCGGAGAGGGCCGATACGTTTGTGTTGGGATTACGAGTGCCATTAGGTTCTCTGCTCCTTCTGGGTGAGTGTGTGGAACCCCTGCCGGGTCTCCCTGTCGATCGCGTCAGGGGTTCCCTTCGCGGCCCGGCCCGGCGGGACATCCCGTTGATGTCCCGTCTACGAGTGCTTGATCGGCCGGGACTTGCAAACGCTTGAGAACGTTGTCTGCGTGGTCAGATTGCGGCAGCGAGGTGACAGAGACCGGCAGACGTTGCTCGGCCGGGCCAGCTTCCGGGAGGGCAAGACCGGCCCACGGACGCCGCTTTCCACGATTCAGCCCGACAGGATTCTGGCCCAGCACGCTTGCGTCGGACGGGCCTGAGCGAGTGCGCCCGAAGCCGGGCGACTCGACGGATCGAGGGGATCGCCGTGGCGAGGGCAGCAGTGAGCGCGATGGAGGAGCAGCGCAACGGGGAGTCATGGTTGCGCGCGCTCTTCATTAGAAGAGGCCGGCACGATGCTCCGGCGCGGCGCTGGCGCGGATCGCGCGCGGAGGATGCTGCCACGCGCCACCATCGTCGCCGCCCTTGTCACTCGCAGGATTGGCGTCGGCGGTCCCCGCCTCGAGTCAGGCGGCCTCCGAGGGCGCGGTCGCGCGGGGCCGATACGCGCGCGAGATCCGCAGAGCTTCCGAGCGGCAATGGCGTGAGCCGGGAGCTGGTCGAGGCCGTCATCCAGGTCGAGTCGGCCTACAACCCCTCGCGGTCTCCGCCAAGGGGGCGCAGGGGCTGATGCAGGCTCATGCCGGCGTACGGCGAACGCCCTCGGCGTGCAGAACGTGTTCGATCCCCGGGAGAACATCGAGGGCGGCGTGCGCCATCTCCGCCATCCTGATCGGCCGGTTTCCCGGCGATCTCCCGCGCGCCCTCGCGGCGTACAACGCGGGCGAGGGGCGCGTGGACTCCTCCAGGCGATTCTCCGTATGCCGAGACCCGCGAGTACGTGCGAAGAGGTGCTGCTGCTCGCGTGCCGCGCCGACGCCGCGTGACCGCCGCCCGCACGGACGACGCCCGGTGCCGGCCGCGCGGCGGTGCGTCGGGCGGCTCCGGCCCTTCCGCCGGTGCCGCTCATCGACGAGGCGCGGCGCGGCCGGTCCACGGGGCGGGGCGAGGGCGCCGAGCGAGTCCATCTCCGCGATGCTCGCCCGGACTGAAGCGCCGAGGGACTCGCTCGGAGAGACCCGCGCGGGATCGGGCGATGTTCCCCTCAAGCGGTCCCCGGGCGGTCAGCCGATGCTGAGCGGGTGACGGCCGCCTACTGATGATCGGAGGAATGCGTTGAGCGCAGACCCGTTGCTGCAGGCGCTTCTTCGAGGAAGCTGCCGAGCTGCTGGGCCGACTTCGAGTCCGGGACTCTCTCCCTGAGGAGAATCCGAGCGATGCCGAGCTGCTGAACCGGATCTTCCGGAGCGCGCACACGCTCAAGGGCAATAGCTCCATGCTCGGGCTGGACGAGATCGCCCACTTCACCCACGCGCTCGAGGATCTGCTGGACCAGCTTCGCGCAAGGGGCCGTCTGGCCGTGACCCCTCAGACGGTGAACACGCTGCTCGCCTCCGGTGATGTGCTGCGCACGCTCGTGAGCCGGGCCGAGGGCGAGCGCCCGCCCGCTCCGCCCGGGAACAGCGAGGCCGCCGACCGGGTGCACCAGGCGCTCCCGCTCGCATCCTGAGCGGCAAGCAGGTCGAGGTGCCTGCCCGAGCGCGCCAGGAGGCCGCGTGCGCCCGCGCCCCGGCCAGCGCGAGACGCTCTACGAGATCCGCTTCCGGCCCGCCGGGCGACGTCCTCCGGCGGCGGCCTCGACCCGGTGCACCTCATCCGCGGGCTCGCCGAGCTGGGTAGAGCTGACTCAAGGTGGAGCCCAACCTGTGACGCCTCCCGCCGCTCAACGAGATGGACCCGGAGGAGAGCTACCTCGGCTGGACCATCTGGCTCCTGAGCGCAGCGGCCCCAGGCCGAGGTCGAGGCGCTTCGACTTCATGGCGCGACGAGGACACCGTGACGATCGAGGCCTGTCGATGGGGCGACGAGCCGTGATGCCGGCACCGTCCGGGCCGCCCCGGTACGCGGATCTCGCGGAGGCCGTGACGGGAGGGCCGCGCGCGGTCAGGCCGCGGCGCCGCGCCGAGGCCGCCAGCATCCGGGTCTCCGTCGACAAGGTGGATCGGGTCATCAACCTGGTCGGCGAGCTGGTCATCACCCAGTCGATCGTCGCGCAGACCATCGCCAACTTCAGCCTCGACCAGCTCCCGAGGCTCACGGAGGCCGTCGCCCAGATGGACCGGCACGCGCGCGACGCTTCACGAGCGGATGCTGGCCGTCCGCATGCTGCCGATCAAGACGCTCTTCTCCCGCTTCCCGCGGCTGGTGCGCGACCTCACGGCGGCGGTGGGCAAGGCAGGCGGTGCTGGAGACGGTGGGCGAGGACACGGAGCTCGACAAGACCGTCATCGAGCGGATCGGCGATCCCTCACCCACCTGGTCAGGAGATGCCATCGACCACGGCCTGGAGCGGCCGGAGGATCGCGTGCTGGCGGGGCAAGCCGGAGCGCGGCGTGGTGCGCCTCGAGGCATACCAGCAGGGCGGCAGCATCTTCATCGAGGTCGCCGGACGACGGCAAGGGCTCTGACCGCGACCGGATCGTGGCCAAGGCGGTCCAGAATGGCCTCATCCCTCACGATCAGGTGCTATCCGACGAGGAAGCGTTCGCGCTGGTCTTCCGCGCCGGGCTCTCGACGGCGGAGAAGCGTCACCGAGGTCTCGGGTCGCGGTGTCGGCATGGACGTCGTCAAGCGCAACGTCGAGGGGCTCCGGTGGCTCGATCTCGATCCGCAGCGAGGCCGGCAAGGGCACGTGCTTCACCATCAAGCCTCCCGCTGACCCTCGCCATCATGGACGGACCAGTCCCTGCGCGTGGGCGAGCAAGTCTACATCTTGCCGCTCACCGTCATCGTCGAGTCGATCCGACCCGTGGCGTCGGCCCTTCACCGCGTGCTCGACCACGCGGAGACGGTGACCGTCCGCGGGCAGGTGCTGCCCGTGATCCGGCTGCACGGGTGTTCGGGGTCCCGCCTCGGACGACCGATCTCACCGAGGCGCTGGTCGTGATCGTGGAGCACGAGGCGCGGCTCGCCGCGCTCATGGTCGACGAGCTGCTCGGCCAGCAGCAGGTGGTCATCAAGAGCCTCGAGGCCAACTTCCAGAAGGTCGAAGGGATTGCGGGCGCCACGATCCTGGGCGACGGCCGCGTCGCGCGCTCATCCTCGACGTGCCCGAGGCTCGTTACCCTGGCGCGCGGGGCCGCGGGTGGCTCCCGCGGTGCTGGCCGAGGCCCTGGCGGGATGAGGTCCGGATCGGCGATCGACGCTGGCCCGGGAAGCAGCGTCGCGACTTGACGCGACGTGGTGGGGCTCAGCCTGGGCGGGACGCGAGGTGCGAGAACGACTGAGCAGATCCTCTGCCGATCAGACTGTATCTGGAGCCTGCGGGCAGCAGGTGCGGTCGAGACGGACGACGCGCTGATACCGGCAATGCCGGGGGGCAAGCTCGCCAAGGGGTCCGAGGCGCACGAGGCCCACAGGTCCGAGGAGTTCTAGGCGATGGAACGACTGGACACGCGCTGTCGAGCCAGATCAGCTTTGCGACGGACGGCAGTCAATACCTGACGTTTCGGCTGCGGGACGAGAGTACGGGGTGGAGATTCTGAAGGTGCAGGAGATCAAGCGGTACCGGCGATCACGCCGGTGCCGAACACGCCGGCGTATCTGAAGGGGGTGACTGAACCTCCAGGGACGATCGTGCCGGTGGTGGATCTGCGGGCGAAGTTCGGGATGGAGGCGGCGGAGTACACGGCGTTCACGGTGATCATCGTGCTGACGGTGGGGACGAAGGTGGTGGGGCTGATCGTGGACGCGGTGTCCGACGTGCTGAACATTCCGAAGACGGACATTCAGGCGACGCGCTGACTTCGGGGCGCAGGTGGACGCGCGGTTCATCAGCGGGATGGCGAAGGCGGGGACAAGCTGGTGGTGCTGCTGGACATCGACCGGGTGCTCGGCGGTGACGCAGCCGCCCTGGAAGGCCAAACTCTGGCTGAGGGCTGTGGGATGACGCATGATGAAGCTCGACCGGAATGCGCATCAGCGGCCAGAGATTGCCGCTCACGTTCGCCCTGGTCATCGCGGGGTGCTGCGGGCATCCTCGGGTACGTCAGTGTACGCGTACCCAGACGGCGCTTCGCCACGGACGCCCGGCAAAGGACGCGTTCGTGTGCTGGAATCGCGGTCGACCAGGCTCCGGCAGGCGCAGGTCGATTCCAAGATCCAGGTCCAGGAGTGGAAGAACACGCTGCTACGCGGGCACGACCCGGAAGGCCTTCGAGAAGTACAGCGCGGCGTTCGCCAAGACCGAAGCCGAGGTCCAGGGCGCGGTGCTCGCCGCCCTGAAGGTCATGCTCTCGGGTGCGGGACGCGACAGCTCGGGGACCCGGAGAAGTCTCGCCGCGCGCCACCGCGAGCTGGGTGACAAGTACCGGTCGGCGCTCAAGGCGAGCTACGACAGCGCGGACCCGCAAGAGTCCGCAACGCGTCGACACACGGCGGTGACCGGCATCGATCGCGCGCCGACGAAAGTCCACGGATGGCCTCGTGGCCGCGATCCAGTGAGATGGAAGCGCGCAGCGGCGGGTCGAAAGGCGGCCCGCGAGCACCGGAGGCTGCAGATGACCTTCCTTCGCCCTCGCGCTCGCCGTCACGCTGCCCTTCGCGGCCATCGGCTGGTGGCTGACGCGCTCCATCACGCGACCGCTCGACGGAGTCGTCCGGCGCCTCCAGGATCTCGCCGCGGGTGAAGGGGCTCTCACGAAGCGCCTCGAGGTCAGGACCCGAGACGAGCTGGGTCATCTGTCGGCGCGTCGTTCAATGCCGCAGCTTCATGGACAAGCCTTTGCACGGCATCATCGCCCAGGCCAAGGTCACGGCGGATCACGTGGCGACGGCCACGCAAGAGGCTCTCGGCGGCGAGTGAGCACATGTCGCAGGCCGCGCAGGAGCAGGCGTCGAGCCTGGAGGAGACGGCGGCCGCGCTTTCCTCGAAGAGATTACGCGGGGACTTGGTGAAGCAGAGCGCGGACAACGCGAGGCAGGCGAACCAGCTCGCGGTGGGTCGCGGGACATGGCGAGAAGGGCGGGCGGGCAGGTGCGCGGGACGCGGTGACGCCGATGGCGGGCATCGGCCCAGGCGTCGAAGCGAATCGCGGACATCGTCACGACGATCGACGAGATCGCGTTTCAGACGAACCTCCTGGCGCTGAATGCGGCGGTGGAAGCGGCGCGGGCGTGGCAGAGCGTAGGGCGGGCGTTCGCGCTGGTGGCTCCGGAGTGTGCGGAATCTGGCGCAGCGAGCCGCCATGGCGGCGAAGGAGATCAAGGGGCTGATCGCAGGACAGCGTGGCGAAGGTGGAAGCGGGCTCGGAGCTCGTGAACCGGTCGGCGAGACGCTGACGGAGATCGTGTCGGTGAAGCGGGTGACGGACATCATCGCGGAAGATCGCGGCGGCGGCGCAGGAGCAGACGCTGGGGATCGACCAGGTGTGAACGTGGCGGTGGCGCGGATGGACCAGGTGACGCGAAAGGCGAACGCCGCGCAGACGGAGGAGCTGGTGCTCGACGGCGCAGGCGCTGGCGGGAGCAGGCGACGGGCTGCAGGCCCTGGTGGGGAGCTTCGCTGATCGTGGACGGAATCGGCGCCGCGGCCGCCGCCGACCCGCCGGCGCGGCGAACCACGCCGCCCAAGGCCCGGCCCCGGCCCGCCCTGAGCCGCTCCCGGCCAGGGTGCCGGCCCGCAAGCCCGAGCCGGCGCTGGCGGGGGCCCACGCGGGCAACGGGGTGCAGGGCATCACGAGGACGAGTGAGCGCTGAGATGAAGCCCTATCGCGACTGGAAGCTCACGTCCAAGCTGGCGAGTCCCCGTCGGAGCCAGTGCTGTTGGTCGGGGCGATCGGGGCAGGCACCGTGATCTGCTCCTCAGCAGCGCATCCGGGCAGGTGCGCGACCGTGCCGGCAAGATGGCTCACGTCTCCTGACTCCCGCAGATCGCGGAAAGACCGCACCTATTACACCGCCAACGTGGTGGGCAAGCTCAAGACTGGATCTGGCATCACGCGCGATCCACGGCCAGCGGATTTCGGTCGGGCGCGGCCGTCGGAGCGATACCGCTGCCCGCCACGTTCGTCAAGGAAAGTGACCGAGGCCATCAACAAGAAGGGCTACTACAGGGCCGTCATCTCTGATCTCCGGGCTGGCCGATCAACAAGGCGAAGGCCCCTGAGGACACCGTTCGAGCGCGGGCGTTCGCGGCGGTGGGTCAGGACCCCAAGACGCCGCGGGAAGCCATGGTGGACGAGGGCGTGGCAGGCCCGCCCGCTCCTACTGTCGGCCGACGTGGCGGGAGCGCAAGCCTGTGTCTCTTGCCACAACGCCCATCCCGACAGCCCGAAGAAGTGACTACAGCAGCCTGGGGGGACGTCACGGGCGGAGCCCTCGTCGTCGAGATCCCGCTGGCCGCGGAGATCGCCGCGGCTCAGGCCGAGGCCGGGATGATGATCGTGTGGGCAAGGCCGGCGTCGTGCTGACTGCTGCCGGGCACCCTCTTCGCGATCACACGGCGGTTCATCCAGCAGCCGGTCGGCGCCATCACAGCCCATATTCTTGAGCAGATGGCGCAGGGCAGTGGCGACCTGACCGTGCGCCTTCGCGTGACGGGCGAGGACGAGGTGGGCCAAGCTCAGCTGCCGCGTGGTTCAACACCTTCATGGACAAGCTCCAGGAGGTCATGCAGCAAGTCAAGCGGAGCGCGGAAGCAGCCGCCTCATCTCTGGCCTCCCAGCAACTCTCCGGCCGGGTCGGGGCAGCTCTCCGTCACGGCGGCGTGCACGGGCAGGCGGCGAGCCTGGAGGGGAGACGGCGGCCTCGCTGGAGGAGATCACCGGCACGGTCAAAGCAGAACGCGGACAACGCGAAGCAGGCGAGCCAGCTCGCGATGGCGCTCGCGGGACGTGGCGAGAAGGGCGGCCAGGTGGTGGCGCCGAGGCGGTCCGATCGATGAAGGAGATCAACCAGTCGTCGCGGAGGATCGCGGATATCATCGCGACGATCGACGAGATCGCGTTCCAGACGAACCTCGGCGCTGAATGCGGCGGTGGAGGCGGCGCGCGGGCGGGGAAGCGGGGGCGAGGGTTCGCGGTGGTGGCGTCGGAGGTGCGCAACCTGGCGCAGCGGAGCGCGACAGGCGGCGAAGGAGATCAAGGGGCCTGATCCGAGGACAGCGTGGCGAAGGTGAAGCGGGATCGGAGCTGGTGAACCGGATCGCGGGGAGACGCTGACGGAGATCGTGAGGTCGGTGAAGCGGGGTGACGGACATCATCGCGGAGATCGCGGCGGCGTCGCAGGAGCAGACGATGGGGATCGACCAGGTGAACCGGGCGGTGACGCAGATGGACCAGGTGACGCAGTCGAACGCGGCGCAGACGGAGGAGCTGAGCCTCGACGGCGCGTGGCGCTGGCGCGGCTGGCAGGCGGGGAGCTGCAAGCGCTGGTCGGGGCGGTTCAAGCTCGGCGACGGCCGCGCCCGCGCCATGGGACGAGGCTCGCTCCGGCGAGCGGAGGCGACGGCGCGCCGCGGCGCCGGCGGCGGCGCGGCCGGTGACGCGGGGGCGGCGGGACGCCGGGCCGTGGGCCGGTGCGCCAAGCCAAGACGGACGAGGTGCTGGATGGCGGTGGCGCCGGCGGCGGGCAATGGCAGGGGGCGGCACAAGACGACGCGCGAGGGAGGCTTAGGGCGATGGAACAACTGGACACGCTGTCGAGCCAGATCTGGCTTTGCCGCGGACGGCAGTCAATACCTGACGTTTCGGCTGGGGGAGGAAGAGTAGCGGCGTGGAAGTCCTGAAGGTCCACGAGATCCGGGGGTACACGGCGCGATCACGCCGGTGCCGAACACGCCGCACGCTATCGCAAAGGGGTGATGAATCTCCGGGGGACGATCGCCGCCGGTGGTGGATCTGCGGGCGAAGTTCGGGATGGCGGCGACGGAGTACACGGCGTTCACGGTGCAGTCGGTCGTATCGTGCTGACGGTGGGGACGAAGGTGATGGGACTGATCGTGGACGCGTGGTGTCGGACGTGCTGAACATTCCGAAGGCGGACATGCAGGCGACGCCGGACTTCGGGGCGCAGGTGGACGCGCGGTTCATCAGCGGGATGGCGAAGGCGGGGGCCAAGCTGGTGGTACTGCTGGACATCGACCGGGCGCTCGGCGAGGTGCGGCACCTGCCGCGCGGGGCATCGAGATCGTGAGCCTGTCGGCTCGAACGGCCATCCCACGGGAGGCAAGGGCAAAAAGGCATGACGCTCACGATTCGGCAGAAATTGTTCACAGGAGGGTTCGCGACCATGCTGGTCCTGATGGCCGCTCATCGGCTTCTACGGCTGGAGACAGACGGGCGCGCGCTGTCAGCCGAGGGTCGATGCCAGCGTACGAGAACAGCCCTGGAAGGCGGCCGTGCACTCTGCGGGCGCCCAGGATGCCCTCTGGCGGCTCCGCTACGGGTTTCCCCAGTTCCTCGCGCTGACGAATCCCGGAGACCGAAAGGTGGATCGTCGACGACGAGCCCAAGCACTATGCCGGTCTCATCGCCGAGCAGAAGCTCTAAGGCCTACGAGACGGGCGCGAGCGCTGCGCCTTCGAGGAGCGCGAGGCGATCACGGAGTGGAACGAGGTCTCGCAGGCTGCTTCAGCTCACGCAGCCGAAGTGGTTCGAGCTGGTCGGCGCCGGCAAGATGGAGGAGGCCGCCGCGTGGCGCGCCGCGGGCCCCACGCGCTGTTTGGCGCCGGCTCGGTCTGCTGGCGCCTCGCGGTAAGCTGATCGATCTTGCAGCGCAAGATAGCCCCAGCAGGGACATGCCGGAAGCTCTGGCCACCGCCAGGCGCGCCGCCACCACGGTCCTGACCGTTCTCGTCTTCGCCGGGGCTTCGCCCTCGGCCTCGGCCTCACGCACGCGATCAGCCGCGGCATCAGCCACCGCTGCTGCGCCAGACGGTTCGAGATGCTGAAGGGACGACTCATGCCGAGGGCGAGGGGGACTCCTCACCAGCGGTTGCAGGTGAGGAGCACCGATGAGGCTCAGGGAGGTCGCCCACTGCCAGGTTCAATCCGCCATCATTTCCGGAAAGGTGCACGACGTCATGGTCCAGGTGCGTGAAGCGGCGGCCCAGGCTCGGCGCGACGGCGCAACAGCCGCTCGCGGGGGCGACGCTGCAACTGTCCTCCGGCGCGCAAGAGCAGGCGTCGAGCCTGGAGGAGACGGCGGCCTCGCTCGAGGAGATCACCGGCACGGTGAAGCAGAAACGCGGAGAACGCGCGGCAGGCGAACCAGCTCGCCGCGGGCGCCTCGAGACGTGGCGGTGAAGCGCGGCGGGCAGGTGGTCTCGGCAGGTGGTGGACGCGATGGACGGGATCAATCGGGCGTCGAGCAGAAGATCGCCGACATCATCAGCGACGATCGACGGGATCGCGTTCCAGACGAACATCCTGGCGCTGAACGCGGCGGTGGAAGCGGCGCGCGCCGGCGAGCAGGGCCGGGGCTTCGCGGTGGTGGCGACCGAGGTGCGGAACCTCGCGCAGCGCAGCGCCGCGGCGGCGAAGGAGATCAAGGGGCTGATCTACGGACTGCGGTGGGCAAGGTGGACGCCGGCTCGCGCGCTGGTGAACCGAGGCGGGCGAGACGATGGACGGAGATCGTGGGCTCGGTGAAGCGGGTGACGGACATCATCGGCGGAGATCGCGGCGGCTCGCAGGAGCAGTCGACGGGGATCGAGCAGGTGAACCAGGCGATCACGCAGATGGACCAGGTGACGCAGGGCAACGCCGCGCAGATGCAGGAGCTGTCGTCCACCGTGCAGTCGCTGGCAGCGCAGGCCGAGGAGCCGAGGCGGTGGTGGGGCAGTTCAGGGTCGCCGACGGCGCGAACCGGCCGCGAGAGGCGGCCGATGGCGGTGCCCGCCAGCGCGCGTCGCGGCCGGTGACGCGGGTGCGGCGGGCGATGGACGCCGGGCGCGGGCCGGTGCGGAAGACGGACGGGAAGCTGATGCCGCGTGGCGCCGGCGGCGGGCAACGTGGCAAGGGGCATCACAAGGACGACGGGTTCGAGGAGTTCCTAGGCGATGGAACAACTGGACACGCTGTCGGAGCCAGATCAGCTATGCGCCCGCGGACGGCAGCCAGTACCTGACGTTCCGGCTCGGGGGAGGAGGAGTACGGCGTGGAGATCCTGAAAGCGCAGGAGATCCGGGTGCACCGGCGATCACGCCGGTGCCAGAGCACGCCGGACTATCTCAAGCGGGGTGATGAATCTCCGGGGGACGATCGTGCCGGTGGTGGATCTGCGGGCGAGGATTCCGGGGATGGCGGCGCAGACGGCGCGCCACGGGCGTTCACGGTGATCATCGCAAACGCCGTGACGGTGGGGACTGAGAAGGTGATGGGACTGATCGTGGACGCGGTGTCGGACGTGCCGAACACTCCGAAAAGGCGGACATGTGCGTGGCGGCGACGCCCGACTTCGGGGGCGCAGGTGGACGCGCGGCTCATCAGCGGGATGGCTGAAGGCGAGGGGACAAGCCGGTGGTGCGGCTGGACATCGACCGCGTGCTCGGCTGAAGCCGCGGTGGAGGGTCGATCTCGGGGGCATCAACTCCGGAGCTCAGGAGGCTCGACACGAAGCTCGGCGACACGCTGTCGAGCCAGATCTGGGCGAAGCGGAACGAGGGGAGCGCATGAGAGTGCGGAAGCCGCCGTCGACGGACGAGGGCTCCGGGCGCAGGCGAACCGATCTGCGCTTCAGCCCGAGCGGCAAGGAGTTCGAGATCTTTCGCGCGCTGGCCCGCTGAGCACACCGGAATCTCGCTGAGCGTGAGCGCAAGCGGCCGCTGCTCCAGGCGCGCCTCACCCGGCGCCTGCGGGCGCTGGGCCTCGCGACGTTCAGCGAGAAATCACCGGGTCCTCGCTGGAGAGTCATGACGCTCTGTCGGGCGGGAGAGCCGGGCGCTTGCCATCAATGCGGATCGCGACGAACAAGACCGATTTCTTCCGGGAGCCGCACCACTTCCGCCACCTGGGCGCGAGGAATGGGTGCCGGCCGGCCAAGGCGCGCGCCGCGAAAGCGCGGTGACCGCGCCATCCGGATCTGGAGAGCGCCGGCTGCAGCACCGGTGAGGAGCCGTACTCCATCGCCAGCGACGATCCGCGAAAGCGCTGGGAACGGCAAGCCGGCTGGGACGTCAAGATCCCCGGCCTCCGACCTCGGCTACCGACGCGTCAAACCTCGCGCCTGCGCCGAGTGCCGGCGTGTAACCCTCGAATCGAGCAGGCCGCCCTCCGGCCCCCAGGCCATGCTGAGTCGACACTTCCCCTGCGCGGGCGGGGAGCGGATGCGGGGGCGCGTGCGCGTGCGTCCGGAGCAGCGCTCGCTCATCAGCTTTCGGCGGATCAATTTTCTCGACGCCCGGTGGCCCATCCGCGGTCAACTCGACATCAGGACCTTCCGCTACGCAACGTGATCATCTGCCCACTTCCTGACCGGCCGACCGGGCAGAGTGGTGCTCCAGCGGCTCCTGGGACTGCTCAAGGACGACGGGCTGCTGATCCTCGGCCACTCGGAGAGTGTCTATGCACCCCTGGATGGCGTGAAGCGCCTGGGAAATACGATGTATCGCCGGATCTCGACGAGCGGCCCGGCCGCCCCGGGGCTTTGACCCTCAAGTCCGGGGCCCCGGCGTTCTGATAACTGGACTCACGAGGGCGCCCATGACCACGATACTGCCCTCCACAGGATCCTCATTGTCGACGATTCCCGGACGATGCGAACGATGGTCCGGCAAGCCCTCGAGGCGGACTCGTTTCAGGTGGTGGAGGCGAAGGACGGCATCGACGCGCTCGCCGCCCGGTCGAGTACGATTCACGCCGACATGGTGATCAGCGCTGGACGTCAAACGATGCCGGAGATGGATGGCCTCCGGCTGGTGCGTAGCGCCTCCGCGCGAGCTCCGGCAGTACCGCTTTCACGCCCATCCTCGTCCTGACCACCGAGTCTCGAAGCGCGGACATCAAGCAGCGCGGGCGGGAAGCCGGGGCCTCGGGATGGCTCGTCAAGCCGTTCGATCCCGAGCAGCTCCGCCAGACGGTGCAGCAGGTTCTCCGCCGGCGCGCGCATCATGACGCAATCCGGCCGCGCCGGCGCTGGCGCGCCGGGCGGCTCTGCCCGCGATGCTGGACAAGGAAGTGACGCGATCTACATCGGGGGTGCACGCCAATGGACCAGCCCGAAGTCGTGAAGACCCTGCTCGGAACTTTCGTGCATCTCGGTGCGCCTCTACGACCCGGTCACCCGGGTGGGCGGGATGAACCACTTCATGCTGCCGCGCGGCTCGGGAGACGGCACCAAAGGGCGACCTCAACCGATTCGGCGTGCACGCCACGGACTACCTCATCGGCGCGATGATGAAGCTCGGCGGGGACCGGCGCGCCGGTTCGTGGCGAAGTGCTTCGGCGGCGGGCGCGTCCTCGACATGCAGGAATCGGTCGTGGGCGTGCCGCAGCAATGAACATCGCCTTCATCTCCGCAGCTTCCTCGCGGATCGAGCGCTTCCTGATGCTCGCCGAGGACATGGGCGGCTACCAGCCGCGTCTCGTCCGCTTCTACACCGCCACCGGGCGGGCGCAAGTCAAGCCAGGTGGCCCGCTGCCCCAGGCGCGCTCGCGCCTGCTCGTCCGCGAAGCAGGCAGGCCGGCGCAGTGACCTCCGGCCGAAGTTCGGCGCCGTCGAGGCTCTCCTCTGACCAGGCGCGCTGACGATCGTGGCCCCGCGCATTCGCGTGCTGATCGTCGATGACTCCTGCGCTCATGCGGCAGGTCCTGTCAGACGTTTCTTTGCCCGCGACCCGTCCATCGAGGTGTTGGGCGTCGCGTCGGATCCGCACGTGGCCCGGGACGGGGTCCGCCTGCTCAACCCCGAGCCGTGCTGACTCCTGGACGTCGAAATGCCGCGCATGGACGGGCCTCGCCTTCCTCGAAAGCTCATGCGGGCGCACCCCATGCCGGTGGTGATGGTGTCGCACCTCACCGAGGCCGCGCCGGATGCGCCACGACGTTGCGCGCCCTCGAGCTGGGGGCGGTGGACTTCGTGACGAAGTCCCAAGCTCGACCCGAGAGCAGCTGCCCGAGGTGGCTCAGGTGGCCCGTGATCGAGAAGATCAAGGCCGCGGCGATGGTCCGGTGCAGCCCGCGGGCCGCCGGCACTGGGGCCGCCGCGCCACCCCGTGCGCGCGGCGGCGGAGCACTCCTGAGGAGTCACGGGCCAGGTGGTGGCCGTCCGGGGCCTCCACGGGCGGGACCGGAAGCCCTCAGGGAGTTTCTCACGGCGCTCCCCGCCGATTGCCCCGGGGTCGTGGTGGTGCAGCACATGCCCGAAAAGTTCACGCGCGCCTTCGCGGACCGTCTCGATACCCCAGGTGCACGGTGGCGCGTCAAGGATGTGGCCGAGGATGGCAGACCGGCGATCCTCACCGGGCACGTGTTGATCGCGCCCGGGGGAGATCACATGAGCGTGACGCGCACCGGCGCCACGTATCTCGTCGAGACTCGACCAGGACCCGCCGGTGAACCGGCACCGGCCGTCCGTGGACGTTCTCTTCAACTCGTGCAGCACGACGGTCGGGTCCAACGCCATCGGCATCATCGCGACTTCGGCACGCTGGCGATGCTGCTGGGGCCCGGAGGCCTTCCTGGCGATGCGCAATGCCGGCGCGCGCACGCTGGCCCAGGACGAAGCCACGCCGGTGGTCTTCGGCGCGCTCCAAGAGCGGCAATCGAGATGGGCGGCGTCGAGCGCGTGTTGCCACTGGGGGCAGCTCGCGGGCGCGGCGGTCGGGCCTGACCCGCTCACGTCGGCTAGCCCGGGCGTCGTGCGGGCACAGCGCGGCGTATCAAGGTGCATGACGATGCCGATGGAGAACTCTTGAGCGCACGGGGGCACTGGTCGCGCGGTCCTGGACGGCGTGGTGGACATCTTCGATGTCGCGGCCGTCCATGCCGCCGCGGTGGACGCGGTGGTGGGGGCGCCGCAGAGGGCGTCACGGCGTCGAATGATGGGCGGCGTCGCGGTGATCGATACCGCCGGTCACCCAGGTGCTCCCGGCGCTCAGGGCCGCGCTCGCCAGCAGCGGCTCGGACGTGGGTGCTCGCTTCGACGAGGTTCCCCCGTCCGTTCCCGAGACCACCTGGACCCTCGCCGGTCTCGCGCCTCGCGCTCATCGTAACCCGCCGGCCGGTCCGCGTGGACGCGCCGTCGGACGGCGCCCGGGATCGCTATGGCCGCAGCAGCGTCTCGAGCAAAGGGGTCGCGCGCTCTGATCTCGGCGCGGGATCACGCGCAGGCGCTCTGCAGACAAGGGGCGGCGCGTCCGCCGCCGGGATCGCTTCGCGCTTGAGGTCCTCCTCGAGGGTGCGCGGCAGAGTGGCCGCGATCTGGGAGCGCCGATCGTCGCCGCCAGGCCAACCAGGCGGTGCCGCGCGGGCCGCTCGTCGACGCGCGCGGCGGCGGTTTCGATCGCATGCGCGCGCGTGCCGTCCACGAATGCGCGAAGAGTCGGGCAGGACGAGGCGCCATTGGCGGGGCGTAGCTCGGCGATCGGTGTAGTCATTCCCGGGTCGGCAGGCAGCAGCCGCGGTCGCTCCGGTCAGCGGTCATCGCCCTCCTCCCGGCTCTTCGGTCCCCGCTCTTCCCGCCAGGGAGGAGCCCGACCGCGTAGTCCGGAGCTCGCGCGTCGACGCGTCTGGGCAGCGCTGAGGTGTCGGCAGGCCGGCGAGGGGCCGCCAGCGAGGTCCAGTGGCTGGTTCGATCGAGCACGGCCCGGGCGCGTGGACTCCCCTCCGCGCGCTTGGCGGCGGCACAGCCAACGGGCGAACTCCTGCTGCGGGAGGTCTCGGGGCGACGCGGGTCCTCGGCAGGAGCGCGTCGAAGACCCTGGGCCTCCTCGCCGGTGAGGCTGGGCGCCTCGGTGCAGAGATAGAGCGACATCCCTCCCTGCAGCCTGCGCAGCTTCCGGGCGCCAGCCTCGAGCCCCGACGGCAGCCGCAGCCCGGGCCCGAGTAGCCGGCGAACTCCGGCGTCCAGCCGGCCATCGCGCGCGCCGCCTCGCGCCCGTTGTCCACCTGGACGACCTCGTGGTCGGCCTGGAGTGGAGCCCCGTGAAAGAAGGCGGCGAACTTGGCGTCGCCGTCGACGAGGAGGACGACGGGCGCCGGCACCTCCGCGCGACCGGCCCCGGCGCGAGCAAGTGCGGCGCCAGCCGCGGCGTCGTGCCTGGCGCTTGCGGAAGCGATCGCAGAGCAGGCTCTGTAGCCGCGCCTCCATGAGGCAGGGGCGGACGGCTGCACCCAGGTAGTCGGCAGGATGCCCAGCTTCTGATCGCGTGCCGTGACCGTGGCGAATCACTGAGCGCGGACAGCACGATGACCGGCAGCCACTGGTAGGCGATGTCGCCGCGAAGTGCTGCCAGCACCCTCAGGCCAGACCTCCATCGCCGGCATCTGGAGATCGAGGAAAGACGGCGTCCGCGGGCTGAGTGCTGGTATGAGGTACTGAGCGCCTCGGCTGCCGTCCTCCGCCTCGACCACTGACGGCGGAAGGGTGCTTGCGGAGCACGGGCCGGAGCAGAGCACCGACCGGCACGTCCCGCCGGTCGCCGGCGACCAGCACGCTGGAACGAGGGTGCGCTCCCGGGCGCGCCCGGCGGTGATGCCGCGGCCGGGCCGCTCGGGCTGGGTGCGTCCTCGGCGGGCCGAGCTCACGTCGAACGCCGATCGGATTGACCGGGCCGAGAGCCTGAGCAGTGGCCTGCACCATCGGCTCAGGGGCCGTGGAAGCCGGGTTCTGCCGATAGAAGGGTGGCGGATCTACCGACCGGCCCATGGCCTTCCGAAAGGCACACTCATGGATGACTCCTTGACGTCGCGAGCGCTTACACGCGGCCGGCGATGGCGCGCTCCTGGCCGTACGCGACGTGCCCGATGCCTCCCTGTGCCGCCAGCGGCGGCCGCGAACCCATGTATGACTTCGACCTCGTCTGCATCGGCAGCGGGCCGGCCGGTCAGCGGGCCGCGGTGCAGGCGGCCAAGCTCGGGCGGCGCGGCGGCCGTCGTCGAGAAGCGGCGCTCGCGTCGGTGGGGCGTGTGCATCGACACCGGCACCATCCCGAGCAAGACGCTGCGGAGGCGGTCGTGACGTTCTCCGGCCTGGCCGGGCAAGGGCGACCGCCTCGCCCTGGGCGCCGGCTCGAGGCGCGCCCGACCTGCCAGCAGCTCTTCGCGGGGGTGGACCGCGTCATCGCCCGCGAGGTCGAGGTCATCGAGAGCCAGCTCCGGCGGAACGACGTGAGCGTGCTGTCCGGGCGTGGCGTCGTTCGTGGATCCGCACACGCTGGTGATCGACGCCGAGCGGCGGCTGGCGCCGGGTCACCGCCGAGCACATCCTGATCGCGGTCGGCACCCAGCCGGCGCCCTCGCCCGGGCGTCGAAGAGCGGACGGCGAGGTCGATCCTCAACACCGACGACATCGTCCGCCTGAAGCAGCTCCCGCGCACGATGGCGGTGGTGGGCGCCGGCGTGATCGGGATCGAGTACGCGTCGATCTTCGCCGCCCTCGGCGTGGCGGTGACCCTGGTGGAGCGGCGCGACCGGCCGCTCGAGTTCCTCGACCGCGAGATCGTCGACGAGCTGCTCCACCAGATGCGCGAGCCGCAACGTCACGCTCCGGCTTCGGCGAGGCGGTCGAGTCGATCGACCATCGCCGGCGGGCCCGCCGCAGCGGGCCGTCGCTCACCCTCGAGTCGGGCAAGCGGATCGTGCACCGACATGGTGCTCTTCTCGGCCGGCCGCGTCGCGGCCACCGACGCGCTCAACCTGCCGGCGGCGGGGCTCGACGGCCGACGAGCGCGGGCGCGATCGCGTGGACGCGTAGCTTCCGCACCGCGGTGCCGCACATCTTCGCGGCCGGGCGACGTGATCGGCTACCCGAGCCTGGCCGCCACCTCGTCCGAGCAGGGGCGCCCGGCCGCCTGCGCCGCGTTCGGCGTCGAGGCGGGCCCCATGGCGCGCGCACTTCCCGATCGGCATCTACTCGATCCCCGAGATCTCCATGGTGGGCGCGCCGGAGCACGAGCTGACCGCAGACGAAGGTCCCCTACGAGACGGGCGTGGCCCGCTACCGCGAGATCGCGCGCGGGCAGATCCTCGGCGACCACAGCGGCATGTTCAAGATGCTGTTCCACCGCGAGGACCGCCGGCTCCTCGGCGTCCACTGCATCGGCACCGGCGCCACCGAGCTGGTGCACGTCGGGCAGGCCGTGCTCGGCCTGCGGCGGCGGACTCGACTACTTCCTGCAGCACGGTCTTCAACTATCCGACCCTGGCCGAGTGCTACAAGGTCGCGGCCCTCGACGCCTCGAACAGGCTGCCGCTTCTTGAACGCGGCAGATCCTGCCGAGCGCCGGCCACTGCGTGCCGGGTGATGCCGCGCGCGGTCCCGGGATCGCCGCCGGTTTCCGGCCTGAGCATTGCTCCCCGCACTTGCACTCCCCACCCGACGCCGTGGCACAGGCCTTGAAGTGAACCGCCGCCAATACCGTTTGGAAACCTTGCACATGGACGCCTGGCGCAAGCTTGACGCGAGCCTCCTCTTCCGCGACGTGTCCCCTGGGGCGCCGTCGCCAGCCCACTCCTGCGCTGGCTCGGAGCCGGGGCGCTCGTGGCGTACCTCGGCTGGCAGTCGGTCCGCCTGCTCACCGGCGTGCGGCTGGGCGCGTCGACGCTTCAGCCCGCCACGACGCCCCGGTTGCGCGACATGGCCGAGGCAGGTCGAGGTGACGGACCTCGACCGCACCTATGACCGCGCCTACGTCGATCGCCGGCCCACGGTGCGCCCGGCGGAGTCGGAGGACGGCTGACCTCGACCGTCTGCGCGAGCTGGACGAGGCGATGCGCGAGCGAGCCGGCGCTCCGCCGCCGCCGTGGGTCAGTACCGGAAGACGCTCCTGATCGAGCACGTGCCTGGTTCCAGGGGCCCCGCGTGTTCAGCACGCGTCGGGCGGAGGAGTTCTTCACGCCGGACGCGTCCTGCGCGGGGCGATGTGGCGTTCTTCGGCCAGGTGCCCTCGCTGATCACCGGGCCTCGGGCTGCCCTGACCTTCGTGGCCATCTCGATCGGCAAATCAGCTGCACGTCGACGGCCAGACCATCACGGGCATTCCGGGCCTGATCAACGGCCTCGCGGGCAAGTTCCTCACGTCGATCGTGGGCCTGGCATGCGCGAACGCGTTCCTGCTGCTCGAGCGCCCGGCAGTGCGCGGCCTGCTCGGAGCGGCACACCGAGTTCGTCGCGCTGCTGGACGAGTCCTTCCCGCGGCGCACGGTGGAGGATCTGCTCGACGAGTCGCGGCGGGGTGAGGGCCGCGCGCGCGAGATGCGCGAGGCCCGCCGGGGTGGTCAGGCGCTCGAGGGCAACCAGAAGCGCATCCAGTCCCAGATCTCGCGCGCTCGTCGAGGGGCTCGGGGCCGGCCGAGGCCCGGCAGCCGGACGGCGCGCAAGCCGCCGACGGTGCCGACCATGCCTCCCCCGAGCAGGCGGCTCGGTGACGGCGGGCCGCGGGCTCGACGCCGGGGACGTCCGGGCATCATGCGGCGGCGGGCCACGTCGATCTCATGACGTCGCTGGCCGTCATCTTCATCCTCCTGATGGTCGTGTTCGCGAGCTGCCCCCCGCGCGCGAAGCCCCCTGCAGCGCCGGTTCCTGCGCCTGCCGAGACGCGCACCGCCCTCGCTCCCGAGGCCCTGGCCGCGCTCACGCGCCTTGGCCTCGTGCCGCAGCGGAACACCGCGGAACCGGACACGTTCCGCCTCATCGTTCCGAATCCCTGCTCAGCTTCGAGCTGGGCCGAAGTGCCCTCACTGCCTCCAGCGGACCAATTCCTGCGCGAGGTCATCCCGTCTACGCGCGCACCGTCTGCGGCGCGCTGCGCGACCGCGTGGCGGGCTGTCGTGATCGAGGGCCATACCGACGATCTCGGCGGCGACGCCATGAACCTGCGCCTGAGCCAGGAGCGCTCGTTCCGCGTCCTGGTGCGCGGACTCGACGCTGCTGCGCGCGTCGGCGCCGACCGATCACGATTGCTTCGCCGCGCCGTGGCATCCGCGAGCGGGCGGGGCAAGCAGGATCTGATCTACGACGCCGCGCGCCGCCTCGGCCGCGACGCGAGCCGGCAGCGTCGTCTTCAAGCTTCCTCTTTCGCCCGGCGGCGGGCTGACGTCCTGATCCGCCGGAGGGCGCCTGCCAAATAGGCGCTCCATGGCCGGATCGAGGGCGTCCAGCAGGACTGGGCCATCGTGGAGTGGCTGACGGCGGCCAGAGCGGAACCGCGGCAGGCCGCTGGCCACTCTCGCCGATACGAGACCAAGCCTGGCGTGGACACCCGGGATCACCAGGTCAGGGTCTCGTACCCGAGTTGTTCGGAGTGAAGTTGTTGGCGTGACCCAACCCAGCGGTACGGCTGTCGTGACACCGCGAGTCATCCGGGCTATAGGTTCCCTCGCAGCGGCGATCATTAGGATGATGCGGACGAGGACATCGTGAAGATGTCTCATGATGGAGGCTGCTTCCCGTATCGAAAGATCGCCGGTGCGGAAGTCAAGTAGTTGCGATGAATCGTTGTATTCCGGTTGCGAGCAAGCAAAGCAGGCCAACGTAAGTTCCGCCCCACCACGGCGCCACATCAAACCGCTGAGAACCTGTGCATCGGGCAGGCCGACTCGTGAGAGCAGGGCAGCGACCGTCTCGAAGAGAATCAGGTCTGATTTCGGCGGCGCTTCGGACTTGGGCGGCGATGCGTTCAGAACATCGGCCTCCTCTGTGTTGTACGCATCGCGTGCTTCTTTCGCTAGTGCCGATACCTCATTGAGTGAGGTCTTCAGTGCCTGTCAATCGCGCGCGGATCGCGAGGCCTGATGTCAGGGACCCCACGAGTCAGGCGACGGGATGCGCCAAGGCCCTCAGGCCTCGAAAGACATGGCAAGTCTGTCCTCGACGGAGAGGGAGTCGAGGCCGGTCTTCAGCACGCTATCGACGCCGGCCAAGACGGCGGATCGGTCGGCAGGCGGAAGAGGCGTGGTGACGTGAGCTTTCGATAGGAGATGGCCCGAGCTGCGATGGAGTGCTTCCTTGATTGGCGCATAGCCCTTCGCGAATGGCAGATCACCCATGCTCCAGTGAACACGCTTGACAAGTTGCCCATGGCTATCTCCTGAGTTCGAGCCACGGCGCGCCTACGGGGTCTCTACGGTGAGACCCAAGAAGGGTAAAAGATGAAGCGGTACCCATTCCTCAGGCCCTCTTCGACAGGCTCCGCCCGGCACCTCGCCGATCGCTGACTGGCGGTGATGAGCGTCCGTTCTTGGCCTTGGACTAGGGCCGAGCGTCGCTCTGGATAGTCGGGCAACGGTTGAAGAAAAGCGGGCGACCCTCGAAGCCGAATAGGATCGCACGAGAGCCACCGCCCGATGTTCGAAAAGCCAATGGGTGAGAACCGTGGTCGTCATGAGTGATCCAGAAAATCCGACGTGAAATTGGCCAAAGAGAGCCCAGTACCTGGGGAGGCGGCTCTCTGCTCTTCGGAAATAAGGCGTAATGGACCGAACGTGAAGGGAAACCGAAGAACGCCATAGCGACCCTGTGTAACCCTGGACCGGCACGTCAAGGGCGAATAGATGGCGTCGGCTGTCGTTATCGTGAGTTCTACACAGGGGTTGCGGGGAGCCGCGAACGAGATAGAAATCGCCCCGTCGGGCCGACGCTCGCCTGGTTCCGAGAGGATTTCCAACAAGTCGGAAGGTGGCGAGGTGGCGGCGTGCTCAACATCTTGGACCCCGCAACCTCAACATTCGTGCTTTCCTGCTGGTTGCACCGCGCGGTTGCGGTGCCGTGGACCCGGCTGGTGGGTCAGTGAATCGGCAAGTCACCGAGCCGCTGTAGCAATGCTCGAGCGAGAGCCACGAGAGGAATGATTCGTTGGTCCGTGTGGGCGGGCTCGCGAAGATGCTCACGGAAGGCTCGAAGTCCAACGCGAAGAGAGCTGAGAACCATGTCGTCTCTGTTCTATTGCCCTACTCAGTCTCGCTGATCTCGACGAGGTTCGCCTTGATCCAGCAGGGCCAGCGCCGTCGGCAAGGCTGCCCGCAGGATGATCTGGGGCGCGCGATTCGAGGTGTTCCCGCAGGTGACCCACAGCACACGTGGAGGCGGGCCGAAGCGTTCGAGGAGGATCGACGAAGTCGGCGCGTCCTTGGTCGCCGGCAATGGCGTCTGCCGACGCTGCGCAGCGGCGGAAGATCTCGGGGTCCTTTGTGTCACGCAGGCCGACGTCGCGCACCGCCCGCGCCTCGATCTGAAAATGCTCGGTGAGCCAGGCTGCGAGATCCGGCGATTAGCTGTGCATCGATCCAGATCGTCACACGTGGCGACGATCGGATGGTCAATGCGCCGGCTCGCGAGAACGTGCCACGCATCAGCGGATGTCCTCCGGCTCCAGGTCAGGGAAATTTCGCGCAGCACCTCGCCGGACGTCAAGCCGCTCGCAAGAGATCGAGAACGTCCGTCACCCGGATGCGCATCCCGCGGACGCAAGGGCGTCCTCCACACTGCTCGGGATCGACCGTGATTCGCTCCTTGGCGAGCCTCGCCACCGGCGATGTCCTCCTCCGGTGTGGATTATGCCAGACCCTCCGGCTCCGGCGGCGCCCGATGAAGCCCTCGTCAACACGCAGACCGTTGGCCCGGGCGTGCAAGCCCACCCTGCAGGGACTGCTCTCGGACCTTGCAGTCGCCAACCTCCTCGAAATCAAGCGAAGGCGCATCGCCCCACCCGCTCACGCCCGCAAGCCCGGCTTTGCCCACGCCCCCAACGAACTGGCCGGAATTTCGCGCGGCCCTCGTCGGGCACGGCGCTTGCTCCACTGCGGGCGATGCGAGAGGGTGCGCCATCGAGCCCGACGGTCGAGCGGAGCCGGCGCCCCGGAGAAAGGAGAACGATGCCGAAGTACGTGATCGAGCGCGAGATCCCAGGAATCGGTGGATGGAGCGCCGGAGCAGCTTCAGGAAGACCTCGGAGAAGTCGCGGGCGGTCCTCCGAGAGCTGGGGCCGGACATCCAGTGGCTCACGAGCTACGTGACCGCCGACAAGCTCTACTGCGTCTACATCGCGCCCAGCCCGAACCTGATCGAGCAGCACGCGGCGCGCGGCGGCTTTCCATGCAACCGCGTCTCCCTGGTGGCGGCGGTGATCGATCCCACCACCGGCGAGCGGTAGCGATGGTGACCGAGGTCGAGATGGAGGCGTAGGCATGGGGCCGGTCATCGCATCCGGAGCCGTGGATCAACGCGCTGATCGAGGCCCACCTCGAGCAGCTGACGTCGGGTGCCTGAACGGTCGACGTGCTGACCGCGCCCGTCACCCGTAAACCATCTCGTGGGCGCTTCGCCCAAAGGAGGATCAATGCATGGCACCAAGTCAGGCAACGCTCGACCAGGGAAAGGTGCAGGAGTTCTTCGGGAAAGTCGTTCAGGACGTCGCCGCCACGCTCCATGCCGGACTCGTCCTCATCGGCGACAAGCTCGGCCTGTACCGGGCGATGGCCGGGGCCGGCCCGCTGACCCCGGCCGATCTCGCCAAGCGCACCGGCACGCGCGAGCGCTACGTGCGCGAGTGGCTCTCGGCGCAGGCCGCCGGAGGCTACGTGACCTACGACCCGGCGACGGGCTGCTTCACGCTGCCTCCCGAGCACGCGTTCCTGCTGCTCGATGCCGATGTGCCGGGCGCGTTCCAGCTCAGCGTGGGCTCGGTCCGCGACGAGCCGAAGATCACCGACGGGTTCCGAACCGGCGCGGGCGTCGGCTGGCACGAGCACGACGCCGGGGTGTACGAGGGATGCGAGCGCTTCTTCCGTCCGGGCTACGCCATGAACCTGATCAGCCAGTGGATTCCCGCGCTCGACGGCGTGAAGGCGCGCCTCGAAGCGGGCGGGCGCGTGGCCGACGTGGGCTGCGGGCACGGCGCGTCCACCATCATCATGGCGCAGGCGTTTCCGCGGTCGTCCTTCGCCGGCTTCGACTATCATCCCGCGTCCGTCGAGTGGGCGCGGCGCGCCGCCGACAAGGCCGGGGTGGGGGACCGCGCGACCTTCGAGGTGGCTGCGGCCAAGGACTACCCGGGCACCGGCTACGACCTGGTGACGTTCTTCGACTGCCTGCACGACATGGGAGATCCGGTCGGCGCCGCGCGCCACGTGCGCAAGTCGCTCGCTCCCGGAGGAGTGTGGATGCTCGTGGAGCCCTTCGCCAACGACCGGCTGGAGGACAACCCTCAATCCGGTCGGACGACTCTACTACTCGGCGTCGACGCTCCTCTGCACGCCGGCCTCGCTCAGCCAGGAGGTGGGCCTCGCGCTGGGCGCCCAGGCGGGAGAGCAGCGCCTGCGTGAGGTGCTCACCGAGGCGGGCTTCACGCGCGTGCGGCGCGTGGCCGAGACGCCGGCCAACATGATCCTCGAAGTCCGCCTGATCCGCGCAGGATGCTGAAAAAGCATCCTGCAAGCCGTACAGCAACTCGCCAGACCAGCTCACTACGCGCCGCGTAAGCCGCAAGCGCGCGTGGGCCGGTCGGTCCACCGGCGCCCGCGCCCGAGCCGTCGGCAGGGTTGCTGGGGTCTGGTGGAAAGAGCCGCGCGAGCCCGACGCGCCGACCCTCGAGCTGCTCCACGCGGACGCCGCCTGCCGGCAACTTGAATCTCGTCGAACACGTACGGCAGCCGATCGAGCTTCGTCATGATCAGTCCGCCGAGCGTCGTGACCTCCTCGCGGGCGGGGTCCTCGATCGGCTTGCGCCGAGCATCTCCTCGAACTCGTGGAGCCTCGCATCAACCCATCCACCAGCACGGACCCGTCCGGCTCGCTCCTCGGAAGGTCGGAGGTGGACGCGTCCTGCTCGCCCTTCTCTTCGACCTCCCCGACCAGCGCGCGAGGAGATCCGCGAGGGTGATGATGCCGGCGGTGCTGCCGTACTCATCGACGACCACCGCCACGTGGCGCCCCAGCCGTCGCATGTCTTCGAGCAAGTCATCGGCCCTTCGACTCTGCGGGATGGTGAGGACCGGCTGAACCAACGCCTCGCAGATCGAAGCGGCGCACCGCGCCCGTGCCGGATCAGGTCGCGCAGGTGGACGGCGCCGAGGATGTCGTCCAGTGAGTCGGCGTAGACGAGCAGGCGATAGTGCCGGCCGGCGGTGAATCGACTCAGCACGTCGTCCAGCCCGGCGCGTCACCGGAACCGCCTGGATCGCGATCCGCGGCGGTCATGAGGCGCGCCGGCGTCGAGATCGCCGAAGGCGAACGCCCGTCCAGCGATCCGCGCTTCCGACTCCTCTCGACCGGGCCTGCCCGCCCGCTGGCGTTGACCAGCAGCCGCAGCTCCTCCGCACTGTGCGCCCGGTGGTGCTCCGTCGCCGGCGGGAGGCCGATCATGCGCAACACGGCATTGCCAACGGCGTTCAGGCCGGCAATCGGCCAGCGCAGGGCGATGTAGAAGAGGTGCAGCGGCCGCGCGATCCACAGGGCGGTGCCTTCCGGCCGCTGCAGGGCAATCCCCTTCGGGGCCAATTCTCCCAGCGACGATGTGGAGCCCCGTGATGAGCGTGAACGCGATCGCGATGGCAACTCAGCATGGGCCGTGGCCGGAGCAAATCGGCCGAGGACGGGCATGCAGCAGCGGCTCGATCACGCTGGCGAGCGCGGGCTCGCCGATCCAGCCCAGCGCAAGCGACGCGATGGTGATGCCGAGCTCGGCACGGCGATGTACGCATCCAGGTGCCGATGAGTTCCGCGGGCCAACTGTTGCGGACACTGTTGCCTTCCTCGGCAGAGCTGCTCGATTCGAGACCGCCGCGCCGCGACCAGGTGCGAACTCCGCGGCGACGAAGAAGCCGTTGGCGACGACCAGCAGCGCCACCGCGAGCAGTCCGACGGAGGGAAGGCAGCGCCATGCCGCCGCTATCGTGCACCCGCCGGCCGCGTCGAACGCTTCTGGCGGGATCTGCGTCAGCGTGGAGCGGTTGACCGGCGAGCGGCGTGGCGGCGGTCCCCGGCGAGATCGCGCGGCCGGAGCGCCATGAAGCCGAGCTGGCCGAGCAGCGCGACCACCGCGACGTGCAGGAACGCGAGCCCCCAGCCCTGCGCCGACATGCCGCCGGCGAGGTCGAGGATCCAGCCGATCATGAGGGGGCCGACGAAGCCGCCGGCATAGCCGGCCATCGAGTGCAGCGCGAGCGTGGCGCCCCGCCGGCTCGGGTCGGCGCTGCCGGCCGCGCCGGCGGTGAGCGAGGAGGAGTCGAGCCAGATCAGCAAGGCGTAGACCAGCACCAGGGCCGCGGCGAGGGGATAGAGCGAGCGCCGAGGAAGCCGATGACCGCGCCGCACGCGACGCACGAGGTCATGGCCATGCCGCACGAGCCGCTGGCGGCCGAGGCGGATCGACACCTCGTTGCCCGCCACGCTGGCCCACGTGCCGACGAGGCCCATGGCCGTCGCCACCACCGTGGGCGCGAGCCACGGGCTCCGCTCGCCGGTGGCGCTGGCCACGTAGGCGAGGAAGGCGACGGCCCACCCGCGCAGCGCGTTCATCTCCCACGTGTGCGCGCAGTAGGCGACGGCATAGGCCATGGCCGAGCGATTCCGCAGCGCGGGCCGGAAGTCGAACAGCGCGCCCGCCGCCGGCGCGTCGGCGCGCCGCTTCTGAGCGGGCGCCCAGCAGGAAGACGAGGAGCCACGCGATGACGGCGGCGCCGGCGGCCGCCGCGAACGCCCCGCGCCACCCGACCCAGCGGTTCAGCGCCCCCGCGAAGAGGAACGACAGCGCGCCGGCGATGCCGATGCCGGCGGCGTGCCCCGCGACGGCGCGCGACATGAGCGCGGGCTCCACGCGATCGGCGAGCAGCTTGAGGCCCGTCATGTAGGTGCCCGCCCAGCCGACGCCGGCGACGATGCGGGCCACCCCCGCGCTCCAGGGCCCGTCGGCGAACGCGGCGAACCCGAGGTGGCTCGCCACCGTGAGGCCGACGCCCGTCAGATAGACGGAGCGCGGGTCGACCCGGTCGGTGAGCGTCACGAGGAAGGGCACGGACACCGTGTACGCCGCGTAGAAGAGGCTCGTGATCCAGCCGGCCTCGGCATTGGTGATGTGCCAGTCGGCGATGAACCCGGGGAGCAGCGCGGGCCACGTATACGCCCCGATCTGGGCGCAGACCTGGGCGATGCACACGAGCGTCACGAGTCGGGACGGCGTCACCCGGCAAGGGTACTCGGCGATGGCGCTCGCCGCCAGCCCCATTCCGCCGGCTCCGGGACGATCTGCACCACGGGCGCGCCGCGCCTTGACAGGCCGGCGCCGCCGGATGAGTATCGGGCACCGGAAGAGCTTCATGACCATGGCCCTCTCACTCGAGCCCGTGCGCCGCGTTCGCCTCATGTCCCTCGTGGGCGATTTCGCCACCTGCACCGAGCGCAGCGAGGGCCCGGTCACCCGGCGCGGCAATATGTTCGAGATGCGGAGGCCCTATGCCCCGCTCGGCGCGCACGGGCTGTCGTTCCTGGTGGAGACGGGACAGGGGCGTGCCCGGGCGCGCGGGCTCTTCGACTTCGGGCTTCGGTCCGACGCCCTCGATCAGAACCTGGACTACTTCGGCACCGACGTCGCGTCGCTTGCATGCGCTCTTCCTCAGCCACGGCCATCCCGACCACTTCGGCGGCCTCGACGCCGTCGTCGGCCGGCTGCGGCGGGCCCGGGCGCGCGTGCCGATGCTGTATCATCCCGCGGCCACGCGGGCGCGCCGGTGGGTGTGGGACGACCTGGTGGGCGGTGTCTATCGCCTGACACCGGAGGCAGTCGCGAAGCTCGCGCCCTCCATCACGCCCGAGGTGCGAGCGGAGGCGTCGCTGGCCCTCGGCGACACCGCGCTGTTCCTGACGTCGATCCCGCGCCGCGTGGCGTACGAGGCCAAGCGGCCGGGGGCCAGGTGCAGTTCCGCGAGGGCCGCGGCTGGGCGGTCGACACGACGCCCGACGACGGGGCCGTCGTCATGAACCTGACGGCCGGGGGCTCGTCATCCTGACCGGCTGCGGTCACGCCGGGCTCCTGAACACGATCTACAACGCGATCGAGCTGACGGGCGAGCGCCGCGTGCACGCCCTCGTCGGGGCTTCCATCTCTGCGGCGCATCCCGCGCGCGCATCGCCTCGACCGTCCGCGACCTCCGGCGCCTCGCGCCGCGCTTCGTCATCCCTCGCACTGCAGCGGCCTCACCTTCGAGGCCGCGCTCGAGCAGGCCTTCCCTCGCGGCTTCATCATGGATTCGGTCGGCTCGGACTACGTCTTCGAGCGCTGAGCACCGGCACACCGGATCGGAGGACCACCATGGCGGACTATATCCTCGTCGAGAAGACCCAGGGCGTCGCGATCATCACCATGAATCGGCCCGCGCAGCTCAACGCGATGAGCCGGCAGCTCAGCGAGGAGCTGCACGACGCCGTGACGCAGATGAGCGCGGACGACGAGGTCGGCTGCATCGTCGTCACCGGGGCGGGGGATCGCGCGTTCTCGGCGGGCGGCGACATTCACGAGCAGCGCGAGGACGACCGGACGCAGACGCAGGAGGAGCTCGACGCCCGGGGCGCCGCGCGCGTCCGCGCCGGGTACGAGATCGCCGCCTGCCCCAAGCCGACCATCGGCATGATCAACGGGCTCGCCTACGGCGGCGCGTCCGTGCTCGCCTCGTCGCTCGACATGCGGATCGGATGCGAGCACGCGAGCTTCCGCTTTCTCGCCGCGGCGTACGGGCGCATCAACAGCACGCGGACGCTGCCGAACCAGGTGGGCTGGCCGGTGCGCCAAGGAGCTTCTGTTCTCCGGCCGCGTCGTGGAGGCGGAGGAGGCGCACCGGATCGGGTTGTTGAACCACCTCGTCCCCTGTGCGGAGCTGCGGGCCAAGACCCTGTGGCTCGGCGCGATGATCGCGGGCAACCGGCGCGAATCGGTGATGGGTGTGAAGGCGCTGCTGCTCCAGCACATGGGCGGCACGCTCGAGGAGCAGTGGCAGAACGAGCGCGACTACACGACCAAGGTCGTCCGCGGCGCGCGGGCCGAGGCCGCCTTCCCTGAGTTCATCGCCCGAAAGGGCCGGAAGGGCGCCTGACCATGCTCGACGTCCCGTTCCGCTCGGCCCGGCAGCTCGCCGCCGGCGTGCGCAAGAAGGAGATCGGCTGCCTCGAGCTGCTCGATCTCTACCTCGCGCGCATCGAGCGGTACGACGGGGCGATCAATGCGGTCGTCGTGCGCGACTTCGACCGCGCGCGGCGGCGGGCGCGGGCGGCGGACCGAGCGCTCGCCAAGGGCGACGTCTGGGGGCCGCTCCACGGCGTGCCGATCACGGTCAAGGAGTCCTACGACGTGGCGGGGCTGCCGACGACGTGGGGCTTGCCGAGCCTCAGGGACCACGTCGCGGCGAAGAACGCGCTCGCCGTGGACCGGCTGGTCGGCGCCGGCGCCGTGCTGTTCGGCAAGACCAATGTGCCGCTGTACCTCGCGGACTGGCAGAGCTTCAATGCCATCTACGGGACCACCAATAATCCGTGGGATCTGGCGCGCGCGCCCGGCGGATCCTCGGGCGGCTCGGCCGCGGCGCTCGCCGCGGGACTGACCGGGCTCGAGGCGGGCAGCGATATCGGCTCGTCCATCCGGAACCCCGCGCACTTCTGCGGCGTCTTCGGCCACAAGCCGACCTGGGGCATCATCCCGCGCCACGGGCAGTCGCTGCCGGGGCAGGTGGCGGCGGTCGACATCGACGTGGTGGGCCCGCTCGCGCGGAGCGCGGACGATCTCGCCCTGGCGCTGTCCGTCATGGCCGGCCCCGATCCGATCGAGGCCGTGGGGTGGCAGCTTCACCTGCGGCCCGCGCGGCAAAGCGCCTGCGCGACTTCAAGGTCGCGGTGATGCTGGAGGCGCCGGAGAGCGCGGTGGACTCGGAGGTGCAGGATCGGCTGCAGGGGCTCGCGGACTTTCTGGGCCGCCAGAAGGTGAAGGTCGACGATCGCGCGCGCCCCGCCATCGACACCGATGAGGCGTTCCGCGTCTACGTCCGCCTCCTGCGCGCGGCGACCTCGTCGCGGCAAAGCGACGCCGAGTTCGACATGAACGCCGCGGTGGCGCGCGCCCTCCCGCTCGGCGACGACAGCTACTACGCGCGCTCGATTCGGGCCGCCGTATTGCCCCATCGCGACTGGCTGGCCGCCAATGAGGCGCGGCATCGCATGCGGCTGGCCTGGGCCGACTTCTTCACGCGGTACGACCTCTTCCTCTGCCCGGTGGCGGGCGTGGCCGCCTTCCCCACGACCAGGCGGGCGAGCGGCACGAGCGCACGCTGGTCGTCAATGGCCGGCGCGTGCCGGTGAGCGATCACCTGTTCTGGGCCGGGTATACCGGCGCGTCGTTCTTGCCTTCGAGCGCCGCCCCGTGCGGCTTCACGCCGGGCGGATTCCCCGTCGGCGTGCAGATCGCGGGGCCTCAATACGGCGACCTCACCTGCATCGCCTTCGCCAAGCTCCTGGAGCTCGAGTACCAGCCGTTCGTCCCGCCGCCCGGCTATGCCTGAGGTATCGTATCCATCTGGCTACGTTGACCGGCGTCCGGCCTCCCGCTACCGTAGGCGCATGCAGACTCCACTCACGCTGAGGCGCTGGGAGCGCGCGGAGTACGACCGGCTGGGTGGACCTCGGGTGTTCCAGGGCGAGGCCGTCGAGCTGATCGGCGGCCAACTCGTCGTCGCCGAGCCGCAGGGCTCGTATCACGCCGGTGCGATCACCAAGGTCGACTACGCGCTGAGAGCCATCGTGCCCGCACGGATGGATCGTGCGGCTCCAGGCGCCGGTGTCCCTCGACGACGAATCGGAGCCCGAGCCTGATGTGGTCGTGGTGCCTGGTCACCCCGGCGACTATCTGGCATCGCACCCGGCGCACCCGGCGCTCGCCGTCGAGGTGCGCGCAATCGAGCCTCGACTTCGATCGAGCCCGCAAAGGCAGTCTCTACGCGCGCGCAGCCGTCCCGGACTACTGGATCGTGAACCTCGTCGATGGCGTCGTGGAGGTGTACCGCGACCCCGAGCCGGACGCATCAGCGGCCTTCGGCTGGCGGTATCGCTCCGTCACTCGGCTGGCGCCTCCGGCCACCGTCGCTCCGCTCGCGTTCAGCGGCGAGCGCATCGCGGTGGCCGACCTCCTGCCATAGGCGTCGCGACGCAGGCGTGACACGGCGTTCGACCTGCTCGCGACCGGCAAGCTGGTCCATCGCGGGCGCCCGCGGCATCTCCGTCGCACCCTCTCGAAGGAGCCCGCGCTGCATCGGCTGCATTGCGCGGTGGTGCCCGGTTTGATAGGGTGTCGTCACTTTGCGCTCGTGTTGCCCAAGGGGGCAATAGGGAAGGCGGTGCGAATCCGCCGCGACCCCGTCACTGTATTCGGGGACGAAACCCGCGAGAGCCACTGGCCGGTATACAGGCTGGGAAGGCGCGGGGAGTAGGACGATCCGAGAGCCAGGAGACCTGCCGGGCGCGCATCACCAACCTGTCTTCGCGGGAGGACCAGGGCATGATCGCAGCGCGCTCTCGCCGTTCATCGACCGCCGTTCGCCTGAGACTTCCCAGGAGAGCCAGCCATGAGGTAGAACCGCAACCACTGCCGTGCACTGCCCGGATCGAAGGGAAGCCGGTAAAAGCCGGCGCTGCCCCGCAACTGTGAACGGGGACGAAACCCGCAAACCCACTGGCGAGATGCCGGGAAGGGCGGGGAGTAGGTGGATCCGTGAGCCAGGAGACCTGGTCCGGCTTGGAGCCGGCCGCAGCATCGGGCCGGCGGGAGGATAGGATGACGCGGGTCATCTCGAGTCTCATGCTGTTCGTCGTCATGCTCCTGAGCGCGCGTGTGGTCGCCGCGCAGACACCGTCCCCCAGCGCGGCACCCGCCCAGGCGAAGCCGGAGCCCGCGGAGATCATGGATCCGGTCGTGGTCACCGCTACGAAGACGTCCGTTCCGGTCGGGGAGACCGGATCGTCCGTCACCGTGATCGATCGGCAGCAGATCGAGTCGCGGCAGGTCACCGACATGCTCCAGATCTTGCGCAATGCCCCCGGGTTGACGGTCATCCAGTCGGGGAGCCGGGGCAGCGCCACGAGCATCTTCACGCGCGGCGGCAATGCCGACATGAACCAGGTGCTCATCGACGGGATGAAGGTCAACGCGGGCGGCGGCGCTTCGATTTCGCGAACCTGACGACGGTGGGCATCGGGCGGGTGGAAGTCGTCCGCGGTCCCCAGAGCGCGCTCTACGGCGCCGACGCCATGACCTCGGTGCTGCAGTTCTTCACGCCGCGCGGCGAGGGCCCGCTGAGCATCTGGGGCTCGGCGAAGGGCGGCAACTACTCGACCGACGAGGAGCGGGTCGGGGCCTCCTGGGGCGGCCGTCTCGGCGGCGTCTTCTTCGAGTTCGGGCACGCGCACACCGGCGGAGTCGCTGGAGGTCAACGATGGCTTCACGAACTACACGGCGGCGCTGCGCCTGACTTCCGAGCCGATCCCCGATCTCGCTTTCACGCTGACGGGACGCTATATCAACAGCGTCTTTCACATCCCGACCGAGGGCGCGGGCGACCTGTTCGAGCCCTTCCCCGATCCCCACCAGTCCCAGGAGAGCTCGCGGTTCGTGGGGAGCCTGGGCGTGCGGTATCGCCAGGCCCCGTGGCTCGAGCATCGATTCAAGATCGGCGGCAATACCGAGACCGGCCGGTTCAGCGATCCCGTCGACGTCCCACCCGACTTTCCCGGGGCCGACACGATCAACAAGACCACGGAGAACCGCCTCTTCTTCGACTACAACGCGGCGGTGTCGGCGCCGAAGGTGCTCGAGATCGCCCCGACCCTCGTCGTCGGGGCCAGTTACGAGGAGGAGCACTTCGTCCAGGACAATAACCCGGCATTCGGTGCTCCCAATCCCACAGACGAGCGCCGCCACACCTGGTCCGGCTACGGCGAGCTCGCAGGTGGCCTGGCGGGACCGCATCTTCTTCAACGGGGTGGCCGCTACGACGACAGCACGGCATTCGGCGAGGCGTTCTCGCCGCGGGTCACGCTGGCCGCCGTCGTGCCCGTCACGGAGACGCGGCTCTGCACGGGGCCTGGGGGAAGGGCATCAAGGCGCCGAGCTTCTTCGACCAGTTCGGCGGCTTTGGAATCCCCGGCAATCCCGATCTCAAGCCCGAGAAGTCCGAGAGCTGGGAGGTCGGACTCGACCAGCCGCTCTTCGGCGGCGCCTTCCAGGCCGGGGTCACATACTTCCACAACGACTTCAGCGACCTGATCGCCTTTGTGAGCTTCACCGAGGGCTCGAAGAACATCCAGGCGGCGACCACCCAGGGCGTGGAGGTCGTGTTCGGCCTGCGGCCGATCAAGGGCTTCCGCGCGAATGCCAGCTACACCTACCTCGACACGAACGTGACGGACGACGGCGGCGTCGGCGGGCAGAACACGTTCCCGGAGGGCCAGCCGCTCCTCCGGCGGCCGCGCCACTCGGGCAGCGTTTCGGTGGGCTACCAGCGCGATCGCCTGAATGCGGAAGCCACGCTCTACGTGAAGGGGGCCTCGATCGACCGCAACTTCAGTGAGCCGGACGCGCCCCGGGTGAACCTGCGGCGGCTACCAGAAGCCTCGACCTCGCGGTGGCGTATACGCTGTTCAGGAACGTCATCGGGCTCCGCGAGGTGGTGTGGAAGACGGTATTCCAGAACGTGCTCAACCAGAGCTACCAGGAGATCACGGGCTTCTCGAGCCCCCGCATCTCGGCGCTGACCGGCTTCGAGGTTCGCTATTGAGGTGAGACGGCTCCGGACGGCGCTCGCGCCTTGTGGGTACGCCATCGCGCTCGGGGCGTGCACCACCGCGCCTCCCGCCCGTAGCATCATGCGCGACATGATCGGCTCGACGATTCCGGAATGGCTCGATGCGTACCGGGGCGGCGCGACCCCGAGGCCCTCGTTGGCAAGCTTCTCGAGAGCCTGCCACCCGGTGACGTCGCGTTCATCTCGCGGATCAGCCGGGACGATCTGGCGCGCCAGCTCGCGACCCTGGCGGCGCGGCGGAAGGCGGGGCGACGCCCGCGCGCGCTGCCCCTCTACGGCGTTCCCTTCGCGGTCAAGGACAATATCGACGTCGAGGGGCTGCCCACCACGGCGGCGTGCCCCGAGTTTGCCTATGTCCCCTCGCGCAGCGCCGTCGTCGTCGAGCGGCTCGTCGAGGCCGGCGCCATCGTCATCGGGAAGACCAACCTCGACCAGTTCGCGACCGGGCTGGTCGGCACGCGGTCCCCGTATGGCGCCGTCCCGAACACCTTCGACCCGGCGTATGTCGCCGGCGGCTCCAGCTCGGGGTCCGCGTCCGTCGTCGCGCGCGGGGCTGGTGCCCTTCGCGCTCGGCACCGACACCGCGGGGTCGGGCCGCGTGCCCGCGGGGCTGAACAATATCGTCGGGCTCAGCCGACCCGCGGCGCGCTGAGCGGCACGGGGATCGTGCCCGCCTGCCGGACGCTCGATTGCGTGTCCGTCATGGCGCTCACCGTCGGCGACGCGCGCGCGGTGTACGCGGTGGCGGCGGGAGACGATCCGGCCGACGCGTATTCACGGCGCGCGCCGGCGGACGCGGCGGTTCGCCGCGTGCCGGCGCACCCGCGCTTCGGCATTCCCGCCCGGCCGGAGTTTCACGGGGACCACCAATCCGAGGCCGCGTGGCAGGCTGCGCTCGGGGCCATAAACGCGCTCGGCGCGACGTGCGTGCCGAGTGACTTCGGCCTCCTCGATCAGGTCGCCGCGCTGCTCTACGACGGCCCGTGGGTGGCCGAGCGCTACGTGGCGATCGAGGACATCGCCGCGCGCCGCCCGGAGGCGATGCACCCCGTCGTGCGCGAGATCATCCTTCGCGCCCGTGGGTTCTCCGCGGCCGACACGTTCAAAGCGATGTATCGCCTCGCCGCGCTCAAGCGGCAGGCCGACGCGGTGATCGCCGGGGTCGACGCGCTCCTCGTTCCGACCGCGCCCACACACCTGCGCACGGCGGACGTGGAGGCCGATCCGATCCGCCTGAACAGCCGGCTCGGCACCTACACGAACTTCGTGAACCTGCTGGACTGGAGTGCGCTCGCGCTGCCGGCCGGCTTCCGGACCGACGGGCTGCCATTCGGGATCACCTTCATCGCGCCGGCCTGGAGCGATCTGGCGCTGTGCGAGCTGGGCGAGCGCTGGCAGCGGCACTTCGCGTGGCCGCGCGGGGCGACGGGCCGGCCGCTCGGTGCCGAGCCGGTGTCGCAGGCGCAGCCCCGGCGACGCGGGAGCCCGCGCCCGGCCATGTGCGGCTCGCGGTGGTGGGCGCGCATCTCACCGGGATGCCGCTGAACCGGCGAGCTGACCGACCGGCAGGCCGTCCTCGTCGAGCGCGCGACGACGTCGGCCGCCTATCGGCTCTATGCGCTTGCCGGAACCGTCCCGCCCAAGCCCGGCCTGGCGCGCGCGGAGGCGAGGCGCACCGATCGACGTGGAGCTGTGGGACATGCCCGCGGCGGCCTTCGGATCCTTCGTCGCGGGCATTCCCGCGCCGCTCGGGATCGGCACCCTCGAGCTCGCCGACGGACGCGCGGTGAAGGGATTCATCTGTGAGCCGTGGGCGCTGGCGCACGCCGTGGACATCACGAGCTTCGGCGGGTGGCGCGCCTATCTCGCGGCGTGTCAGCGAGGCTGAGAGCCTCTCGCCGCCACCCTTTCGACGGGCCTGTTCCAGCGCGACACGCCCGAACGCAGGCGGAAGTGTCGTAGGACGCCTCGCAGGCGCCGGGTTCAGGATGATCGCGATCGCCGCTACTCGTGACATTCGGCGCCGGCTCCACTTTCCCGTCGTCGCCCCGCTCGCCGGGCGTGAACCACGCCCTCTCCCGGATGGACACGACGCCCGGCGCGATCCGGTCCGTGACGTTGGCCGGCAGCACGGTGGCGCCGCCGGCCTAGCTACGCGCGGAGGCTCTACTCGAGATCGAGCGCGGCGCGCAAGCCAAGCTCGACGGCTGCCATGGCGTACCGCCGGCAGGGTCCGAGGCGCTCCCGGGCTTGGATCGGTCCAGGGTGGTGACCTGATGGCACACGGCCACGCTCTCCCTCGCGAGGCCGGCGGTGCCGGAGGGCAATAGGCACCGCCGTGGGCCACGGCGGGCCTGCGCTTGGGATGTCGTGAGGCGGGTACGATGACGACGGTCTGCCAGTGTTGGCACGGCGTTGAAGGCGTCGTGCGAGACGACCACGACCGGCCGGCGTCACTCGTTGCTCCGGAACCTGAGCGGGGTGCCAGGTCGGCCCAATACACCTCACCGCGAATCATCGCCGGCGGCGCGCGCCGCGGCGCAGCACCTCCGCGCCTGCTTCCTCGAGGGCCGGATCAGATCGACCTCGGTCCCCGCATGCTGAGTGGCATACGCGGCGATGGCTTCGTGGAGAGCGGTCTTCTTGCGATCGCGGAGCCAGGCCTCAATGGCCTGACGCGCCACCAGGGTGGCAGGTTGCCTCATCGCCCTCGGCCTCGGCGCGGAGAGCAAGGTAGATCTTCCCGAAGAGGAAGGTGGAAATTTCTGAGCGCCCGCGTGCCACTCGCCATGCCATTACGGTTATGGCCAAAAGCATGTCATGTCAAGATGACAGCTCCCGGGGACGATCCGAAGCGGACGAGGACGACCAGGATTACGATGCAGTCGCGCGGGAGGCGGAGCCCACGCCCTCACGTGAACGGGATCGGTGTTATCTCGCGCGCGCCCCGCGACCCTGACATGGGAACTCGGTGCGGCTGCACTCGCCATCGGCCCCTTTGGCGAACACAACCCTGACTAAAGAGAGACGGAGGCGCGGTCTCGCGTCTCTCCACGTCGGCGGGTCCGTCCGACATCGCACGTGAGGCGCCGATCGAAATAACATTGACATGTCTAGACTGGGGGCAGGGTATGGGGAAGGACGGCAATGAGCAAGCCACCCGGAGGATCGGCGTGCTGACCATCGGCCCGGCCCCGAAGGGCTTCGCCGGACTCCGGCGCTATCCCTTCGTCACGCTTTCGACGTGAACCTTCCGGGAGCGCTAGGTCGACGGGGTGAGGCCGCGATCGTCGCTCCCTGGAGTGTCAGCGTGCGCGATGCTCCCTGCTCGCCGCGGCCGTGTTCGTGCTGACGTTCGCGATCTTCCTCGCCTCGCCGGTGCGCCCCGTCGGAGACTCCCAATATTCGATGCTGCTCGGTGAGCATCTGCACCACGCGCCCGGTCCTTCGCGCTCGACGAGCACTGCAGGCCGCCGCTCGGTCCCGCAAGATACCCGGGTATCAATGGCACCCGCGGCGCCTACCCGTACCAGATCCGAGTGTGGGCGGGCACGCGTACTATGCGTTCGCCGTCGGCGGCAGCACGATCCTGCCAGCCGTTCCCCTTCGTCGCGCTGGCGCGCCGTCGTCGGCGTCTCTCGGCGATGGGACCGGACGGCGGCTACGATCAACGGGGCGAACGCCGGATTCAAACCGTGCTCGCGAAGTCTCCTGATGGCGACGCTCGCGGCGTACTGTTCTTCACGACAGCCCGCACTGCTGCCATGCCGATGGGCTGGAGTCTCGTCGGAGCCCTCGTCGCCGCGCTCGCGCCCAGGTCTGGAGCACCGCTGCCTCGCAGCTCTGGTCCGACACGTGGGGATCCCACTCCTGCTCGGCATCATCGTGTGGATGCTGCTCGCGCACGAGGCGCATGGACGTCCCCTCCGCGCCCCGATGCTCGCGACGCTGGCCGCCTGGACGTGCATCGTTCGGCCGACCAACGTCCTCGTCGTGATCGCCCTCGGGGCGTACTTGTCCGATGCGGGATCGGCGAAACCTGTGGTCGTATCTCGCCGTCGGCGGGACGTGGCTGGCCGCCTTGATCGCCTACTCGTGGGTCCACTTCCATCGGCCGTTCCCCAGCTACTGCGTGGGGACCGGAATGACCTTCGAGCGATTCTGGGCGCCGCTGGCCGCGCATCTCGTGTCGCCGGGACGCGGGCTCTTCGTCTACGTCCCCATCGTCCTCTTCGTGCTCTGGTGCGGTGCGCGCTACCGGAAGGCGCTCCGCATCGGGCCTCGTCGCTCTCGCCGGGCTCGTCACGATCGCGCACCTCGCGCTGATTTCCGGCTTCTCGCTGTGGCACGCGGGCGGGGCATATGGCCCGCGCTACACGACCGGCATCGTCCCGTGGCTGTTCCTGCTCGCTCTCCTCGGCACGCGCGCCATGCTGGATAGCGGCCGTCTGTCCCGGCACCGGCGCTCGCCGTCGGCGCCGTCCTCGCTGCGCTCAGCATCCGTGATCCAGTATCGCTGGGGCCTGGGTCCCCGCCACCTGGGAGTGGAACTCGCATCCTCCCATCCGAGACTCACGCCGACGAAAAGGTCTGGAACTGGAAATCCCCGCAATTCGCCGCGCGCCCGGCATCGACGCCGGCGCCCCGGGGACACTGCCGCCACGGTGACCGCTGGGCGTGGGCGGCTGGGGTGAGGGGGCCTGACGAGATCCGTCCCCGCCGCCCAACAATGGGTGCAACCCGCCCGGATGGAGCCCGCCGCAGCCGGTCGGACGCCCCCGCCTCTGGTCGAGCGGGCCACATCCATCTCCAGCCGCCAGGCCCGCCCCGAGCGCCTCGCGCGAGAAAGGCATCCGCGTGCCCACTGGCCTGCCTCGCAGGCGTCTGCACGGGCCGGCAAGTCTTCAGGAGTCCCTCGACACGATCTGATCCGAAAGCCACTTGAGGAGCTCGAGCGTGAGCTCGGGCCGGTTCCGGATCAGCCACTCGAGGCGTTCGTTCCGCATGACGAGAAGCTCTGCGTCGGTGACGGCGACCGCGGCGGCCGAGCGCGGCGCGTGCCTGAACAGCGCCTATCTCGCCCAGCAGCTCCCCTTCCTTCACCAGGTTGAGGCGGCGGTCACCGCCGGCGGATCGCTTCACGATCTCGATCGTGCCCGCGTGAACGAGGTACGCCTCTCCGTGCGGGTCGTCGCCCTCCTCGAAGATGACCGCGCCGGGCGCGTAGTGGCGCCGCTCGATATCGCCGTGCGTGAGGTTCCGGTAGATCTCGATCCCGATCGAGGGGAGGTGCGATTTGCTCTCCACGGGCAGACGGGCGTTCGCCCACGCGCCGAGACCGCCCTTGAGGATCCGGACATTGCTCCACCCCTGTCGGCGCAGGAGCCGGGCGACCTCGGCGCTCGATCGCTCTTCCGGGCTCGTGCAGAACGTGACGATGAGCTGGTTCTTCTCGATCGGCAGGTCGATGGGCCCCTCGGTGATGTGCTCGGGGTCGAGGCGGATCGCCTTGGGAATCGAGAGCGGGCTGGTCGCGTAGTCGGCGGGGACGCGCACATCGAGAAGCACGGGATTCAACCCGCTCTCCAGGAAGTCGACGACCTGGCCCGGATGGACTCGATGCCAATTGCGCTTCCATCGTCGGACTCCCCATACGCCCCACGTGCTGACGCTCAGCAGCGCCAGCGCGCCGGCGGTCGTCCACGCCCAGGGAAAGGTCGGGTCGGCGGGTGGGCGAGCCTGTACTCCGCCTCCCGCATCGAGCGCTTGACGACCACGAGGCCCGGCAGCAATCCATCCGCTTCACGGAACTTCGCGAGCGCGAGCGAGTATCGCTCGCCCAGCAGGGCCGTGACGCCGGCCGCCCATACCGGATTGAACCGACTCTCACCCGGCTTCACCGCGGTGCCCGCCAGGAAGGCGCGCACGTCCTTGGCGGGAATCAGGAAATTGAAGCCCTGGACCTCCGCGTCGCCGCGGAGGGAGATGAACGTCATGACGCCGACGACGGATCCGCTGTCATCCACCGCGGGCCCGCCACTGTTTCCATGGACGGCGGAAGCGTCCGTCTGGATCACGTCCTGACCGATGGCGTCCGTGTTGAATCCCGACACCTGTCCCTTCGTGGCGGACGCCTCCTTCAACGCCGTCCGGCTGAGGAGCTCGTGATCCCTGACCACTCCCGGGAAGCCCAGGATGTGGAGGTCGTCGCCGAGCTTGGGCTCCTTGTCCGTGATCGACAGGGCCGGATACGCTCCCGTCCCGGATTTTCAGCAAGGCGAGATCGCGCCCGGAATCCTTGAGCGGATTGCCCTTGGCGTCGAGCGTGATGGGTGCGCTGAACTTCGCGACCTGGGCCTCGAGATTGGCACCGTTGGACAGCAGCACGCTTACCCGCCCCGTCGGCGCGAGCGTGACCGCGGCGATGGGAATCGCGCGCAGCAGCTCTTCCTCGAGGTCAGGCCGCTCACCCCGCGCGAGCCCGCGCGCCTTCAGCGCGGGGTACACACAGCCTTCCTCGACCGCCCTCAGCTTCAGGTTGAACTCGACCCACGGCGGCACACGGTATGCGGGATCGATGACGTGCGCATTGGTGATGAGGTAGCCCCGACCATCCACGAACCATCCAGTGCCGACCTCGATGAACGGCTTCGGGCTGACCGTGATGGGACCCTGGCCACAATTCACCGTCGCGCTCGCCTTGACTTCGGCGCTGACGAGCGCGACAGCCGGCACGGCGAGGAGCAAGGCCTCCTGGACGGAGACGGCGAACGAAGGCAAAGGTGTGGCGGCAAGGCCGGCGCTCGCAGCCAGCACTGTGGCCCACCGCACTCTCGAAGCTCTCGCGTTCATCGGGTCAGGGCCCGACATGTTAGCACTGCTCGCCGGAGGGAAACCGCAGGCGGTCCTCTCCTGGAGAAACCCGTCGTTCACGGGCGGCTCGGCATGCACCGGGCGGCGGATCGCCGCGGCGTCTGGTCTATGGCGCGGTCGAGGCTACCCCTGCTCCGGCGCCGGCTCCACCTGGACCAGGCAGGTGTTGTAGGTGGTAGCGCCGCACGGCCTGCCAGGCGGTCGTCGGTCAGGACATTGGCGCAGCCCCTTCCCGTCGTCGCCCCGCTCGTCCGGCGTGAACCACGCTCCTCCCGGATGGACTCGACGCCAGGGGCGATCCGGTCCGTGACCTGCTGGCCGGCAGCACGGTGGCGCCGCGCGCGTCAGCTCGGCGCAGCCACTCGATCTCCGTCTTGTCGTTGTAGGTCTCGATGCCGACGCGGCGGGCGAGGTCGGCGAGATGTCGATGTCGTTCCGGCACTCGTACATCGGCGCGATCGCCTGCTTCATGAAGTCGCGTAGTGGCCGGCGCCCGCCACGGCGTGTGCGTCGTTGCGCTCCCAGAAGGTCGTGGCGGGCAGCACGATGTCGGCGTAGCGGGCGGTCGGGGTGAGGAGTGGTCCTGGGCCACGAAGAACTCGATGCACGTCCAGGGCTGCGACGGTCTTGTTCGCGTTGGGGCACTGGTTGAGGACCCTACCAACGCCGTGTGACGCCGATCCGTCGTCGATCGTCTTGACTGGCTCGCGCGCCGCCGTCTAGACTCGCGGCGTGTCCACGACGCTGTGCGCGCCCGATGTCCTGGCCCAGGGACGGCGATGGTCGGTGATGAACTGGACGCGATCGCCCAGGGCCTGGCGGGCCGTGGTGCGTGACCACCTGGTCGATGATGCGGGACCGATCGCTGTCGCGCTGCCCAGCACCCCGAGGGCGTCGCGCTGCTCGTGCGCGCTGACCTCGCTGCCGCCGGCAGTGATCCTCCCTGCACCCGGATGTGCGGGCCTGGCGCTCGCAGCCGGCAATCCCGATCGGCACGCCACTCGTCCTGCCGCCTGCGCTGGCCAACCTGGCGCCCGACGGCGAGAAGGTCGGCCTCGTCCCCTTCGTGCTGCCCGAGGCCTCGACCCGTGCGGCCGGGCCGCTGCTCGGCGCGTTCAGCGGCGGCGGCATCGTGCAGTTCACCTCGGGGTCCACCGGGCCCCCGAAGCCCGTGTTCTTTCCCATGCCCACGTACCTCGCCGGTGTCCAAAGCCGCGTTCGCGCGATGGGTCTCGATCCGGTGCCGGCATCGCCATGTCGGCGTCGCCCGTGTACGGCCGGGGCTGCGGTACCTCGCCACCGCCGTGGTCCTCGGCGGCCCGCTCGCCCTCCTCGATCCCCACGATCATCGGCAGGCTCTGGTCACTCTCGCCGAGCCCGCCCTCGGCTGCTGGCGCGCTACGCGTCACCTGGCCGATGCGCTCACCCATCCTGCGTCCTTACGGGTCCGGCCGTGGTGCCGCGCCTCTGCGTGGTGGGCACGCCCCTCCGCCGGCGCTGCACGACGCGTTCGTCGCGCGGTTCGAGGGTGCCGCTCCGCCAGGGTTGCTCCTCGACGGAAACAGGACCGATCTGCCTCGACGTCAGGGCCGCCCGGGCGCGTGGAGCGAGATACGGTCGGGACGCCCCTCCACGGTGTCGAGGTTCGTGTCGGCGACGATCCGACCCAGCCGTTCGAGCCCGAGCGCGTGGGGCGGATCTGGGCGCGCGGTCCGGGCCAGATGGCGGGCTACGGATTCCCGCCGCACGTCGAGCGCCCAGGTGACGTGGACGGGTGGTGGCCCACTCGGGACCTGGGACGGGTTCGCGCCGACGGGTATCTCGTCCTTGCCGGCAGGATCGACGACGCGATCCGGACCCGGGACAACCGCACTGTGAACCTCGCCCACGTGGCCGCAAGTTTCGGTCAGCTCGCGGCCGTGCGGGACGCGGTCGTGGTGCGCTCAGGCGGTCGACGGCGGCCGGTCCGGTCCCTCGGCGCCGTTGTCGGGTCGCGAGAGAGGCGGAGCACGGCGGCGACCCTGCCGGGCGAAGCTGGCCTCGGTGCTGCCGCCGTGGTTGTGGCGCCCCGTGTGATCAGGCCGGTGGCAGCCTCCTACCGCGGCTGCCGAACGGCAAAGCCGGACCGGCAGGCGTGCGCGCGGCTGCTGGCCGAGCGGATGCCGCGCGGATGGACGAACGGACGCTCGTCGATCAGCTGCGCGGAATCGTGAGCGGCGTCGCGGGCGATGCGCGCATGCCCGCCGACTTCGACGACAACACGCCGCTGGCCGAGGGAGGGCTCTGGCTCGACTCGGTCGAGAGCTGCTCAAGTGATCCTCGCCTGCGAGGACATGTTCGAATCACGTTCGAGCCGGGCGAGGGCTGATCGGCGACGGGCTCAGGTCGCTCGGGACGCTCGCCAATGTGATCCGGCGAAGGTCCGCGTCTCCCGCGAGGCCCCGGATCGGCGTCGCGGGCGTCGTCGTGAACCGTCGTGCTGCCCTTCCCGCTCCTGGTGGCTCCGGGGCTTCACGGCCCGCTGGCGGAGCCCGCCCGGCGTATCACGCGCCGGGTCTGGGCGCTCTTGATGCTGCTCGACATCCTGCCTTGGCCGAGGGGAGGACGTTCTCGCCGGAATGTTCATGCTCGTCGGGCTCGTGCGGCCGCGCCGGCGACGAGGCGCGCTCGCCCTGGCGAAGTCAATGGGGCGAACACGGCCGTGGCGTGTCACCGCGGCGCTGTGCGCGTTTCTCCGGACGCTGGGTCGCCCGCATGTACCTGCTCGGCATCCGCCGCCCCGACGATCTCTGCGCCGAGTCCTCGTGATCGAGGGGGCGCACCAGCTCGAGCGGTGCCTGGCCCGGCTAGCCATCCTCCTGGGGTTCCACCTGGGACCGCCGTGCGGCGAGATGATCTTCCGCGTGCTCGGACTTCCGGTGACGCGCCTGGGGTGGCGTGATCGTGACGCCTGCCCCGAGTGGTGGAGCGAGGGTGGCGCCCTTCGCGCAATCGGCGCCGCTCTCGCGGGCCGCGGCGACCGCGACAACTGGCCGGCCGTGCTCTACCAGGGCCGACGGATCGCCTTCTCGACGGCGGGAAGGTCCACGTCATGGCCGACGGCGAGGGCCGGCAGGTCTTCCGCCTGCCGCTGTCGGTCGGCAGTTTCCGATCGCCGCTGGTTGGCTCACACTTCACCGACTTACCGGCGCCCGCTCATTCCGGTGCTGCATCACCTCGACGGGCGCCGGCATGTCGTCCAGATCCACGCGCCGCTGCCGGCCGTGGATCCGGACCGGCCGGAGGACCTCCGTGTCTGGCGGGACCGCCTGACGGACCTCGTCGAGGACTGCATCGGGCGGTTCCCGGAGCGGTGCCCCCACCTCGTCCTGGTCATCGACCCGACCACGGGTCCCGCCGAGGGATACCCCGGCCGGCGTAGCCAGCCAGTACGAGAGCAGGAGCTGGAGCCACGGCATCGAGGTAAGGCGTGAAGCGCTTCGCGTTGCCCCGCATCAGCTGAGGCCGGCGGGCTGCGGCGCTTGGGCGATCGCCCCTTCATTCGATCTCTTTATAGCGTCACGGCACGACCTCTACCGTTGCCATCATCCCTTTATCCTCGTGCCCAAGGATGTGGCAGTGATAGACGAATTTGCCGATCTGTTGCGGCCGCGTGAACGGGATGTCCACGACGATGCGCTGAACCGGGGGGCAGTGGAAAATTATCAGTGCAGAGTCTTGAAGTCTTTTGAAGCTTTGCGGTCCCCGAGACACGCGTTGGCCTTCTCGCCATCGACGAGCGCGATTTCGCGGACGCGAAAACGCGTCTGATGAATGTGAAAGTTGTGGCACTCATCGGTGTCGTTAACGAGCACCCAGCGTTCGACCGATCCATAGCGGATGCAGAGATCGGACGGATTATCCGGCGTGCCGAAAGAGGGATAGTCGCCCGGCTTCGGCGTGCCATCCTTGTCGATATCCGGAAGCTTCACGCTGTTCTCGCCTAATTCCAGCCTGGAACTTGTCGCCAAGCAGTCCGAAATGTGTCCAATAGGTCTTGGCTAGGCCGTTGCCAAATCGAATGACCCGCACGTGTCCAGCAGGCAGAGGAACGGGTGAGCAACTCGTTGCCGACTGAGCTTTGGTGACCAGCTTGCATTGCGTGAGGCAGCATCTCTGTGCGGATGCGACTGCGCGGCGGTGTTTCGTTTTGGTCTCGATCGCTCGCGTTGGATTATTCGCTGGATCGGGCTGAAGTGACGCGAGCCTGAATCGGAGAAATCTCTTGCGCGCGCTGCGTCCGGTCTCCTTTGAACACGATGCGTGCGAGCGCGATCGCCGGCCAATGATCGCCTGCGTCCCGCTCCTGATCGCCCGTGTCGAGTCCGAGTGTTCGAAGCTCAGCGATCACGTCTGACTTAGGCAGGACGCACTGCCTGCGCACTATGGTCCCCACGCCGAGCTCGCAAGGATCGATGAGTAATTCGGCGCGCGCGCTGGGCATAAGTACAAGCTCATCGAAGCCTGAGTGTTGGGCTGCGTCCTGATCGAGCGTGCCGCCGTCAAGGGCGAGGACGCGCATCCTGAGTGGTTTGCGGCGTGCCTGCAGAACCGCTCGTCACCACCAGCTGGAGGCGATAACTCGCGTCTGCGCTGGCATTCGTTATCCGCCAGATCTGCGGCTTCCAGCACGTAGCGTGATTGTCGGGTAAATCACTCCGCTCACCGGAAAGCCCACGTTCCTGTTGATGGCGACGCTTCGTCGGTATCTCTGGGAGCACAAATACCGCGTCGCAGCCGCCACTCCTCTTCAGAGAGAGGAGCGAGGCGTCCGCAAAAGTCCGAGTCATACTTGATATTTCGTGTTGCCACGCCGCTATGGGGATCCGCGGGCAGGAGGTGCAGGTCCTTCAGCATCAGCCATTTCACATCGAACCGTCGTTGCAAGCGAGTCTGTCCGTATGGTCGATCCACATAAAGGAGCAACGACATGCCGCCGCCGACCTGGGTTGAGGCTCCATCCGTGAGGATGGGGATGCATCCAGAACAGCCCCGTCGGATGATCGTGTGGCAGCGGGTATCGGTACTGCAATTGTCCGAGCACCGTGGAGCCATGCGCCGGCATCGGGGTCGTGAGATTCCGCGCGGCAGGGGTTTGCAAAGGTGCGCCCGCGGACGGACCGTTCGAGGCGACGAAAATGTTATCGCCCTGGGTCGCGCAAGGGTTCGCGGCGGCAGCCGTCGGCACGAGCACGCCGTGCGTGTGCAGATTGGTGAACGGCACTTCCGGGTGTTCCTGTGATGCGCTGGAAGGGACCAGACTGCAGATCATTGATCAAGCGGACGTTTAGTGTCTGCCCCTGCTGAGCGACAACTGACCGGGGGAAGAGCGAAGGTGCTGTTCCATTCACGCCATATAAATAGAGACCATCTATTCGCAACGTGCGGTTGGCAGCGCCATCTGCGGCGCCTACGGGGACTGTTGCTCTAACTTTATTCGTTGCACGGAGTGAAATGGTAAACGACGATGAGGAGGGCGCACTGATGATGCGTGCGGCGAGGCAGCTCAACGAGGTGCCGCGTACGCGCCCGCGTAGCATTGTCGCCATACTAGCAAACAGAATGCAAAGGACCGAGTGGTGCATGACGTGCGTCATTTTGCCGGAGACTTTGGTGGCTTCAGCTGACCATATTACGGGCGGCTCGGCATGCGCCGGGCGGCGGAGCGCTACGGCGTCGTAATCTATGTCGCGGGCGGATGCGACCCGTGCTCCGGCGCCGGCTCCACCTGGACCAGGCAGGTGTTGTAGGTGGTGGCGCCGCTCGGCGCCGAGCGGTCGTCGGTCAGGACATTGGCGCAGCCCTTCCGGTCGTCGCCCCGCTCGTCGGGCGTGAACCACGCCCCCTCCCGGATGGACACGACGCCCGGCGCGATCCGGTCCGTGACCTTGGCCGGCAGCACGGTGGCGCCGCGGTCGTTGAAGACGCGGACGCGCTGCCCGTCGGCGATGCCTCGCGCGGCGGCGTCCGCGGTGTGGAGCCAGACGTCGTCGCGGTCGGCCCGGGCCAGGACCTCCTGGTTGCCGTGGATGGAGTGGGTCCGGGCCCGCGACTTCGGGGTGCAGAGCTGAAGCGGGTGCCGCGGATCGGCCGTCGACGGGCGGGATCCACGTCGGGATGGGCGGGATGCGGCCGAGGCCGTAGGGGTCGGGATTGGCGGCGAGCGCCATCGAGTAGACCTCGATCTTGCCCGACGGCGTCGTGAACTTGTAGCGGTCGGGCTCGCGGATCTCCCGGGCGAAGGCCACCGCGTCCTCGGGCGCGGGGAGCCGGAGCCAGGCCCTTGTCCATGAAGGTCTCGAAGTCGTCGACGGCGTCCCGCGTCAGCTCGCGCAGCCACTCGATCTCCGTCTTGTCGTTGTAGGCCTGGATGCCGACGCGGCGGGCGAGGTCGGCGAAGATGTCGATGTCGTTCCGGCACTCGTACATCGGCGCGATGGCCTGCTTCATGAAGATCGCGTAGTGGCCCGCGCCCGCCCACGGCGTGTGCACGTCGTTGCGCTCCCAGAAGGTCGTGGCGGGCAGCACGATGTCGGCGTAGCGGGCGGTCGGGGTGAGGAAGTGGTCCTGGGCCACGAAGAACTCGATGCCGTCCAGGGCCGCGACGGTCTTGTTCGCGTTGGGGCACTGGTTGAAGAGGTCGCCCGCCGCCGAGTAGACCATCTTGATGTCGGCGGGATAGCCGCCCGCCTTGCCCCGGGTCAGGAGGTCGGCGAGCAGCGGCGAGGACACGCGCGCGGCGATCGGGTTGGCTCCGGCCGGCAGGCTCTTGATGCCGGAGCGTCCGGTGGCGCCGTTGCTCGTGCCCGAGTTGCCGCCCGCGATGCCCACGTTGCCGGTGATGGCGGCGAGCGCGTAGGCGGCCCGGTGGAACTGCTCGCCGTAGGCCGTTCGCCCCGGGGCGTAGCCGCACTGCAGCGCCGCCGGCTTCGACGTGGCGAACTCCACGGCCAGTCGCCGGATCGTCTCCGCCGGGATCCCCGTGATCTCGGCCGCCCACTCGGGCGTCTTCCGCACGCCGTCCGCGAGGCCGAGCAGGTACGAGCGGTACGAGCTCCCCGCCGGCGCGCCGGGCGGCAGGTGATCCTCGTCGAAGCCCAGCACGTAGCGGTCGCAGTACGCCTGGTCCTGCCGGCCCTCGCTCGCGATCACGTACGCCATCGCGATCAGCGCGGCGGCGTCGGTGGACGGCCGGATGAAGACGTGCTCGTCGGCCAGATCGCGGCTCGACCGGGTCTGCCGCGGGTCGACGCAGACGATCCGCACGCCCTGCTTCTTGGCCCGCTTGAGGTACTGCAAGGTGTTCGTGCCGAACGTCCCGTCGGCCGGGCTCCAGCCCCACATCACGATCAGCTTCGAGTTGGGGTAGTCGGTGGGCTCGCGCCCGGCGCTCTTGTACTCCGCCTTGGCGCCGTACGTCATGTGCACCGCGAAGATCTCCGCCTCCGCCGACATGTTCGACCACAGCTCCGTGCAGCCGCCGAACATGTAGAGGAAGCGCTGGGCCGCGGCGCGGTTGTGGAGCATGGACAGGTTGCCCGAGCGGGAGGCGTCGAGGATGGCGGCGTTGCCGTACGCGTCCCGGATGCGCAACATCTCGCGCGCCACCTCGTCGAGCGCGGCGTCCCACGAGATCGGCTCGAACCGGCCCGGAGCCGCGCGGTCCGGTCCGGCGCAGCGGCTGCTTCAGGCGGTCGGGATGGTAGACGCGCTCGACCTGGCCGAAGCCGCGGACGCAGGCGTGGAGCGGGGGCAGCTCGAACGTCCACTTCCGCGGGTCGGTGGAGATCTTCACGATGCGGCCTTCCACCACGTGGGCGTTGACCACGCAGCGCCCTCCGCAGTTGTGGCCGCAGGTGCTGGTGACGACGGTCTCGCCCGCGCGGGGGTCGACGCGCGGAGCTTCGTAGATGGTGCGTGGGGTCAATGGTCCCTCCTGGGCGAACAGCGTATCACCATTGCGCCGCCTTCATCGCCCGGAACGTGTAGCTCGGATACGGGTGGCCGGGGCCTCAGAGAAACGCGCGCTCGAGCGGTACGAGAAACTGGATGCCGGGGATGGTGAGGCGGCTCAGGCGATCGTCATTGGTGATGAAGAGGTCCACCCCGACTTGAGCCGCGCAGGCGAAGCTGGATGGCATCCGGCGGCCGGATGTTCCGGTTGCGTCGGATCTCCGCGTATCGGCGGGCGGTCTCGCGATCGAACGCGATGAGGCGAGCCGTCTGGGCGAGGACGTCCTCGTATCGCTGGCGCAGGGCTTCATTGCCTCGTTCAGCCGGCTTCACGAGCACCTCGCCCAGCGTCAGCGTCGAGGTGCACAGCTCATCGTCACGCTCCAGCATTCGCTCCCGGATCTCGGTCACCCGGGCTGACCGCGGACCGGAGCCCTCCAGGAGATAAATGAAGAGGTTGGTGTCCCAGAAGACCCGGCTCACTCCCACCCCTCGCGCAGGCGACGGACGTACTGGTCGGCATGCTCATCCGCCCAGAGCTCCCGGCCGGAGCCCCGCAGGGCGAGGAGAGATCCGCCCCGGAGCTTGAGGCCGCGCTGCGGCGCGTACTCTCGCGCATACCAGTCGAGCAGCGGGTGGTACCTGGGCGGGATCGCCGAGCGAGCGGGCGTCGTCTTGGCCCCCGCCGGGCCTCATGGGCGGGGTCTCCCGGTCGATAGAGACGCCGGCGGTTCGGTCCCGTCTCGACAAGCATCAGATAGCGGCCCGGGTTCGGGGGCGGTTGGCCACGCAGTGGAGGTTGGCGTGCAGGTACACGCCCGGGCGCAGCTCCGGGGTGAGCCCCTCCTGCCGGGCCCGCTCGACGATCTCGGCGACCGTGAAGTCCGCCCGGTCCGGGTGCTCGCGATGGAGGAGGGCGGTCGCCAGCCACACCTCGTCGGCCACCTTGAGCTCATGCCTGACTTTACTGGCGCTTCTTGGTCTGAGATGTTTGTTTCATAGTTTCAATGTTGAATGGATTATTTCAAAGTCAAGCCAGACCGGGGCCCGGACGGCCACGCGTCGGCGTAGAAGATTCCACAGCACGTATCGGCTCTCGTGGCTCGCCGGGATCGGTTTCCGCAGTCCTGAACGCAGCGACCAGACTCGGTCGCTGCGTTCGGGACTGCAAACCGATGAACAATGCATGCTGTGAAACTCATTAAGATCCGGAAGCTGGCTTTGAGTAATCCATTCAGCGAGTAAACATCATCTAGGTAGCTTTTCGGTGGCCTTCCAGATGGCCCTCCTCCATCGCGAGGCGGACTTCGATCGCCGAGATCGTCAGCGGGCGACCACCCCAGACTACGACCGGGTGTGCTGCTACGCGCCAACCTCCACTGCGTAACTCGGCCCAGACCAAACCATGTCGAGGCAGACAACCGCCGATACCGAACATGAGCCGACGGCGTCGACGTCAAAAAAATCGCAGACACCGCCCCGCCTTCATTCGCTGCGACTTCTCGAGACGTTCCTCTCCCCGCCGGAGATCCCGGCACCGGGGCGAGTGCCGGCCGTCGCAGGAGTGGAGACTTTACCTCCTGGAGGAGCTCAGTCACGGTCAGCCCGAGTATTGCCTCGACAGCTGACGCTGTTGAACTGGGCTGTACGCCAGCTGAGAATCGCTCGTCAGCGTTCGATCACGAGACCGCCCTTACGCGAATCCGACATTATCCGGTAACTAGCATAGCGATATCGAGATTGGATCTGTGACGTCATGGCCATCCAGTTTCTCGTGCAGTCAGCTCGACTACGTTCCGGGCGATGAACGGCTGATACGCTGTTCTCCCGGGAGAACCGTGACGCATCACGGCTCACGCGTCGACGCCCGCAGGCGGACCGTCGTCGCTGCGGCCACAACTGCGGAGAGGCTGCGTCAACGCCCGCGTGATGAAGATAAATCTCCACCGACCCGTACCACCGCGCGGCGCGCCAGCGTCATCCCGACTGCGCGCCGTTCCGACACCGCTTCAGGCGATCTCGTACCGCCCTCAGTAATGTGGCGCGCAGATGCGCATCCGGTTGCCTGCCGCCGCCATTCTCGACGCGCGGCGGCATGCTCTGGCCTGCATGTTCGGCGATAATGGTCGAGCTGCAGCATGTCGTCGCGGTGCTATGGCATGGCGCGGCGGGATACCCCAACTCAGCTGATCTGTTGTGGGCGACGCGACGCGTTTGAACGCCTCGCGGGCACTGGGCAAGCGGGTGCGGACATCGTCTGCGTCATTGTCGAGCTCTGGCCGACGATTACACTCATCCGGCAGATCCACCGTGCTGCCGCGCGTCTGATGGCTCGCGTGATCTCGCCGCAGACCGGCGCATTGCCGTCTTTGAACTGTCGGTAGAACACCGCCCGGCGCCAGCAGAGCTCAGCTACCGCTCCTACCTGCTCGACACCGCGGGCTGGCATTTACGGCCAAGATCACCTCCCCGGCGGGCGTCGGCGACTGGCCGTGAATTCGCCACCTCGAAGAGCCGGCGGCGCTGGCCAGCCCGGGGCGAAGCGCGGCTGATTCACACCGGGCGCCTACGCCATAGCCGCATCGCGATGGGCGGCTTCCGACGAGTAACGGCGCCGCTGCGCTCCGGCTGCCGTAGGCACGCGCGTGTCCTCGCCACCTCTGACGAGATCTCTGCCGACGTAAGATGATCTTTGCGGGCGACATCAACGGCTCAGTGCTAATCGCGGCCTGGACGATCATTATGGCCCGAAGTTACTCTCACCCGACCCGCCGACGCCATTTCTTTGAATTTAACATTCAAATCTTTGCGTGGTGGCCGACTGTGCTCATGGCTTGTCGCCGATGCCGGTGCCGTTATTCACCATTATCGCTCGACCTCTTCCACCGCGTCACGTCGGCAGCTGGGCAACGATCAGTGGCTGCGCAGTAACGCGGACGTGCGGCGCTCAGTTCATGGACGGGAGCCTGGCTCATGCTCCCGGCTGTTGGCCCGGGAGTCAGCCCGACCGCTACGTCGACTCTACTCGATGCCTGATCCCGATCCGACCTCGACGCATCCGCCCCTGGATCCCGTCGCGATACGACCGCTCATCGAATGAACCGACAGCCAGGTCTGACGACCCGACCGCGACGACGTCTGTCCCGCATCGCGGTTTGCCGCGCGAACATCTTGGCTGGCGGCATCCGTCTTTGACGGCACGTGTTGCCGCCCGCCGGATTGGCGGCGATCCATCGGAGGAGGCGTGGTTCGGGGCGACGACGAAGGGCCGCCCAATGCCGACGACACCGCTTCAGCACCTGCAACCTGCCTCAATTCAGTGGAAGCCGGCGCCGGAGCGAGGTCATCTTCGCGACATATTGACGCCGTAGCGCTCCGGCACGCGCGGAAACACCAAATCGCGCAGCAAATGACGCACGTCGCTACTCGATCACATTCTGTTGCTAGTATGGCGACAATGCCACCGGGCGACCGCGCAGCACCTCTAACCGGGTGCCTGCCGCCCTCGCCGCCATCGATAAGTTTACCTTCATCGTGCGACGGAAGCGGTCACCGTAGGCTTTGCAGATGGCGCGCCAACCACGCGTTACGAATGGATGGGCATCTATTATGGCGATGAATCGTTGGCACCGGTCGTTAATCAAAAGCGGGACGAATCGTGATCTCGATCCCTTCCAGCGTCTGGTACCCGGAAGTGCAAATTCTCCAATCTGCGCGCAGCGTCGTCATGCACCGACGACCTGCTCGCAATGCGACCCAGACATTCTTTGCCACAAGTCGACGATCCGTCTGCGAGCGCACCTTCTGCCGCTGTGCTCCGTATTGCGGTAGCTCGGACGTGCGGTGCCGTACCCTGTTTGAACAATATCCCCCGCCCTCGCAGTGGGGCTCGGCGAGACCACTGTGATGAGCCATGCGACTGTGACGACAAATGTGTGGCTGATGGCGAGGACATGCGCCTGCTGCGAATCTGCTGGCGGCGTGGTAACAGTATCAGAACATGATAGTTTTGCGGACACCTGGCCTCTGAGGGCTGCAGCTGGCCTCCCAGGCAGGCGTCGCCATCCAGTAGGAGTGAGCCTACATTGAGTGACAATCCTTCGTGCGGGAAATGCAGATCTGCTTGGACAACGGGTACCCGGCACTGGCATATGCCCCTCCAGATGTGGTATTACAAGCACGCCTGGCTCTCAGCTCGTGACGGCTGGCACCGGGTTTGGCTTTACTCGAATCGATCGGTTGTGCTTGGCGCGCATGAATCGATCCTTGCGAACCGACGTGGATGTAGTGCGCGGGCGGTGCGATTCGCGACGATCATTCGTCATCCTGCCGATCATGAACGAAGTCAGAGAGTGATGGCAGCTTGAGTCGTCGCCGTGACATAGATCAGATGAGGGCGATCTCAGCGCCGACGCGAGACAGCACGAAGCGCTTCTTACGCGCACTCGTCGCCGTGATAATACCATATAGACGCTGACTGGCTTGCGCACCGGCAATCCCCGGCGGATGTTCCGTCGACACTCTATCGAACTACCCGATGTGTCGATATCGGGCGATCCCGCCATCCGGCCGGTCGGATCCGCGGCCGGCAACGCTGGATCGTTTATTCGGCGCCATCGGGTGTGACAGCGCTCGTCGGTGAGCCAACCGGCGGCGTCAGCTCTTCGACCAGTAACAGGCGATCGACCCGTGACGTGGACCTTCCGCCGTCAGCGATCGATCGGCCCCTGGTACGGCCGGTGGTTGTCGCCACGAGCCCGCGACGGTGGGGCATCGCTTCCGCCATCGAAAGGCAACGCGCCCCCCCAGGCGTCGCCAGACGAGCGCGTCGCCGCGATGATGAACCCCCGGGGCGAAGTACCGCGTCGGTGAATGCGCCCTCGACAGATCGTCGAGAACGGCGCAGTGCGACAACGTCCAGCCGCACACTGGCACCGCTGACACGCCGCGACGTCTGCCCCGTTGACTCGCCGGGACGGCGCGCTGTCGCCATTTGACCACAGCTGGCTGTCGGCAGCCCTCGACTGGGCTGGATATCGAGCGGCATCAGCGCCAGTGTGATCGCCGGGCTGAACTGCGTAGATCAGTGGTAGCACGACGGTCTACGACGACACGACGCTACGATCCGAACGGACATACTTCGAATACGATGACGGCGTTATTCTCGCCCGGCTCGGGCAATGATCTCGAACGCTCAATCTCGCAGATCGCGGATTCGATGGATTATCAAGCAATCAACGTGTTATCGTCGTTTGAACGCATCACCCGACGCGCCGCTCGCGATCCGCGGCGACGATAGTCCATCGCGGCGACATCCGCTCGATGGCCGCATGGCGACGACTCGCGATTCTGGCTGACGCTCCCGTCGATGCCACTCGCGCTCAACAGAACCGCGCGGCAACCACGCGGCAATGACCAGCGGCTGAACATGCGGTATCAGGTCAGATCGCGTCGTCGATCCCTGCCGGCAGACGACCTGTCGTCCTGATCCGAGTGACCACCACCCGTCCGACCTGGGCAATATCCATCAGCCCGCCATCTGGCCCGGAACCACTGTTGTCGGGCTGGCCCAGTCAGATCCGACGTGACCTCTTCCGCGCTCGGCGATCATCGTCTGTTTGCGTCAGGCTGAACTGGCGACAAGCGCGTCGTCGCCAGTACCACGCGGGAAACGACCGGATCAGATTACAATGGGTGCATCGAAGCAGGCTGCCTTTCAGTGAGGGCAGCTCGCGAAGTGATACTGCCGATGATGGCAGTGTACTGCAGGCCTGAACCTCAGGCGACCGTGAGATGCCGCTGGATCAGCCATCTTTACCAGATGATTTACCGGCACGACATGGGCTACGACTCAGAAAGCCCGGTTGAATAACGACTGCCGCGAGGCGCGATCAGCAGCGACAGCCCGCAGGTCGAACAGCGTTGGGCGACGATGATCGGGCTTTCCAGCAACCAGCGCAGGCTTTTCCCAGATGGCACGTCTGACGTTGCAGCTGCAAGCGCCAGCCCGAATCCAGCGATGCGGGATCACTGCCGGCGGCACGCAGATCAGCGACGAGCGCAACGACGCCGCCTCGGGTCCCTGAACGGCGACAACGATCGATCCGACCGAGGTGGTCACGCACCACGTTGGAAGCGATCGCGTCGGACAATCGCGGACCATCGCCGTCCTGGAAGAGCCGGAACATCGGGCGGACGCGGCGGCGCGCGAGCCGGATCAAGACGATCGACGACGGATCGGCGATCACGGCGCAGGGTCTCAATACAACGCAGGCTCGCGTACCGTCGCGATAGACATCAGTGGCAACTGACCCGGGTTCCCCGACCGCCCGCCATCGTGCTGCCGCCGACAGCTACTGGGGGCAACGTATGCACACCGCGATGAAGCAGGCGATCGCCGAGCGCGAGGTGCCAGACATTCGACCTCGCCACCGCGTCGGCTCAGATTTAACAGACGGAGATCAGTGGCTGCGCAGTGACCGCGCGGCTACACCGTAGATGGCATTATCGGAAGAGCGTGATTCACGCCGAACAGCGAGAACGGTAATGTCGACGGTTCAACTCGGCTTTCGTTTTGACGCCTGCACCTGTACAGTCCAGATGAAGCCGGCGCCGGAGTATATGCATTTTCGCGCCATGGCATTCGCCCTTCAGCCGCTGTGACAGAATTTCTCCGGGAAGTTGCTGCGGTTTCACTCCGACAGCCAGTGCTGAGACTGTTGATGAACGCGAGCGTGAACCAGTGCGAAATACTACACGCAGCTTCGTTCTGTAGACCATTGCCGACTGTGCGCTCGTGGCACCGAAATCAAGTGCGACGATGGGCCAGTCGACCAGAAGCCGAATAAATCGAGAGATCGGCGTGCTAAATATTCAACTGTGAGTCAGTTCAACGAGCCGGCAGAGAAAACTACTGCGCTGGCGCACGCGGGTTCGCGGGGTGGCACGGCCTGATGCCGAAGGAAAAACGCGGTCGCGGCGCGGTTAGCTGGTAGCGGCGTCGCTTCTGCGCAGTCACCCGGCGATCTGGCCTGTATCCACGTCGATCGCGAACAACATCGACTCAGTCGAGATCGCAATCACATCTTCAGACCTGGCGCAAATCGACGAGCTTAATCGGGATCCCAGCTGCGGACATATCGATCAGAGTGGGTGGACACTCCGCACCGTTTATGGAAGGCGGTGGCAGCCCGCGGTGGATGACGATGTATAAAGATGGAAATCATTGATCTCCCTCGACATGAGATCCAGACAATTCTGATTCCGCGGCCATGCGCTCTGGCAGTTTCCGTGAAGCAGATTGAAGCCGCTCAATGACGCCCGGCCGGCGTCACGGCTACCAACTCGCTGCGTCGCGGATTCCGTGGGCGTGCCGTGCTGCTGAACCTCGATCAGGCGCTCGGTCGCGAGGGCGTGGACACAAGCCCGCCCCGACCCGACCCTTCCCCTGAATACTACGCTGCTGAGCGTCATTGAGTGTGAAAGATCCGACGATGAAATTTACATCCGAACCTGGAGTCATCGTATATCCCCGCCGACTGCGCGATGCTGTCAGAACGTCGACACAATCGCCAGGCCACATCATTTGCCGAGAACCAGCTCGCGTCACGTTAAGCGCGAGCGGAGGCGATCAGTGCGTCGCCGGCTTCCTGCGCGGGTGTATATCGATCTCAGGGCGGTCTTCGGCACGTGGACCTCTGCCGTGAATCACCCTCGTCGGGTCAGTCTGGAACCCTGCGCAACGTATCAGCAGCCACTTCCGGCGATAATCAGGAAGAACACGGCAAACCTCGCACGCGGGCACGGTAGATCGTGAAGCGAACGCCGCCTCAGTGGTGAAGGGGAGCTGCTGAGGCGAACTGGCTGTTAGCAGCGCCGCGTTCGGCGTGGAAAGCGTTTGTGGCTGATCCGGGACCATTGGCGACTCCTCGAGGCCTCACTCAGTCAGCTTCGGATCAGGGCGAGACTTCGACCTGCAGTAGACCAGTGGCCACGCGAGTGCCACTGCTCACGCGGGCCTGAGCCTGGCGGCTGGGATGGATGGAGCTCAGAGACGAGGGCATGCCGGCAGCTCCGGCCACCGACCCAACGGGCGGCAGGAGACAGATCTCGATCAGGCCCAGGACTCGCCTCCAGCCGCCCACGCCCCCGGGACTCGGCGTCAGCTGGGGCACTCCACCGTTACTGGCGTGTCTGGAGGATTGCGTTCCCTTCGGAGGACCCAGCACGTCTGGATGCGTGCGAGCACGTAGGCACATTTAGCCTCGACGGCTGGAAGATCGGCCAGGCAATATCCAGCATGGCGTGTCGTGTGAAGATCTGGTTGATACCGATAGCGCAGACCATATCTCTCGCCCACGCGTGCAGCAAACTCCGTCAGTGGCGACGACCTTCCGATGCCGGGAGGCGATCTCCGGTACCTCTGCGAAGATTTGATGAAGTTACCCAACGACGCGAATGCGCGGCCAGCGATCCCCGCGTAGCGGTGCGGATGACGATCAGCAATACCGACAGCGATCACGGAATTTCGTTTACCCAGTGGGCGATCACCTGAGGACGGTCGACCGGGCCTGGCGTCAGGCGACCCATCGAAGGCAATACGTAA
>ERZ1370068.1976-contig-11937_pt1 | contig 74149 bp, 95 predicted proteins | sample MGYA00561227_ERZ1370068 | MGnify/ENA primary metagenome ERZ1370068 (study PRJEB38410, sample SAMEA6850437) | metagenome | study: Metagenomic assessment of the ecological functions of the soil: analysis of the soil microbiota associated with the... | reverse complement strand
GTATTACTTCGTTCCAGTTACGTATTGCTCCACGGCGCGTCACCTACGACCGCGAGATGCGGCAGGTGCTGGGCAAAAACTTTACCCCACCCAACTGCTAGAGCGCGACATAAAGAAGGTCCATCTCTATCCACGAGGTGTTCCATGCCGGGCAAGGCACTGGCGGCGACCAACGAAGTGATCGTGATGAACATCGACTACGCGACACGCCGTTCCGCGGCCGGCAGCGCCGGTGGCCGAGCGGCTGGGCGCTGTGCTTGAGCCCACAGGATCTGCCGCGTCCGGCCAAGGCCGGGCGGGTCGCGGCCTCTCACATGAAAAACGGCATTCCGGCGGGGGCGGGGTAACGGGCGCGGTCGGCACCGCTTTCGACGACGGCGTGTGAAGCGCGTCGCGCGGGCATAAACGGCTTTTCAGCGGGTTGGTTTCAGGATAGTATGCGCACCAGCTTACGGCGCCGTCAGGCTTGTATTCGACGGGCCGGAAATTGCGCACGGCGCGCGTCGGGCCGTCGCTCGAGGCCATGACGAGTCGACGCGGTCAGCCGGCCTTGAAAGGCCCGGCACGGCCAGTTCCCGGGCATTGATGAACAACGTCCCGCTGGCCGACGCGCCGCGATAGCGATCCGACATCGAATAGAGGTGGTGTTGTATTGATCGTGGCTGCGTACCGTCGTGAGCCACAGCACTTCCAGGTCATTCCTGGTGCGGATCCTCCTCCGAGTCCTCGAACTTTCCGCAGGGCCCGGCCCGTCGCGACGGCGTTGCCCAAATCCGCTCGCGGCGGTCGAGTCAGGTGAAACCGCCAGGCACGCGGATGCGCGTTGAAATCTTGAAAGATCAGGGAAAACCGCCTCGATCGCAGCGCGGATACGATCGTAGTCACGGCGACGAGCTCTTCCAGTTCTGCTGACCGGTCGCGCCGGGGTGGCCTCAGGCGAGGCCGGCGACGATGGCGGGTTCGCTGCAGGCCATGCGCCGGCGTGTTTCACTCTTACATCGAGGCAGCGGTTCCACAATCGACATCGAGTCCTCGACGGTGACGGGTTACGGACCGGTGGCCTGGACGTCGATCTCGGTGCGACCAAGACAGGGCAGGATCAAAGCTTCCCGGTACGGCGCGGACGAAGGTGGCCACGATTGAGCTTAGGCCGAGATCTCTTACCGTGAGACAGGCAAGAACACTGTGCCGGGTGAAACTGCGGTCAGGATACCTGGCGCGAGACGCCTGAAGACTGACTGCTACCAACTGCCCGCGCGCCGCTCGCTTCAGCGCGGGCTGAAACGTCGACGCCGTGGGCACGCGGCAGCGCCTCTCCAGGCTGCTATAGAATTCCGGCTGTGGACTTTCGGTGATGCCGACCGTGCGGTCGCCTGGACATTGGGGACGGCCGCGCGCGGGGCACCGTCCGGCTTTAAACATGGCCTTCGCGCAACGGCGCGATTAACGATCGCTGCACTTTCACGCTACCGCGTTGGTGTGCGGTGATACCATTCCACGATGATGGTCGCTGAGGGCGCCATGCGATCCCCGGCCGAGGCGACTGCGTTACGGTTGAGGCCGATTGGCGCTCGACCTTGGGTTGTCATGCGCAAGTCGGCGGCGACACCGCTCAGAAGCCGTCAATTTGGTCTCTGACGAAATCGGCGTCGACGACGCGGCGCGCCGCTGAACCACCACGTCAGCATCAGCGTGATTACTGGCGGCTTCATCATGCCCTTCAGCGCCACCAGCATCGCCGCCGACGCGCCTGGAGCAGCAAAGGCTCTCGCCAGTCCGGTGGAGCTCAGCGTCACCATCTCACAGTGGGTCCTGGCGCCTGAAACTCCAACGGCGAATTCTGCGAAATGGGTTGAAGAGAGATGATGTGCGCGCGCGGCGCGGCGCGCAGGCGTTCCAGCTCTTCCGTGGACTGTTGGTGCCGGGGACTGGCGAGATGAAGATCGCGCGTCGGCAGCGAGATGAAATCCTCAAGCAGCACCATTATGCCCTTAGCGACGCCCGGCGATTCAGGCAGGCCGACACTACGTTCGCCTCAACGGCATAACTCGACAGTCAGGAAATTGTTGGTGCCGTATTTAGCGCCCCGAAGAGCTGGTAGAGGAACGCCTCGTTTGGAGCGGCCCGACGGCGGGGCTTCAGCCGCATTGGATTCGGCCCAGCGCAGAGGTGGATGGCGAGCGATAGCGCCAGGCATCAGCTACAGCTATTGATCGAACATGTGTGGTGGTTCAAGCAAAATCATAGACCATCAGGGTGGTGGAAAGAACCGGCACTGCATCTCTGAAGCGCGTAGTCTCCCTGGCCTTCAGGCTGCGCTGACGGTATGCGCCGCGGCAAACGGCGGCGGCACGGCGGTGCTCCCAAAGCTCCATGGCGCCGTTCTCGCAGAATTCAAACGACGAGGGCAGTAGCGGGAGGATGACCAAGCGCAACTTGGGGCGGAAAATCACGGTCCACTGGAACTGATTCATCGTACAGCAATCCTTTGCCGCGAACTCACAACGCCTTGCTCGACAAGGGCTTCGCCAGTCGCCTTGAGGCACCCCAGCCACCGGCTGGATAACGATAAGATTTGGTCTTTCGAGTTACAGTGGGACCTCAATTCCTGACTTGACTCCGCGAAACCTCGCGAATTTATGCCGCCAGGCGTGGCTCACTGATCCGCGCAATGGGGTCGTGTCAAGGCACTCGCGCACGCAGTGGCACGTCAAGCCGCTGTTTCAACCGCCGATGCAGAGAATGACGGGATCCCGCGGCACGAGGCTTTCCGAAAAGCGCACCTAGAGCGAAACCTGCGTTGGGCGACGCTGCGGCAGCGGTGCGGCGTGGCTCAGGTAAAAACGCTTGAGGCAAGGTGGTGAAGTGGGCACTGGACCGAAGCCGTTTGAGGCGACTGGCAGGTACAGTGGGGATCGCGCATGTAACACGCGCGCTCGGTCTCGCCGGCGCAGGACAAAGTCATGCGGGCGTCTGCCCGTCGCCACCTGAACGGCCGCGAAGCGAATCCTCGTCCGGCCTGCGGCGCGCGCAGATCGGCGAGCGTGATGCGCGACGGCAAGATGGGTGTTGACGTAGTCGACGACCACGCTTCAGGCGCCACTTCGGCAGAGGCGCCATGCGCCGCCCGGCAGCCGGCAGATCGCCGTTGCCGCGCATGCTCAGCAGCCGGGTGAGGATGGCCGGGCAGAGTGCCTCGACATAGGCGCGACGAGGTCCTTCTCGACACCGTCAAGGGCGAGGAGCGCTTGGACTCAGGCGCTCGACGGCGGACTCCGCGCGACACGCGGATCGACGACCAGAACCCCGTGAGAGCCGGCCTCGTCGCGTTGAGATCCTTCAGGCGTTCGGCGAGTGCCGCGCTCACCACGTGGAAGTGCGCGGCATTCTCTCCCGACTGCGCGATGCCGGCTGCATCCGGCCGGTCCATTACCGAAATCAGGATTTCCCTGCGGTCGAACAGGATCTTGACCAGATGCCCGCGCGACCTCGCGTCGACTGCCGCACCGTCGCCTCGAGCGACGGGCGAGAAGCTGGTGCGTTACAGCGGCATTGGCGTCGTCCGGCAGCGACCGCATCAACATTGCCTCACTCCTCCACAAGGTCCGGGAACTGTCGAAGTCTCCTCCGTCGGCGGCCGCGCATCCATCCTACGTGCGGTGGTAGCCCGACTCATACTTCCGTATAGACGGGCACGTGCCGCCGATCCTTCCGTGCCAAACGGCAATTCCACGGCCTTCTCGAAGACCTCGCGTGGGGCCGGAGGCTGCCAAATCTCGCTTCGACAGGCCGCTGCCTGGCCTGAAAGGTCGAGCGATGAATGACATGACTGCAAGAGAGCGGCGCATTGCCCCGCTCAGCACCGCGTCGGGCCTCGGGACCAATGCCATCAGGGACCTTTCGACGTCCCCGACGACGCTGCTGGCCGACGTCTTCGCGCTCTACGTGAAGACCAAGAACTTCCACTGGCACATCTCGGGACCGCACTTCCGCGACTATCACCTGCTGCTCGACGAGCAGGCCGACCAGATCTATCGCCACGACGGATCCGATCGCCGAGCGCGTGCGCAAGCTCGGCGGCACCACGCTGCGCTCGATCGGCCACGATCAGCCGCCTGCAGCGCGTGGCTCGACAACGACGCCGAGCTACGTCGACGCCGCTCGACCATGCTCGCCGAGCTCCGCGACGACAACAGAGCAGCTCACCGCCTACATGCGCGAGACCCACGCGCTTTGCGGCAGAGCACAACGACGTTGGCGACCGCGCAGCCTGCTCGAAAACTGGATCGACGAAATCCGAACGGCGCACCTGGTTCCCGTTCAGGAGGCGGCCCGTTGAGCGAGCGGCGGCCTCAGGGTGGGGACGCCAAGCCTGGCCAGCACCTCGCGCCGCTCGATGCGGTAGGAGCAGCCAGTTGCGGATCCACTTGAAGCCGATGCGCTCGTAGGAAGCCGCGCGCCGGGTTCCAGTCGAGCACGTTGAGGTCGATGCGCCTGAAGCCCCTGGCGGCGCATTCCTGGGCCAGCGCCTGCATCAGCGCCCGCGCCACGCCGCCGCGCCGCTCCTCGGGCACCACCCAGATGTCCTCGATGAAGATGCCGCGCGCTCGCGGTCCAGACCGAGTAGTTGAAGGTGTAGAGGGCGAAGCCGACCGGCTTGCCGCCGCGCTCGGCGATCAGGGCGGCGAACTGCGGATCCTCGCCGAAGCCGTCGCGCGCCAGGGTCTGCGGCGTCGAGGTGACGGCATCGGGTTCGTCCTCGTAGGTCGAGAGATCGACCGCAGAAGCGATGCAGCAGCTCGACGTCGTCGACTGTCGCCAGCGCGAACGATTATCGACGCGGGCACCGATGCCTTTTTCAGACGGCAAGAAAACCTCCATCGACCGCCAGGATGCGCGCCGGTCACGTAGCTCGCCGCAGTCGGAGCAGAGGAACACGACCGGCCCGACAAGTTCCTCGGGCTGGCCGACGCGCTTCATCGGCACATGCGTCGGGAAAGCCTCGAGCCGCTTGGGATCGGCGATCGTCGGCTCGGCCATGGCGGTGGCGATGATGCCGGGCGCGATGGCGTTCACCCGCACGCCGTCGGGCGCCAGCTCCGCCGCCAGCGCGCGCGTGAACTGGGCGATGGCGCCCTTGGACACCGGATAGACGCCGCTGCCGGCGGGCGCGGTGAAGGAATTTATCGAGCGCGATATTGACCACGGCGCCGTGCGTGCGCTTGAGCTGATCGGCGAAGGCCGAGGTGACGTTGAACGCGCCGTCGACATTCCACCGCCAGTGGTCTTGTCCCAGCGCGCTCGCGGCCATCGGCCGCGGCATGTTGCCGCGCAGGAAGATGCCGGCGTTGTTGACCAGGATGCGGATCGGCCCGATCAGCAGGGCGATGTCCTCGGCGAGCTTGCGGCAGCCCTCGTGGTCGGTGACGTCGAGCGCATAGCCGCGCGCCTCGCCGCCTGCCCTGACGATGCTCTCGCGCCATGGCATGGGCGGCGTCGATGTCGATATCGGTCACGATCACCTTGGCGCCGGCCTCGGCCAGGCCGCGGGCGATGGCGGCGCCGTTGCCGCGGCCGGCGCCGGTGACGAGGGCCAGGCGTCCGGTGAGAAGGTCTTTCAGCATGCTGCACTCATAGATCCAGTGAGTGGCACGCTCATCGCTGGCAGCCATGAAGACGCTGCCACTGGCGCTGGCGCGCTCAACAAGCACGCTGCGGTTGCTTGATCAGCGCCGCCCATCTGCGGTCGCGTTCGGCGGTCCAGATGCGCGGATGGTCGAGGCCCTTGGCCTCGTCGTAGGCGCGCGACACGTCGAACGGCATGCAGTGCTCGAAGATCACCCAGTTGCCGTAGCGCGGCTGCAGGCGCCGCCATCGCCTTGTCGTAGGCGCTGCTTCAGCGAATCGCCGGCCTCGGCGCTCGGCGACACCGCCTTGCAGAGAGTCGCTCGAGGAAGGCCTGCGTGCCGGCGATGCCCTCCTCGACCGCATCCTCGCCGGCCAGCGCGTCGCCGCGGCCGGGCACCAGCGCCAGCGGCCTTGAGATCGCGCAGCTTCTGCAGCGTCTCGCGGCCAGTCCTTGTAGTGCGCGTCGCCGGCATAGGGCGTGGCGCCGTATTCGACCAGGTCGCCGCTGAACAGGGTGCGTCTCCTCGGGCAGCCAGACGATGGTGTCGCCCTTGGTGTGGCCGCGGCCGGCATGGATGATGTCGACCTGCAGCTTGCCCAGCCAGAGCGTCATGCGGTCGTTGAAGGTGATGGTGGGCCAGGTCAGGCCGGGAATGGTCTCGACCGCCTGGAACAGGCGCGGGAAGCGCTGCGATCTCGGACTTCGTAGTCCTGCGCGCCGCGCTCGACGATCATCTCGCGCGTCGCCTCGCTGCAGATGATGTGCTGCGGCTCCGTAGGCCGATGGCGCCCAGCACGCGCACGGCGTGATAGTGCGACAGCACCACGTACTTGATCGGCTTGTCGGTGACGCTGCGGATGCGCTCGATCACCGTGCTGCGCCATCTCGGGCGTCGCCTGGGTGTCGATCACCATGACCGCGTCGTCGCCGACCACGATGCCGGTGTTGGGATCGCCCTCGGCGGTGAAGGCGTAGGCGTGCTCGGACAGACGGCTGAAGGTGATCTTCTTTTCCGCCATGTCGGCCTGCGAGGCGAAGGCCCTGGCCATCGACGTCTCTCCCTGATCCTGATGCGTGACTCCTGCAGCGGGCCTAATCAGCGTCGCGCCGACGATTCACAGGCTCGGATGTCGTCGGACCGTACTTGTGGTAGCGCCGCGCGATCGCCGGTGCGCACCGTGACCTCGAAGGCATCGTTGTCGCGCTCCATGCGCAGCGTCACCGCCGTGCCGGCCGGACCGCTCGCCCACAGCTTGCGATAGAAGTCGGCGCACGTCGTCCAGCACCTCGCCGTTCAGCGCATGCAGGATGTCGCCGCGCTGCAGCCCGGCGCGATCGGCCGGGCCGCCGTCGGAGATGCCGGCGATCACGAGCTGGCCCATGTGCTCGACCGTGTGGAGGCCGAGCCACGGCGCGCGGCGGCGTCGAGACCGGCCGTTGTCCACCAGCTCGCTGGAAGATCGGCTTCAGGCGGTTGATCGGCACGTACATGTTGCCGGGAAAGGCCGGCGCGCCCGGACCGAGCGCCTCCTGCACCAGCAGCGAGCCGACGCCCAGCAGCGTGCCGTCCTGGCCGATCAGGGCCGAGCCGCCCCACAGCGGATAGGCCGGCACGGTGAAGATGGCGTTGTCGAGCAGATACTCCCAGTAGCCGGCGAACTCGCGCCGGCCGGCGACCTTGACCTTGAGCGTCGCCTTCTCGCCGCCCAGCCCGCGACGATAGGCCTCGCTGCGCAGCTCCAGCGCTGTCAGGAATCGCCGAACGCGCATCGGCGTGCGCCGGATCGGCCGCTCGGTGCGGACCAGGCCGAAGCCGCTTTCGTAGTCGTAGCCGCACGATGTAGGCCGGCACGCTCGTGGCCGTCGATGTCGGTGATGGTGACGGTGTCGGCTTCCATGATCAGGTAGCCGATGGTGACGGATCAGGCCGTCGTCGTCGATCAGGACGCCGTGGCCCTCGCGCTCCGTGCCGAGCGTCTGGGCCGAGCGGCGGTCCTGGGGATGGTGGTGCGCAGGCCGACCACGGCCGGCAGCACGCCGGCGCACCGCGCGGCGGCAGATTGGACACGCCGGGCAGCCGCGCTTCGACGCCTTCCCGGCCGGTCGGAGCCATGACCCGCGCCGTTCGCGGAACCGTTCAACCCTCGGGCCATCGGCACACCTCCACGTCCACGCTGGCGCAGTCCCCTGCGCAAAGATAGGCGTCTGCGCGCTGCCGATTGCTATATGACGCTGCATGGCGCCCCCGCCGATCCGTTCGAAATCACCGACGATCCCGTCCCCGGCCGATCCCCAGCCGGCGCGGCGCGCCGTCGTGCCCACGGCCCATCTCGACGGGCTGAACGAGGAGCAGCGCCAGGCGGTTAGTCCACCGAGGGCGGCCGCTGCTGGTGCTGGCCGGCGCCGGCACCGGCAAGACCCGCGTGCTGACCACCCGGATCGCCCATCTGCTGATCACCGGCCGCGCGCGGCCCTCGCAGATCCTGGCCGTCACCTTCACCAACAAGGCGGCGCGCGAGATGCTCGACCGCGTCGCCAGCCTGATCGGCGGCGCGGCCGACGGCATGTGGCTCGGCACCTTCCATGCGATCGGCGTGCGCGTGCTGCGCCGCCATGCCGAGCTGGTCGGGCTGAAGAGCAACTTCACCATCCTCGACACCGACGACCAGACGCGGCTGATCAAGCAGCTGCTGCAGGCCGAGAGCATCGACGACAAGAAATGGCCGGCCGCGCGTGCTGTCGCGGCATCATCCAGCGCTGGAAGGACCGCGCGCTCACGCCCGACAAGGTGTCGCGGCGACGATGCCGGCGAGTTCGCCAACGGCAAGGCGGCCGAGATCTACCGCCAGTACCAGGAGCGCCTCGCCGAGGTGAACGCCGTCGATTTCGGCGACCTGGTGCATGCACTGCGTCGACGCTGTGGCAGACAGCATCCCGACGTGCTGGCGCAGTATCACCGCCGCTTCCGCCACATCCTGGTCGACGAGTACCAGGACACCAACGTCGCGCAGTATCTGTGGCTGCGGCTGCTGGCGCAGGGCACCGCAGGACGTCTGCTGCGTCGGCGACGACGACCAGTCGATCTACGGCTGGCGCGGCGCCGAGGTCGGCAACATCCTGCGCTTCGAGAAGGATTTCCCCGGCGCCACCATCGTGCGGCTGGAGCGCAACTACCGCTCGACGCCGCACATCCTGGCCGCCGCCTCGCACCTGATCTCCGCACAACGAGGGCCGGCTGGGCAAGACGCTGTGGACCGAGATGAAGGAAGGCGAGCGCATCTCGCTGCGCGGCGTGTGGGACGGCGACGAGGAGGCGCGCACGATCGGCGAGGAGATCGAGGCGCTGCAGCGCGACAAGCACGCGCTCAGCCAGATCGCCATCCTGGTGCGCGCCGGCTTCCAGACCCGCGAGTTCGAGGAACGCTTCATCACCATGGGCCTGCCCTACCGGGTGATCGGCGGCCCGCGCTTCTACGAGCGCCAGGAGATCCGCGACGCGCATGGCCTACTGCCGCGTCACCGTGCAGCCCGACGACGACCTCGCCTTCGAGCGCATCTACAACACGCCGCGCCGCGGCCTGGGCGAATCGGCGCTGCGCACGCTGCGGCTCATCCAGCGCGCCCAGAAGGTCTCGCTGTTCGAGGCGACGCGGCGGGCGCTCGAGACCGACGAGCTGAAGGCGCCGCCAGCGCAAGTCGCTGGGCGACCTCATCAAGAGCTTCGACCGCTGGCGCGCCATGCTCGACGGCATGAACCACGTCGAGGTGGTCGAGACCATCCTGGACGAGATCGGGCTACACCGACATGCTGCGCGCCGACCGCTCGCCCGAGGCCGAGGGCCGGCTGGAGAACCTGAAGGAGCTCACCAACGCCCTGCAGGAGTTCGACACCCTGCCCGCCTTCCTCGAGCACGTGGCGCTGCTGACCGACAATGCCGAGCGCGTCGGGCGGCGACATGGTGAGCGTCATGACCCTGCATGCCGCCAAGGGCCTGGAGTTCGACACCGTGTTCCTGCCGGGCTGGGAGGAAGGCCTGTTCCCCAACCAGCGCGCGCTCGACGACAAGGGCGTGGCCGGGCTCGAGGAGGAGCGGCGGCTGGCCTATGTCGGGCTGACGCGGGCGCGCAAGCGGGCCTACGTCTCCTTCGCCGCCAACCGCCGCGTGTTCAACCAGTGGCAGGCCGCCATCCCCTCGCGCTTCCTGCGCGAGCTGCCGACCGAGCAGCTGGCCGAGAGCAGCGACGCCGGCCTCTACGCCACCTATTCCGCCGGCCATCACGGCGGCCTGCGCGAGCAGGCGAGCGGCTTCGACTACGAGAGCCTGGGCGTCACCGGCGTCGGCCGCGCGCACGCGCTGGCGCGACGAGACGTTCGACGACCGCCGCGCCGTCGAGGGCGACAAGCGTCGACCTCAGCGTCGGCCAGCGCGTCTTCCACCAGAAGTTCGGCTACGGCCGCATCGTCGCGGTCGACGGCAACAAGCTCGACATCGAGTTCGAGAAGGCCGGCCCGAAGAAGGTTCTGGACAGCTTCATCGAGGCGGCGTGAGCGGCTGGAAGGCGTCGTTCGTCGTCCCGGCCGACCGAGCGCGCTGCCGCTGGGAAGCAGGCGCTGGAGCATCTGGCCGAGGACGGACTTCGTCGTCACCAGCCGCGAGGTCTCGCGCGACGGGCCGTGGCGCATCGAGATCTTCGGCGAGGGCGAGCAGAAGGTCGAGGGCCGCGCTGCGGCGATGCACCGGACCGCGCGCTGGGAGGAGCTGCCCGACACCGACTGGGTGGCCGAGAACCAGCGCTCCTTCCAGCCCTTCGCCGTCGGGCCGTTCTGGGTCCATCCCTCGCACGTCGCCGACGGCATGCCGGCCGGCCTGCTGCCGCTCTGCGATCGATGCCGGCCTGGCCTTCGGCACCGGCACGCACGCCACGACGCGCGGCTGCCTGAAGATGCTGGCGACGCTCGATCCGGCCGAGACGGCCAATGCCGTCGATGTCGGCTGCGGCAGCGGCATCCTCGCCATCGCCATGGCCAAGCTGTGGCAGCGCCCGGTGCTCGGCGGCGACAACGACGCCGAGGCGGTCGCCGTCGCGCGCGAGAATGCCGGACTGAACGGCGTCGGCGATCTCTGCCGCTTCGTGCACGCCAGCCGGCCTGCGAGCGCGCCGAACTCGCCAGGCGCGCGCCCTACGACCTCGTCGTCGCCAACATCCTGGCCGGGCCGCTGCTCGAGCTCGTCGGACTCGTTCGCCGCGGCGCGTGCGGCCGGGCGGCCGCGTGCTGCTGAGCGGGCTGCTGGTCGAGCAGGCCGACGACATCCTGTCGCCGCCTATGCGCCGCCAGCGGCTTCGCCTTCGAGCGCCGCATCGACCTCGAGACCGGCGGCGCGTGGTGGCGCACGCTGCTGCTGCGCCGCAGCCATGACGCAACGCAAAAAGGGCCGGCTTTCGCCGGCCCTTCTACGCTACGCTTACGCTACGCTACAGGCGGTTCACGCCGCGCGGCGCAAATTCTGGTTGGCCGCGACGACGGCGCCGGTGGCGCGCGTCGATCTGCGGGCTGACACCGTGCGGCGACCTCGCGGACCGCGAACGGGATGTCGCCACGGCACAGGCCGAGATCGGCCAGCTCGCGGTCGCTCATGCGGAAGCAGCTGGGCCTCGGCGGCGCGCAGCTTGAAGTCCGCCTTGATGCCGGCGACGAGGCGGCGCGCATTGGCGGCCGAGCCACAGGATCGCGTCCCCGAGGGCGTTGGCCATCAGCTCGGCGCGCGCGTAGCGGGCGCGCAGCTCGAGCAGCGCGGCGGTCCTCGAAGGACAAGCTGAGCTTGGTAATATCGTTTCCCCCGCCGGCGCAGTTTCGCTGGTCAGATCTTTCAAAGGTCCGAATCGGCTGGGTCATCATGGTCTACTCCTTCTATTGTGCGACGCGATACGCAATGCTGCAGTCGCACTAAGCAAATATAGAGCCTTGAGTTACAACAATAACGTGAGCCCCTGGAGCTTCTGCTATGCACTCAGCTGCATGGAGCCTAATAAATTGGCATTTCGCAGCTTGCGAAAGAACAAATATTGCTCAGTTTGCCTCTCCAAGACGCCACGCGTAGGGTCCGGCCGACCATGAGTTCCGCTCCCGACGACGTTCTTGAACTCCTCCGCCAGCGCGGCCGCCATCCGGACCCGTCGGCCCTCGATTCCTGATGCGCGGCGTCGCCGCCGCTCCCGAGGGGCTGGCCGGCCCGGAATGGGTCGAACTGATCGATCCCCAGGCCGATGCCGAACTGACCAAGGCGCTGACGGCGTGGCGGGCCGAGCTCGCCAAGGCCGACGACGGGCTCGACGCCGTCGCCGGCGCCGGCATCGCGCGCCTGGCGGCGCTGCGCGCCGAGCTGCAGCGCCGCGACCTCGCACGGCTTCGTCGTGCCGCGCGCCGACGAACATCAGGGCGAGTATGTGCCGCGCCGCTCGCAGCGGCTGGCCTGGCTCACCGGCTTCAGCGGCTCGGCCGGCCTCGCCATCGTGCTGGCCGACCGCGCGGCGATCTTCATCGACGGCCGCTACACGCTCGCCGTGCGCAGCCAGGTCGACACCGACGCCTTCGTGCCGCACCAGATCCCGGAGCAATCGCCGGAGGCGTGGATCGCCGACAACCTGCCCAAGGGCGGCAAGCTCGGCTTCGATCCCTGGCTGCAGACGGTCGACGGCCACGAGCGCTTTGCGCGCGCCTGCCAGCGCGCCGGCGGCGAGTTCGTGCCGGTCGATTCCAATCCGGTCGACGCGGTGTGGCCCGACCGGCCGCCGGCGCCGCTGGCGCCCGTGCTGCCGCATCCCGACGAGATTCGCCGGCGAGAGCAGCGAAGCCAAGCGCACGCGCATCGCCGGCATCGTCAGCGCCAAGGGCGCCGACGTGGCGCTGATCACCGCGCCCGATCTCGATCGCCTGGCTGCTGAACGTGCGCGGCGGCGACGTGCCGCGCACGCCGTTTGCGCTGGGCTTCGCGCTGCTGCACAGCGACGGCCATGTCGACCTCTTCATGGACCGCCGCAAGGTGCCCGACCGCACCCTGGCCTGGCTCGGCAACGCCGTGACCCTGGCGCCGCCCGACGAGCTGGCAGCCGCGCTCGACACGCTGGGCAAGGTGGGCAAGCGCGTGCTGATCGAGAGCGCGACGGCGCCGGTATGGGCGGCGACCCGCCTGCAGGCGGCCGGCGTGGCGCTGGTGCGCGACGCCGATCCGGTGGCGCTGCCCAAGGCCTGCAAGAACGCCGGTCGAGCTCGACGGCATCCGCGCGCGCCCATCGCCGCGACGGCGCCGCGGTCAGCCGCTTCCTGGGCTGGCTGGCGCGCGAGATCCAAGGAGCGGCAAGCTGCGCGAGATCGAGGCCTCCGACCGGCTGCAGGCGCTGCGCCAGCGAAACCGGCAAGCTGCGCGATCTGAGCTTCGACACCATCTCCGGCGCCGGTCCCAACGGCGCCATCGTGCATTACCGCGCCTCGCCGGCAGACCGAGCGCACGCTCGAGCCGGGCAGCCTCTATCTCGTCGATTCCGGCGGCGCAATATCGCGACGGCACGACCGACATCACCCGCACCGTGGCGATCGGCACGCCGAGCGCCGGAGATGCGCGACCGCTTCACCCGCGTGCTCAAGGGCCACATCGCGCTGGCCATGGCGCGCTTCCCGGCCGGCACCACCGGCTCGCAGCTCGATGCGCTGGCGCGCTACGCGCTGTGGCAGGCGGGCTCGACTACGACCACGGCACCGGCCACGGCGTCGGCGCCTATCTCTCGGTCCACGAGGGCCCGCAGCGCATCTCGAAGATGGCCAACAACGTCGCCCTGCAGCCCGGCATGATCGTCAGCAACGAGCCCGGCTACTACAAGACCGACGCCTACGGCATCCGCATCGAGAACCTGGTCGCGGTGCGCGAGGCCAAGATCGACGGCGCCGACCGCCGCTACCTCGAGTTCGAGACGCTGACCCTGGCGCCGATCGACCTGGCCTGCATCGAGCCCGAGCCTGCTGACCGACGCCGAACGGCAGTGGCTCAACGACTATCATCGCCGCGTGCGCGAGACGGTGGGGCTCGCAGGTCGACGAGGCGACACGGGCGTGGCTCGCCGAGGCGACCCGCGCGATCTAGCTCGCCCGGGCTCTGCGCTAATCCGTCAGGACAGTTCGGCCGAGCACGACGTCTTCATAGACATGGAGCGAAGGCAGTCCGCCTGTGTGCATGAAGAGCACCTTGGCGTTGGGCTTGAAGTGGCCCTGGCGCGCGAGGCCGATCGAGGCCTGCCATGATCTTTCCAGTATAGACCGGATCGAGCAGGATGCCTTCGGTCCGCGCCAGCATCTGAACAGCTTCCACCATCTTTGCGTTGGGCACGGAGTATTTCGGCTGCCAGTAGCCACCGAAGCTCTTTACCGCGTCGCGCGGCACCTTGCCGATCCCGAGCAGGTCGGCCACCGCCTGCGCCTCCTTATGAACCAGCGGCTCCTGGTCGGCGGGATCGCGGCTGACACCGATGCCGATCAGCGGGATCCTGATGCTGTTGCCGAAGAAACCCGCCACCATGCCGCCATGGGTTCCCGAGCTGCCCGGAGCCGACCACGACGGCATCGAGCGCCAGCCCCATGTCAAACCATTGCTGCTGCATTTCCTGCACGCACGCGACATAGCCCAACCCGCCAATCGCGTTCGAACCGCCACCCGGGATGAGTGTAGCCCTTGCGACCGAGCGAGGCGACTTCCTGCGCAACCTTCGACATCGCCGCGCCCATATCCGAACCGCCGGGCACCACGGTGATGGCTTCGACGCCCATCAACTCGAACATGAAATTGTTGCCGCCGGCGTCCTTCCGGTAGCTGCCGGGTACGCGCTCCTCGATCACGAAGCGGCACTTGAGGCCTTCCTTGACCGCGGCAGAGAGGGTGATGCGGCAATGATTGGACTGCGGCGCGCCGCAGGTGATCAGCGTATCGGCACCCTGTGCCAGCGCATCCGCCGCCAGGAACTCGAGCTTGCGGGTCTTGTTGCCGCCGGGAAAGAGGCCCAGCAGATCGTCACGCTTGATCCAGATCTCCGGACCGACGCCGCCCGGGCAACTCGCCGCCAGGGCCTTGGTAAAGTGCGGAAGCAGCTCAATCGGCGTGGGGGCATGAGTGTAGCTGGCGACGCGGAAAACGAGACAAATCCATTCGATCAACTCCAACGAGAGAGCTTCGATTGAGCGCCGCCACAAGCGCACGACGACAGATGAGCAGAAAATGACTGATTCCTTGATGATGCCGCAAGCGCGCCTGCTTGGGATGGTAAGCCCCGGATCGGCCAGGCATTTTCGGTCATCGATCCGGACGCGCTGGCAGGACAGCGCGGTCTATGATGGATGCCCGAATTGAAAATCCTGCGCTCGGCCATGCTGCAGGACGAAAATGTCGCGCGCGCCGGGCTGGCAGCGGTCTTGCCCACAGGGCCGGGCGGACGGGCCTGCAAGTTTATGAAGTGACAGTGCAAAAACGCTAAAAATCGCCTCCAGAGGCTGAGTTTCGCCGCTCAAGCGGGGGACTGTTACATCAGGACCACACTTGGGCAGCAATGCGTCAATGCAGGCTCCATTTGGTGGCGAGTGCAAAATCTCCGCGTAGAATTCGCTGCGCTGCGCAATGTCAGTCCGACGCGAAGCACACTCTCTGAAATTCTTCGACGAGGAGATACTGTATGAAGAAGGTCCTACTAGCGGCGGCGGCGGTGATGGTACTGCCAGCCATCGCCGAGGCCCAAGATGTTCAGATGCCCGGCGTCTATATCGGCGTCGAAGGCGGTCTGAACTGGATGTTCAACTCCACCATTCTGGGCGTCAGAACGTCTCGCCGCAGACGGGATGGGCACTGGGCGGCAAGATCGGTTACGACTTGCTCGGCCCACGCGTCGAAGTCGAAGGTCTCTATCGCCAGAACCAGACCGGCCAGTTCTTCGGCAACCGCGCCATCAACGGCCAGATCAGCCAAGTCTCGGCTATGGCCAACTTCCTGTACGACTTCAACGCCACGGGCACCTTCGTGCCCTATATCGGCGCCGGCGCCGGCATCGGGTTCGTTGATCTCGACACCAATCTCGGCAGTACGGTGTTTGCTTACCAGGGCATCCTCGGTGCCGGCTACAACTTCAGCCCGAACCTTCGGTTCAACCTCGAAGGCCGCTATTATCGGCACGACGAATCCGACGGTCGCCGGTTCGGCTGGAGCAACAACAACATCAGCCTGCTCGGCCAGCATCCAGGTGAAGTTCGGCTCGGCTCCGCCGCCGCCGCCGCCGCCGCCGCCGATGGTCGCGCCGCCGTCGTTCATGGTGTTCTTCGACTGGGACCGCTCGAACCTGTCGCAGCAGGCGCTGACCACGATCCAGCAGGCGGCCGACGCCTTCAAGACCAAGGGTAACGCCCGCATCACGGCGACCGGCCATACCGACACGTCGGGTCCGGAGAGCCTACAACATGGCGCTGTCGCTGCGTCGTGCCAACGCGGTCAAGGACGCTCTGGTCCGCGACGGCGTGCCGGCCGCAGGCGATCACGGTCATCGGCAAGGGCGAGAGCCAGCTGCTGGTGCCGACCGGCGACAACGTGCGCGAGCCGCAGAACCGCCGCGTCGAGATCGTCATCCAGTAGGACGATCCACGTACCAGGGACTTCTGGGAACGGCCGGGCTCAGCCCGGCCGTTTCTTTGCCAGGAGCGGGCCTGCAGGCCCGCGGTCCGCATGAGTCAGCCCGCCAACTTCAGCCACTCCGCTTCGGTCATGGTCTCGATGCCGAGCTCGGCCGCCTTGCGCGCCTTGGAGCCGGCATTCTCGCCCACCACCACGAGGCTGGTCTTCTTCGACACCGAGTCGGTGACCTTGGCGCCCAGCTCCTCGGCGCGCGCCTTGGCGGCGTCGCGGGTCATCGCCGAAAGCTCGCCGGTGAAGACCACGATCTTGTCCCGGAGCTTGGCGTCCGCCGCCACGACCCGGCGCTCGACCGGCTCGCACGGTGAGCTGCTTGCAGCAGGTCGCGGATGATCGCGACCGTGTGGCCCTCGCCGAAGAAGGCGCACATGGCGTCGGCCGTGGTGACGCCGATCTGCTCGACATTGCACAGCCGGCCGTAGCTCTGGCCGACCTCGGCCGCGGCCTTCTCCTTCTTCACCGCGATCGGGCTTCTTCTTGCGCTCCTTGGCGGCCTGCAGCATCTCGGCCAGCCAGCCGTCGGCGTCGCCATATTCCTGCGCCAGGATCTTGGCTGTCGCCTCGCCGATCAGCGGGATGCCGATGGCGTTGATGAAGCGGTCGAGCGAGATGGTGCGGCGCGCCTCGATGGCGGCGACGAGATTGCGCACCGACAGATCGCCCCAGCCCTCGCGCTTCTTGATCTCGTCGACCCGCTTGGGCAGGCGGAAGATGTCGCCGGGCACCTTCAGGAGCCCGTCGCGCCAGAAATTCTCGATATGCGTGCCGCCCAGCCCCTCGATGTCGAAGCAGTTGCGCGACACGAAGTGGCGCAGCCGCTCGACCTGCTGGAACGGGCATTCGAGCCCGCCGGAGCAGCGCCGCACCACGCCGCCCTCCTCGCTCTGCCACCTTGGTCTTGAGCGGACAGGGGCAGTGGGTGGGGAACTGGAACTTCGCGCGTCCTCTTCGGCCGCTCCTCGGGCACATAGCCCAGGACCTGCGGGATGACGTCGCCGGCGCGCTGCACGATCACCATGTCGCCGATGCGCACGTCCAGCCGCTCGATCTCGTCGGCATTGTGCAGGGTGGCGCGCGCCACCATCGACGCCGCCGACATTGACCGGCTCGAGATCGGCGACCGGCGTCAGCGCGCCGGTGCGGCCGACCTGGATCAAGATGCCGTTCAGTCGCGTGCGCGCCTGCTCGGCCGGGAACTTGTGGGCGATCGCCCAGCGCGGCGCGCGGCTCACGAAGCCCAGGCGCTCCTGCCAGTCGATGCGGTCGACCTTGTAGACGACGCCGTCGATGTCGTAGGGCAGCGACGGCGCGCTCGACGCTCATCTTGCGATAGAATGCGCGCACCTGCTCGGGCGTCCGGCAGAGCTGCGACAGCGGATTGACCTTGAAGCCCCAGTCCTTCGAGCAGCTTGCAGGTACTCGCTGTGGGTCTTCCAGCGAGCGCGGCTCGGCCTCGCCCCAGGCATAGGCGAAGAAGCGCAGCGGCCGGCGTCGCGGTGATCGCCGGGTCGAGCTGGCGCAGCGAGCCCGCGGCGGCGTTGCGCGGATTGGCGAAGACCTTCTCGCCGGCCGCCTCCTGGCGCTTGTTCATCTCCTGGAACGCCTTGCGCTCCATGTAGATCTCGCCGCGCACGTCGATCGCCTTGGGGAACTCTGCCCTTCAGCTTGTGCGGGATGTCCTTGACCGTCCGCAGATTGGCCGTGACGTCCTCGCCGGTCGTGCCGTCGCCGCGCGTGGCGCCGACGGTGAAGACGCCGTCCTCGTAGCGCAGGCTGATCGACAGGCCGTCGATCTTGGGCTCGCAGGCCAGCGCGATCTCGGCGTCGGGCTTGAGGTCGGTCTCGCGCTCCAGCGCGCGGCGCAGGCGGTCGAGAGAAGCCCTGCAGCTCCTCGTCGGTGAAGGCATTGTCGAGCGACAGCATGGGCCGCGCGTGCCGCACCTTGGCGAAGGCCGTGGTCGGCGTCGGCGCCACGCTGCTGCGTCGGGCTGAACATGTCGACGAGCTGCGGGAAGCGCGCCTCGATCGCCTTCAGGCGCTGGCGCAAGCTTGTCGTAGTCGGCGTCGGAGATCTCGGGCGAATCCTGCTCGTGATAGAGCTTGTCGTGATGCGCGATCTCCTCGGCCAGGCGCTTGTGCTCGGCGCGCGCCTGACGCTCGGTCAGCTCATCGACCGCGACGGAGGCTACGACCTTGGCGGCACGCGACATCGATCCTCTCTAACCTGCCGCCAGCAAGCCGGTCGGCGGCGGCGCGCGCCTCGGCCGTCACCTCGCGCGCCCGACAGCATGCGGGCGATCTCCTCGCGGCGGCCCTTGGCGTCGAGCGCCAGCACGTCGGTGCTGGCGGCGCTGCGGGTCGTCGTCTTGCGGATCAGCCAGTGCCGGTCGGCCACCGCCGCGACCTGCGGCGAATGCGTGACCACCAGCACCTGGACGTCCTTGGCCAGCCGCTTCAGCCGCTCGCCGACGGCCGCCGCGGTGGCGCCGCCGATGCCCGAATCGACCTCGTCGAATACGATCGTCCCGGCGTCGCCCATCTTGGCCAGGCAGACCTTCAGCGCCAGCAGGAAGCGCGACAGCTCGCCGCCCGAGGCGATCCGCGCGATCGGCGCGGGCGGCGTGCCGGGATTGGTGGCGACCGTGAACTGCACGCGGTCGGTGCCGGCCTCCGACCACTCGGCCTCGGGCAATGCGGCAAGGTCGGTGACGAACTTGGCCTTCTCGAGCTTGAGCGGGCCCGAGCTCGGCCGCGACCGCCCTGTCGAGCCGTGCCGCACCCTTGCGGCGGGCCGCCGCCTGCGCCTCGGCGGCGGCGACATAGGCGGCGCGCGCCGCCTTCGCCTCGCCCGCCAGGCGCTTTAAGCCCGGCCACGCCGTCGTCGAGGCGCCGCCAGCTGGCTGGCGAACTTGTCGGCCGAGCGCCGCCAGCTCGGGCACGGCGACATTGTGCTTGCGGGCGGCGGCGCGCAGCGCGAACAGGCGCTCCTCGATCTTCTCCAGCCGCGCCGGATCGAATTCCAGCGCATCTCGCGCGGCCTCGAGCTGGGCCTGCGCCTCGGTCGCCTCGCTCAGCGCCCGGTCGAGCGCCGCCAGCGCGGTGTCGAGGCGGCCCATGCGCCTTGTCGACGTTGCGCTCGATCAGGCGGTGCGCCGTGCGCAAGCGCCGTAACAGCGCCGCGGCCCTGCTCCAGCTCGGCCAGCGCCTGGGCCACCGCCTCGCCCAACGCGCTGCCGGCGCGCAGCAGCTGCCGTTCGCCGGCCAACGTCTCCTCGTCATCGGCTTGGGCGCGAGCGCCGCGAGTTCCTTCACCGCATGGCGCAGGAAATCCTCGTCGCGCCGCGCGGCGGCCGCAGCCGCTTCGGCGTCGGCGTGCGCCTGCTCGGCGCCGCGCCAGGCGCTGCCAGGCGCGCGCGCACCGCTTCGCCCTGCTTCTCGAGCCCGGCGAAAGGCATCGAGCGACGCGCGATGGGTCGCCATGTCCAGAAGGCCGTGCTGCTCCATCTGTCCCTGGATCTCGACCAGCGTGTCGCCCAGCCGGCGCAGCAGCGCCACCGACACCGGCTGGTCGTTGACGAAGGCGCGGCCGCGGCCGTCGGCGCCGACCAGGCGGCGCAGAGGTCAGGACGTCCTCGTCGTCGAGCGCCTGCTCGGCCAGGCACGGCGCGCGCCGGATGGTTCCTGGGCAGGTCGAACGACGCCGCCACCGATGCCTGGTCGCGCCGCCGCCGCACCGCGCCCGATTCGGCGCGGGCGCCGAGCGCCAGGCCGAGCGCGTCGATCAGGATGGACTTGCCGGCGCCGGTCTCGCCGGTCAGCGCGCCCAGTCCGCCGACGGCCTGCCCGCGGAACTGCGCGAGAAATTGAGGTCGAGCTTCTCGATCAGGACGAAGTCGCGGATCGAGAGCGAGACGAGCATGCAGGCCCGGTCAGAAGAGGCCGAAGAACCAGCGCGCTCTCGTCGACCGGCGCAGGGTGCCCTCGCCGGTCATCAGGTAGTAGCTGTCCTGATACCAGTCGCTGCCCGGGAAGTTGTAGCCCAGCACCGCCGCCGCCTCCTGGGCCTCGCTCTTGACGCCGAGCGACAGGTAGCTCTCGACCAGGCGATGCAGCGCCTCCGGCACGTGGGTGGTGGTCTGGTAGCGCTCGATCACGACGCGATAGCGGTTGATCGCGCCGATATACTGCTGAGTTCGCCTGATAGTAGCGGCCGACCGCCATCTCCTTGCCGGCGAGATGGTCGATGGCGAGCTCGACCTTGAGGCGCGCGTCGCGGGCATAGGGCGATTCGGGGAAGCGCTTGACGACTTCGGCCAGGGCGTCGAGCGCCTGCTGGGTGATGCGCTGGTCGCGGCCGACGTCGGAGATCTGCTCGTAGAAGCACAGCGCCTTCAGGTAGTAGGCGTAGGGGATGTCGCGGTGGCCGGGATGGAGCTGGATGAACCGGTCGAGCGCGATGATGGCCTCGTCGTACTTGTTCGACTGGTAGTAGGCGAAGGCGGCCATGATCTCGGCCTTGGTCGCCCACACCGAGTAGGGGTGCTGGCGGTCGACTTCCTCGAAGCCCTTGGCGGCGGCCTTGTATTCCTGCTGCCCGAGGGCATCGAGGGCGCGGTTGTAGAGAACCTCGACAGGCTGCTCGGCGTAGTTCGTGTCGTCGTCCGACGAGCCGCAGCCGCCAAGCGCGAGCGCATCGCCAGCAGCTGAGCGCCAGTCCGGCGACCGCGCCGCAAGCCTTACCTGAAACCGCTTTCGACATGCCCATCCGTCAAACCGTTGGGCCGGCGCGTTATATCACGCCGAAGCGAAAAAGAGGGGCCGTGCGGCCCCTCAAAGATGCGTGGAGAACGCCAGAACCTGCGTCAGTTGGCTTGCCGGCGCAGGAACGCGGGAATTTGCAGGTCGTCGTCATCTCGCGCGGGCTTGGCCCGCTCGGTGACGTCGAGATTGATCGAGGCCTGCGCCGGCGCCGGCCGCGGCGGCGCTTTGGGCGCGACGGCAACGACGTTCTCCGGCGCCGGACGCGTCGCCGGCGGCTCGGCGGTCGGCGGTGCCGCCGGCGGCGGTCGCCGTCGCCGGCTTGGGTGCCGCGAAGGCGCCGGTGATGCGCTGGAACAGGTTGGGCGAGCGGCTCTCGCACGGCCGGCCGCGCGGCAACCGGTCGCGCAACGGGCTCGCTGGTCCGCACCGGCGACCTTGGCCGGACGGCTGACGCGCCAGTCGTTTTCGTCGACCAGCGGCCGCTGGGCCGCCGCGGCCGGAGCCGGCGCGGCGGTGCGGCAGCAACCGCAGCGGCGGTGCGACCGGCGCAGGCGCCGGCGGCGGTGCGACCGGCGACTTCGGCCGGCGCCGCCATCATGACCTGCGCCGCGATCGGCGCTTCGGCGACCGGCGCGGGCGCCATCGACCGGCGGTCCGATGGCGTGCCGATGCCGGCGCAGCCTGGGCGACGGCCGGCATCGGTGCGGGCGCCGGTGGCGCCATCATCGGCGGCGCCGGCGGCGGCGACCGAGGGTCCGCGACCGGCGCCGCAGCCATGGGCGCGTGGCGGCGGCGGCGCGCATGGCGGCGACCGGCATGGCGACCCGTCCGACCGGCGGCGCGACCGGGCGGCTGAGCGCCGGCTGGCCGGTCTGCATCGGCCGGTTCATGTCGAGCGACAGGTAGTTCGGCGCCGGCTGCTGGGCGGCCATGGCGGCGATGCCGGTGGCGACCACCGACACGCGCATGCGGCCCTGCATCGTGGCGTCGAAGGTCGAGCCGAAGATGATGTTGGCGTCGGCGTCGACTTCCTCGCGGATGCGGTTGGCCGCCTCGTCGACCTCGTGCAGGGTCATGTCGAGGCCGCCGGTGATGTTGATGAGCACGCCCTTGGCGCCCTTCATCGAATGATCTTCCAGCAGCGGGTTGGAGATCGCGCTCTCGGCCGCGACGCGGCTGCGATCCTGGCCCTCGGCCTCGCCGGTGCCCATCATCGCCTTGCCCATCTCGCCCATCACCGTGCGGATGTCGGCGAAGTCGAGGTTGATGAGGCCGGGCATGACCATCAGGTCGGTGACGCCGCGCACGCCCATGTGCAGCACGTCGTCGGCCATCTTGAAGGCGTCGGCGAAGGTCGTCTTCTCGTTGGCGATCTTGAACAGGTTCTGGTTGGGAATGACGATCAGCGTATCGACGACCTTCTGCAGCTCCAGGATGCCCTGCTCGGCCGACTGCATGCGGCGACGGCCCTCGAAGTGGAACGGCTTGGTGACGACGCCGATGGTCAGGATGCCCTGCTCGCGCGCCGCCGCGGCGATGACCGGCGCCGCGCCGGTGCCGGTGCCGCCGCCCATGCCGGCGGTGACGAACACCATGTTGGCGCCGTCGAGCAGCTGCAGGATCTCGGCAGCGCCTCTTCGGCGGCCTGTCGGCCGACCTCGGGTCGCGCGCCGGCGCCCAGGCCCTGGGTGATGGTGATGCCGAGCTGGACGCGGCGGTCGGCGAGCGACTGGCCGAGCGCCTGGGCGTCGGTGTTGGCGACGATGAACTCCACGCCTTCGAGGCGCGGCGCTGATCATGTTGTTGACGGCGTTTCCACCCGCGCCACCGACCCCGACGACGGTGATACGCGGCTTAATCTCGGACTCCGTCTGAGGGAGACTGAGGTTGATTGTCATTAGGCACTTCTCCACGCAAACGAGGGGTTATCTGCTCGGAGCGACGGCGCGGGCCGTTTTTGAGAGACCCTTCACCGCCACCGGCTTTTCTTGCTTCTTATCAACAGCCTGTGGGGATTGCCCATCCCCACACAACATATTGCCTAAAAGTTCTCCCTAATCCAACTGCCAATGCGCCCAATTCGTCCTCGACGGGGCTTCCGTCGCGACCGGTTGAGCCTGCGCGGCGGCATGGTGGTTGATGCGCGAAGGCGAGCAGGCCTGCCGCCGCCGAAAAGGCCGGGCCACCCGTCGAATCCGGCCAGCCCGGCGAGCCGCAACGGCCCGCCGATGCGGACTTTCTTGTTGAGGATGGCCGCCGCGACTTCAGGCACGCCGTCGAGCTGGCAAGCCGCCGCCGACCAGGACGGCGCGGCCGCCGGCCAACTTATCCACACCGCTGGCCTCGAGCCGGTTGCGCACCAGCTCGAAGGTCTCCTCGATGCGCGGGCGGATGATGCCGACCAGGATCGAGCGCGGGATGTGGTTGGGCCGCGTGCGATCCTCCTCGCCGATCAGCGGCACGTCGATGATGTCGTACTCGTCGTTGGGCTTGGCGACGGCGCGGCCGATCTGGGTCTTCATGCGCTCGGCATGGGCGAGCGGCGTCGACAGGCCGCGGGCGATGTCGCGGGTGACGTGCTCGCCGCCGACCGGGATCGGTGTCGACGTGCACGAGATGGCCCTCGTAGAAGACGGCGATCGAGGTCGTGCCGCCGCCCATGTCGATCAGGGTGACGCCGAGGTCGCGCTCGTCGGACACCAGCGAGCTCAAGCCCGGAGGCGTGGGCCGCCACGACGCGCTCGGCGATCTCGAGATGGGCGCGGCGCACGCAGACCTGCAGGTTGCGCATCGCGCCGCTCGCCGCCGTGACCAGATGCACGTCGACGCCCAGCCGCTCGCCGAACATGCCGCGCGCGTCGCGCACCGGCGTGCCGTCGACCGAGTAGCCGATCGCCTCGGAATGGATGATGTCGCGGTCGGCGGTCTCGGCCGGCAGGTGGATGTGCTGCTGCACGCGGCGCACGTCGCGCTCGCCGATCTCGTGATGGCCGATCGCGACATCGAGGCTCTGGTTGTGCGAGGCGGCCGAGCCGCCGCTCACGCCGACGATGACCTCGCGCACATGCTCGCCGCACATCTCCTCCGCGGTCGACACCGCCGACGAGATGGCGCGCGTCGCCGCCTCCATGTCGACGATGTTGCCCGAGCGCATGCCCTGGGCCGGCTGGTGGCCGATGCCGACCACGCGCAGCCCCTGGCCGTCGACCCGCGCCACGAAGCAGACGACCTTGCTGGTGCCGATGTCGAGCGCTGCAATCACGCCGTTTCTTGTCTTCGCCACGATGTTCCCCGTCGCTACGCTTACACTTACCAGGTTCATCACTGGTCCGTCACACAGGTCCGGGCGTCGCCTCGCCCGAACTGCGTTTCTTGAGGTAGAGCTTGTCCGGCAGCCTGAGATCGACGACGCCGAACTCGCGCGACAGCAACTTGTGCTGGCGCGTCGAGCTTGGCGAGCTGCTTGAGCGCGGCGACCGCGTCTTCCTCGGGCAGCCAGATCTCGACGCCGTTGTTCAGGATCAGGTTCCAGCGCCGCTGGCCGACCCACACGGCGGCGCGCAGCTGGCGGGCGACGGCGGGCTCGTAGGCCAGCAGCAGCAGCAGCTCGCCGACATGCTCGGGCGCGCCGGCGCCGCCCAGCAGCAGCAGCGTCTCGGCGCCCGGCGGCATGCGGCTGGCGCGCACCGTGCGGCCGTCACGGTCGATCAGGGTGTATTCCGCCGCCGTTCTGCCAGATGGCGACGGCGCGGCGCTCGCTCAGCGTGACGTAGAGCGTGTCGGGCAGGCGGCGCTCGACGGTGGCGCTCGCCACCCAGTCGATCGCCTCGAGCCGCTGGCGCGAGGCCTGCAGGTCGATGCCGAGCAGCGAATCGCCCGGCCTGACGTCGAGCGCGGCCAGGATGGCGCTCGTGCTCGACATAGTCGCGGCCCTCGACCGTGACGTCGGTCAGCTTGAAGGGCGTGATGGCGCCGACGACGCCGCGCGAGACGGCATCGAGCGCGGTTGCGCGCCTCGACCAGCCAGCCTTCGCGCCACGCCCACCAGCCGCCGCCGCCGCCGCAGCCCAGCAGCAGCACGACGAGGCCGAGCAGCATCGGCTGGCGCCACAACGGCCGGCCGGTCTTGCTGCGGATCGGACCGCGCTTCTTGCGCGCGGTCGTAGTCGCGCCGCGGCGCGGCGCGCTTCTTGCGGCGGCGGCGCTCATGCCGGATGCCTCGCGTGGTCGACCATCCAGGTCATGAGCTGCGGGCCACGAGATGCCGGCCCATTTGGCCTGCTCCGGCGCCAGCGACAGCGGCGTCATGCCGGGCTGGGTGTTGAGCTCGAGCATGACCAGGCCCGACGTGCCGGGCTTGGAATCGTCCCAGCGCAGGTCGGCGCGGCTGAGACCGCTGCAGCCCAGCGCCTGGTGCGCCGTGAGCGCCCACTGCTTGGCCAGCTCGTAGACCTCGGTCGGGATCGGCGCCGGCACCAGATGCTCGGTGACGCCGTCGGTGTACTTGGCCTCGTAGTCGTAGAAGCGCGTGCGCGGGCGCAGCTCGGTGACGGCGACGGCGCTTGATCGTCCATCACCGCCACGGTGAGCTCGCGGCCGGGCACGAACTTCTCGACCAGCACCTTCTCGCCGAACGCCGCTTCGGCCACCTCGACGGCGGCGAGGTTGTCGCCCTCGCGCACGATATGCACGCCGACGCTCGAGCCCTGGTCGATCGGCTTCACGACATAGGGCCGCGGCATGGGATCGCCCGAGGCCAGCGCGCGGCGCTCGATCACCTTGCCCTGGGCGACGCGCATGCCGAGCGAGGTGAAGACGTGGCGCGCCATCGGCTTGTCCATGGCGATCGCCGAGGCGAGCACGCCGGAATGGGTGTAGGGCACGGCCAGCACTTCGAGCACGCCCTGGATGCAGCCATCCTCGCCGTACCTGCCGTGCAGGGCGTTGAACACCACGTCCGGCCCGCCGCCGCCGGCAGGACGCAGGAAGTCGACCAGCGCGCGCAGGTCGCGCTTCGACGTCGTATTCGACGACATCGTGGCCGCCTTCGCGCAGGCCCTCGGCGCAGGCCTTGCCGCTCACCAGCGAGACCTCGCGCTCGGGCGACCAGCCGCCCATCAGGACCGCGACCTTGCGCGTCATGCCGGCACCCCGAGGCGGCGGATTTCCCAGTCCAGCGCGGATGCCGCTCTTGCTCAAGCACGCGCCGCCGCACTTCCTCGCCCAGCGCCTCGATGTCGGTCGCCGTGGCGGCGCCGAGATTGATCAGGAAGTTGCAATGCTTCTCGGAGACCTGCGCGCTCGCCGATGCGCAGGCCGCGGCAGCCGGCGCTGATCGATCAGCTCCCACGCCTTGTGGCCGGGCGGATTGACGAAGGTCGAGCCGCCGGTGCGGCTGCGCGGCTGCGATCTCGGTGCGCACGGCATCGATCTCGGCGATGCGCCGCGCGATCGCGAGCTGATCGCCGGGCTGGCGCGCGCAGCCGCGCCGAGGTGAAGATCCAGTCGGCCGGCGCCTCGCTGTGGCGATAGCTGAAGCCGAGCTCGGCCGCGGCGACGCGGTGCAGACCGCTGCCGGCGCGATCGACCGCCTCGGCCGAGATCAGCACCTCGGCGAGCTCGCCGCCATAGGCGCCGGCATTCATCGCGCAGCGCGCCGCCGATCGTGCCGGGGATGCCGCTCAGGAACTCCAGGCCGGCCAGCGCATGCTCGCGCGCCGTCAGCGCCACGTTGAGATCGGGCGCGCCGGCGCCGGCCACAACCTCGTTGCCTTCGACGGCGATGCCGGTGAAGCCGCGCATCAGGCGGATCACCACGCCCTGCACGCCGCCGTCGCGCACCAGCAGGTTCGAGCCGACGCCCAGCACGGTGACCGGCACGTCGGCCGGCAGCGCCTGCAGGAACGCCGCGAGATCCTCCGCATCGGCGGGCCGGAACAGCACCTCGGCCGGCCCGCCGGCGCGCGAACCAGGTCTGCGGGCCGAGCGGCGCATCGGCCGCCAGCCGGCCGCGCGGCTTGGGCAGCCGGTCGATCAGGTGAGGACGGGAGGTCGCGAGCGCCATCATGCCGCCGAGCCGCTGTCAGGGCCGGGATCGTTGGCGATGGCGCGCGGGCCGGCCATGCTCGGCCGCGATCTGCTGGAGCTGGCCGGGCAGCGCATGCGCCCAGGCGGTGATGTTGCCGGCGCCGAGGCAGACCACGACGTCGCCCGGCCGCGCCATCTGCCAGATCAGCGCCGGGCAGGTCGCCCGGCGCGCCGAGCGGCGTGACGTCGCGATGGCCGGCGCGCTGCACCAGGCTCACCAGCATGTCGCGGTTCGACGCCCGCGATCGGCGTCTCGCCCGCGGCATAGACATCGGCGATCAGCACGGCGTCGGCGTCGACGAAGCAGGTCGCGAACTCGTCCTCGAGCGCGCCGAGCCGGGTGTAGCGGTGCGGCTGCATGACCGCGATCACCCGGCCCGAGCCGCCATAGGCCTGGCGCGCGGCGCGCAGCGACGGCGGCGATCTCGACCGGATGGTGGCCGTAGTCGTCGATCACGGTGATGCCGTGCGCCTCGCCGGTCTTGGTGAAGCGCCGCTTGACGCCGGCGAAGGCAGCCGAGCGCGCGGCGGATCGTGTCGTCGGGCAGGCCCATCTCCTGCGCCACGGCGATGGCGGCCAGCGCGTTCTGCACGTTGTGCTGGCCGAACATCGGCAGGCGCAGGTCGACGATGGTGCGCGATCTGTTGGTGGCGCGGTTCTCGATCACGACGTCGAAATCGGCGCCGCCGCGGTCGAGCCTGAGGTTGATCGCGCGCACGTCGGCGTTGGCGCCGATGCCGTAGGTGATGATGCGGCGGTCGGCGACGCGCGGGATCAGCGCCTGCACCTCGGGATGGTCGAAGCACAGCACGGCGAAGCCGTAGAACGGGATGTTCTCGACGAAGCGCACGAAGGCGTCGCGCAGCGCGTCGAACGTGCCGTAGTGGTCGAGATGCTCGGGATCGACGTTGGTGACCACCGCGATGGTCGCCGGCAGGCGCAGGAACGAGCCGTCCGATCTCGTCGGACCTCGACCACCATCCAGTCGCCGGCGCCGAGCCGCGCGTTGGTGCCGTAGGCGTTGATGATGCCGCCGTTGATCACCGTCGGATCGAGCCCGCCGGCGTCGAGCATGGCGGCGACCATCGAGGTCGTCGTGGTCTTGCCGTGCGTGCCGCCGACGGCGATCGACCATTTGAGCCGCATCAGCTCGCCCAGCATCTCGGCGCGGCGCACCACCGGCAGCCAGGCGCGCGCGCGCCGCCAGCACTTCCGGATTGTCCTTCTTGACCGCGCTGACGAGACGACCACGACCTGGGCGTTGCCGAGATTGTCGGCGCGATGGCCGATCGCGACCTTGATGCCGAGCTCGACGCAGCCGGCGCGTGTTGGCGCCGTCGGCGAGGTCGCTGCCCTGCACCTTGTAGCCGAGATTGTGCAGCACCTCGGCGATGCCCGACATGCCGATGCCGCCGATGCCGACGAAATGGATCAGTCCGATGATCGAGCGGCAGCGCCCTCATGCGGCGACTCCTGACGGCGAAAGGGCGAGGCCGGTCAATCTCGCCGACCAGATCGGCGAGCCGCGCGGCGGCGTCGGGCCGGCCGGCGGCGCGAGCGGCGGCGGCCATGTCGGCCAGCCGCTGCGGCGTCGTCGAACAGCGCCGCCAGATGGCCGGCCAGGGTCGGCGGCGGTGAACTCGGCGTGCGGGATCACGATGCAGGCGCCGGCCGCCTCGAAGGCGCGGGCGTTGGCGGTCTGGTGATCGTCGGCGGCGTAGGGATAGGGCACCAGGATCGACGGCCGGCCGATGGTCGGCGAGCTCGGCCACGGTCGAGGCGCCGGCGCGGCCGATCACGAGATGCGCCGCGGCCAGACGCTGCGGCAGGTCGGCGAAGAACGGCGCCAGCTCGACCACGATGCCGGCCCGCGCATAGCGCTGCGCGCACCTGCTCGAGATCCTCCGGCCGGCATTGCTGCACCAGGCGCAGGCGCGCGCGCAGCGGCGCTCGGCAGCGACAGCATCGCCTCGGGCACGACCTGGCTGAACGAGCGCCGCGCCCTGGCTGCCGCCGAACACCAGCGAGATCGATCACCCGGCCCTCGCCGGGCGCGCGATAGGGCGAGCCGCGCAGCGCCTGCACCGGCTCGCGCACGGGATTGCCGACCAGGCGCGCGCGGCGGTCGCCGTCGGCGATGTGGCGCGTGCGGCGAACGAGGTCGCGATCCGCGCCGCGCCGCCCAGCACCAGGCGGTTGGCCTTGCCCAGCACGGCGTTCTGCTCGTGCAGCATGGACGGCAGGCGGCGCAGGCGGGCGGCGATCATGGTCGGCACCGAGGCGTAGCCGCCGAAGCCGACGACGGCCGACGGGCCGATGCGGCCGAGCGCCCGCCAGGCATCGAACAGGCCGCAGCCGAGCGACGAGCAGCGCCATCAGGCGGCGGCCCAGCGAGCCGGTCGGGCTCGCCGAGTGGATGTAGTGGATCGGCCGGCGCGCCAGCGCGCCCTGCCACTGCCGGCCGCGCGAATCGGTGACCAGCGCGAACGGCACGCCGCGCGCCTCGAGCTCGCCGGCCAGCGCCTCGGCGGGGAACACATGGCCGCCGGTGCCGCCGGTCGCCAGACACCGACGGGACGCGGCTCGGCCATCACACCGCCTCCCTCAAGCCGGCATGCTCGCGCGTCAGCGACAGCATCATGCCGACGCAGATCGCCATGCGCCAGCGCCGAGGAGCCGCCGTAGGAGATGAACGGCAGGGTCATGCCCTTGGCCGGGATGAGCTGGATGGTCGAGGCCATGTTGATGGCGGCCTGCAGGCCGAACTGCACGCCGAGCGCCGGTGGCCGCCAGGGTGATGAACAGGCTGGTCTCCTTCGAGGCGCGCGACAGCGAGCGCAAGGTCACGAAGGCGAACAGGCCGAGGATCATCAGGCAGACGACCAGGCCGAATTCCTCGCCGGCGACGGCCATGACGAAATCGGTGTGCGCGTCGGGCAGCTGCGCCTTCACCGTGCCCTCGCCCGGGCCGCGGCCGAACAGCGCAGCCGTTCATGAAGGCCTCGAGCGAGGTGTTGACCTGGTAGTTGTCGCCCGACGACGGATCGAGGAAGCGGTCGAAGCGGCTGCGCACGTGGCCGAAGCGTGAAGTAGGCGCCGACCAGCGCCGCCGCGCCGCCGACCGCGCCGAAGCCCGCGACCCACATCGGCAGGCCGACGACGAAGAGCTGGACGGCCCAGACCAGCGGCGACCACGATGCTCATGCCGAGGTCGGGCTGCAGCACCAGCAGCGCCAGCACGCCGCCGACCAGCAGGGTCGAGAGGATGTAGCCCGGCGCCCGGCGCTCGGCGCGGCTCTGCGCCAGCAGCCAGGCCGAGATCACGGCGAGGCTCGGCTTCACGAACTCCGAGGGCTGCAGGCTCGACAGGCCGGGCACCGAGATCCAGCGCCGCGCGCCCTTGATCTCGACGCCGATGACGAAGGTGGCGGCGCAGCAGCAGCACGCTGCCGCAGAACACCAGCAGCGCCAGCCGCCGGACGTGGCGCGGCGAGGCCAGCGAGATCGCCAGCATCAGCATCAGCGCCATCGGCAGGAACAGGAACTGGCGCTTGGCGAACACGAACGAGATCGGCGCCGATGCGCTCGGCGGCCGGCGGCGAGGCGGCGAGGGTCGAGCAGCACGCCGAACGCCATGATCGCCAGCACGGCGCCCAGCGACCAGCGGTCGACGGTCCACCACCATTGGCCGATGACGCTGCGGTCGTCGCGCGGAACCTGGATCACGCCGCCCTCCCCAAACTCTGCGCGCCCGGCAGGCGCGCGCCATGGCGCGGAACGCATCGCCGCGATGCTCGTAACTCTTCCACTGGTCCCACGAGGCGCAGGCGGGCGACAGCAGCACGACGGCCGCGCTGCCGTGCGCCTCGCGTTGCGCGCGCTGGTGCGCCGGCGTCGAGCGCCGACTTGCAGATCGCCGCAGCGGCTGTAGGCGAGCTTGCCCTCGAGCTGGCCGGCGAACAGCTCGGTCGCCTCGCCGATCAGGAAGGCATGGCGGATGCGGTCGAACCACGGCGCGAGCGGCGCCACGCCGCCTTCCTTCGCCTGGCCGCCCAGGATCCAGTAGATGTCGCGATAGCTCGACAGCGCGCGCGCCGTGGCGTCGGCGTTGGTCGCCTTGCTGTCGTTGACGTAGATGACGTTGCCGACCGCGGCGACGCGCTCCTGGCGGTGCGGCAGGCCGGGATAGCTCTTGAGGCCCGCGACGATCTTCTCGCGCGGCACGTCGAGCCAGCGGCAGGCGGCCCAGGCGCAGGCGGCGTTCTGCGCGTTGTGATCGCCCGGCAAGGTCGGCACGTCGGAGAAATCGACCGCGTAGCCGTCGGCGTCGATCAGCATGCCGGCGCGGAACGACACGCCGCCCGCGACCGGGCGCTCGAGCGCCACCGGCACGGCGGCGATGCCGGGACGCGCCGCCGATCTTGTCGTAGACGGCGCGCGAGGGCTGGTCGTCGATGCCGATCACGGCGCAGTCGCCGGGCTCGCTGGCGCGCGAAGATGTTCTCCTTGGCGGCGACATAGCCCGCCATGTCGCCGTGGCGGTCGATATGGTCGGGCGTGATGTTGAGCCAGACCGCGACATTGGCGCGGAAGGTCTCGAGCAGCTCGAGCTGGTAGGACGAGAGCTCCAGCACATAGACGCCGCCCGCGCCGAGCGGCGCCAGATCGAGCGCGCCGCGGCCGATATTGCCGCCGACTTCGCAGCGCCGGCCGGCCTCGGCGAGGATGTGGCCGATCAGCGCCGTCGTCGTCGACTTGCCGTTGGTGCCGGTGATGCCGACGAAGCCGCGCCTGTCGGCTGGGCGCGGGCCAGCAGCTCGATGTCGCAGATGATCTGCTTGCCGGCGGCGCGCGCCGCCGCGGCCACGGGATGCGGCTTGGGCAGGTGGCTCGGAATGCCGGGGCTGATGACGAGCGCCGTCGACGCGCGACCAGTCGATGCGACGCCGGATCGACGAGCGCGACGCCGATCGTCGGCCGCGGCCTCGCGCGACGCCGCGTTGTCGTCCCAGGCGACGCAGTCGATCCCGGCCGCCTTCAGGGCGCGCACGGTCGCCAGGCCGGAGCGCGCGAGCCCCAGCACGACGAACGACGAACCCTTGAGCACGCCGAGATCGATCATCCGGTCACCGCAGTTTCAGGGTGGCGAGACCGGCCATCGCCAGGATGGCGGCGATGATCCAGAAGCGGAAGACGATGGTGGGCTCGGCCCAGCCCTTCTGCTCGAAATGATGGTGCAGCGGCGCCATGCGGAAGACGCGCTTGCCGGTCCACTTGAAGGACAGCGACCTGGACGATCACCGACACGGTCTCGAGCACGAACAGGCCGCCGACGATGGCGAGCACGATCTCGTGCTTGGTGACGACCGCGATCGCGCCCAGCGCGCCGCCGATGCGCCAGCGAGCCGGTGTCGCCCATGAACACCATGGCGGGCGGCGCGTTGAACCACAGGAAGCCCAGGCCCGGCGCCGACCAGCGCGGCCAGCAGCACGGCGAGCTCGCCCGAGCGCGGGACGTGATGGAGATAGAGGTAGTTGGTGAAGACGGTGTTGCCCGACGACGTAGGCGATGAGGCCGAACACGGCGGCCGCCATGATCACCGGCCCGATGGCCAGGCCGTCGAGGCCGTCGGTCAGGTTGACGGCGTTCGAGGCGCCCGACGATCACCAGGACGGCGAAGAGCACGAAGCCGACGACGCCCAGCGGCAGCAGCACGTCCTTGAGGAACGGCACCGCCAGCATGTAGCGCAGCGGCGCGGGCGAGACCTGCGCGATGCAGCCAGGCGGCGACGCGCGGCGACGACGACCGACAAGGCGAGCTTCAGCTTGCCCGGCACGCCCTTGGGATTGCGCTTGGTGACCTTGAGGAAGTCGTCCCAGAAGCCGACCGCGCCGAACGTCAGGGTGACGCCGAGCACGATCCAGACATAGCGGTTGGTGAGGTCGGCCCACAGCAGGGTGGCGACCGTGAGCGTGATCAGGATCAGGAGCCCGCCCATGGTCGGCGTGCCCTTCTTGTTCACGAGATGAGCTGGCCGGACCGTCGTCGCGGATCGGCTGGCCCTGCGCCTGCTTGCTGCGCAGCCAGCGGATCAGCCCGCCGCCGATCAGGAAGCTCGAGCACGAGCGCCGTCAGGAAGGCGCGCGATCGAGCGGAACGGTCAGGTAGCGGAACAGGTTGAACGGGACTGAAGACGTCCGCCAGCGGATAGAGAAGTTGTAAAACATCTCAGCGTCCCGCCTCGCCGCCGCTTGCCGCCACGATGGCGTCGACGACATGTCTTCATTTTCGAGCCCAACGAGCCCTTGACCGCGATCACGTCCCCGGCGCCGCAGCGCCGCCGCGACCTCGCCCGCGAGCGCCGCCGAGTCCGGCCGGTGCACGCCGCGCTGCGCCGGCGCCAGCAAGCCGCCACAGCGCCTGCATGTGCGGGCCGCACAGGAAGACCTGCGCCGCGCCGCTCGCCGCCACCGCGTCGGCGAGCCCGGCGTGATAGGCGTCGGCGCCCTCGCCCAGCTCGCGCATGTCGCCCATCGCCAGCAGCCGGCGACCGCCCGGCGCCGGCTCGGTGCGCGCCAGCACGGCCAGCATCGCCCGCATCGAGACCGGGTTGGCGTTGTAGCTCTCGTCGAGCAGCTCGACCGTGCCGGCGCCGAACTTCAGCATCCGCCGCGCGCCGCGGCCCGGCGATGCGCTCGACGCCTGCGAGCGTCGCCGCCGCCTCGACGACGTTCGCGCCCAGCGCCTCGACGACGGCCAGCGCCGCGATGCTGTTCAGCACCCAGTGCTCGCCGGCCGCGCCCAGCCGATACTCGATCCGCCGGCCATGGATCAAGGCGACAACGTCGCTGCCCGAATCCTGCAGGCTGCAGGAGAGAAGCCGCGCCTCGGCCGGCCTCGCTGCGGCCGAAGCCGACGATGCGCGACACGCCGAAGCGGCGGGCATGTCCCGCCAGGCGCTCGTAGTGGCGGCTGTCGCGATTGAGCACGGCCACTGCGCCTTCCGCCATGCCGGCGAACAGGCAGCGCCTTCTCGTCGGCGATCGCCTCCTCCGAGCCCATGTAGCCGATATGGACCGGCCCGACATTGGTGATCACGCCGACATGCGCCTCGACCTGGCGGGCCAGCGGCTCGATCTCGCCGGGATGGTTCATGCCGATCTCGAACACGCCGTAGCGCGCCTCGCGCGGCAGGCGGGCGAGGCTGATCGGCACGCCGACATGGTTGTTGAAGCTCGCCGCGCTGGCCGAGGTCGGCGCCTGGGCCGACAGCATGGCGCGCAGCGCGTCCTTGGTGCTGGTCTTGCCGACCGAGCCGGTGACGCTGGCGATCCGCGCCTTGCTGCGGCGGCGGCCGGCGCGGCCGAGGTCGACCAGCGCCTTCATCGTGTCGGGCACGCGGACCAGCGTGCCGCCCGCACCGGCGACGTCGCGCGAGACCACGGCCGCCGCGGCGCCGCGCGTCAGCGCGTCGGCCACGAAGCCGTGGCCGTCGGTGGTCTCGCCGCTCAGCGCGAAAGAACAGGTCGCCCTTGGCGACGGCGCGGCTGTCGAAGCGTCACGCCGTTCGCCTCGAACGGCGCGCTGATCGCGGCCGGCGACAGCGCGCGCGCCACTTCGTCGGAGGTCCAGAGCGCGCTCACGTCACCGCCTCCGCGAACTCGCGCGCGACTTCCGCGTCGTCGAAAGGATGCGTGACGCCCCTGATCGTCTGGCCGGTCTCGTGGCCCTTGCCGGCGATCAGCAGCAGGTCGTCCTTGCCGGCGAGCGCCGCCATGCCCTGCTCGATGGCGGCATGCCGGCCGTCGCGCACTTCGATCCAGTTCCTGCGGTCGGCCGGGAATGCCGCGCACGATCTCGGCGCGGATCGCGGCCGGCTCCTCGCTGCGCGGATTGTCGTCGGTGACGATGCGTGAGGTCGGCGAGACGCGTGGCGATCTCGCCCATCACCGGCCGCTTGCCGCGATCGCGATCGCCGCCGCAGCCGAACACCACGACCAGCTTGCCGCGGGCGAAGGGCCGCAGCGTGCGCGAGCACGGTCTCGAGCGCCTCGGGCTTGTGGGCGTAGTCGACATAGACCGGCGCGCCGGAGCGGTGCCGCGCGACGAGCTGCAGGCGGCCGGGCGCGCCGCTCACGCGTCGCCAGGGCCGCGACGGCGCGGGCCGGATCGCCGCCGGTCGCCACGACCAGACCCAGCGCGCGCCAGCGCATTGGAGGCCTGGAAGCCGCCGACCAGCGGCAGCTCGATCTCGTGGCGCTGGCCCAGCACCTCGATCACGAGATGCTGGCCGGCCGGCGTCGGATCGTCGCTGAGCAGCCGGAACTCGCGGCCCTTGGCGCCGTAGGTCCAGAAGCGCATGCCGCGGCGCCGGCAGATCGCCGGCCAGCGCGCCGGGCGCGGTCGCTGTCGGCATTCACGACGGCGGTGCCGCTTTGCGGCAGCAGGCTCTCGAACAGCCGCGCCTTGGCCGCGAAGTAGGCGTCCATCGAGGCGTGATAGTCGAGATGCTCGTGCGTCAGGTTGGTGAAGCAGGCGGCGGACAGACGCAGATGCCGTCGAGGCGATGCTGGTCGAGGCCGTGGCTCGACGCCTCGATGGCCAGATGCGTCACGCCCTCGCGCGCCAGGGTCGCGAGGTCCGCGTGAAGCTGCACCGGATCGGGCGTGGTGAGGCCGGCGTCGCGCGTAAGCCCGGCGAGACGATGCCCAGCGTGCCGACGCTCGCGGCCTTGAGGCCGAGCGTCGTCCAGATGTGACGCACGAAATGCACGGTCGAGGACTTGCCGTTGGTGCCGGTGACGGCGGCGATGGTGGCAGGCTGCAGGCCGGCGAAGGCAGCCGCCATCAGCGCCACGCGGCGGCGCGGAGTTGGCGTCGCGCACGACGACGATGGCGGGATCGAGCGGCGGCAGTGCGGCGTCGGACAGCGGCCAGGATCGCCACCGCGCCGCGCTCGACCGCGTCGGCGACGAACGCCGCGCCGTCCTGGCGCGACGCCGGCGAGGGCGGCGAACAGATAGCCGGGTCTGACCTTGCGCGGAGTCGAGAGTCGAGGCCGGCAAAGAACAGGATCGTCGCGGCAAGGCTGGCGGGAGACGCGCGTGGCGTCGGCGCTCAGCCGCATGAGCTCACTCAGCAGCAACGCGACGCACTCCCGCTGCGGTGCGGCCGCCGTCTGGTTCGGGCCGGGCCCTGCCGGCAGCGCCTTGCGCTGGTCCTGACGCGCGATGGCGTGCGTTCGCCGGCACGAACTGCGGCGGCGCCTGCTGTGCCGGCAGCGGAGTCGAGGCGATCTCGATCGGCGGCAGGCCTCCTTCAGGTCGCCCGGCAGGATGCCGTAGAGCGACACGATGTTTTCGATGATGCGTCTTGACGCTGGGCGCGGCGACCATGCCGGCCGGTGGCGTAGCCGCCGGTTTCGGCGGTGCCCTTGGGCTCGTCGAGCGACACGACAATGATGAACTTCGGACTCGTTCATCGGAAACATGCCCACGAACGTGCTGATTAGGGCTTTTGGCGGTAGCCGCCACGGCAGCGGCTTTTCGGCCGTGCCGGTCTTGCCGCCGACCTCGTAGCCCGGCACGTCGGCCTTCTTGCCGGTGCCCTCGACGACGTTCGAGCCGCAGGAGCTGGCGCATCATCACCGAGGTCTTGGCCTGGATGACGCGGCGGCCGGGGTCGCTGGCGGCGTTGCGCTTGACCAGGCTCGGCTGGAACAGAGGATGCCGCCATTGACCACGGCGGCCGAGCCGGTCGCCAGGTGCAGCGGCGTCACCGAGATGCCGTGCCCGAAGGCGATGGTCATGGTGTTGATCGTCATCCAGTGCCGCGGATAGAGCGGCGCGGCGAGCTCGGTGAGCTGCGTGGTGAGCGGCTTCAGGAAGCCGATCTTGTCGAAGAAGGCGCGCTGGGTTTCGGTGCCCATCGCCACCGCCATCTTGGCCGAGGCGATGTTGGAGGAGAACTTGAAGAGCTCCGGCACGGTGAGCGGCCGGCGCTGCGGCATGGTCGTCGTTGATCGTGAAGCGGTCGATCTTGATCGGCGAGGTGGCGTCGAAGACGCTGCTCAGCGTCACCTTGCCGGTGTCGAGCGCCATGGCGGTGTTGAAGATCTTGAAGGTCGAGCCCTGCTCGTAGACGCCGAGCGTGGCGCGGTTGAACAGCGCCTCGTTGGTGAGGGTCTTGGTGCTGTTGGGATCGTAGGTCGGCAGCGAGGCCATGGCGAGGATCTCGCCGTTGGTCGCGTCCATGACGATGGCGGTGGCGCCGATCGCCGGAGAACTTCTTCACCGCGGCGACGATCTCGCGCTCGACCATGCGCTGCAGGCGGAGGTCGATGGCGAGCTGCAGCGTCTCGCCGCTCTGCAGCTGCTGGTCGAAGTAGCGCTCGACGCCGGCCAGGCCGGAATTGTCGACGCTGGCGTAGCCCACGATGTGCGCGCCGCCGCTGCCCTGCGGATAGATGCGCCGCTCCTCGGCCTGGAACTCGAGGCCCGGGATGCCGAGGCGATTGACCTGATCGTGCTCGCGCGGGCTCAGCCCGCGCTTGATCCAGACGAAGCGTCTTGTCGCCCTCGAGCTTCTCGCCGGACGTCGTCGTACTTGAGGTCGGGCAGCGCCGAGACGATCTTGCGCGCGGCGTCCTGCGGGTCGAGCAGCAGGCGCGGATTGACGAAGGCCGACATGACCGGCACCGAGGTCGCCAGCACCGCGCCGTTGCGGTCGACGATGTCGGCGCGCTCCGACTGGATCGAGCCGCCGCGCGCGGCGACGCGCTGCGTCGGCTCCGCGCCGTCGCGCAGCAGCGACGACGTAGCCCATGCGCAGGCCGACCGGCGACGAACAGCCATGGCGAAGATCGCCGAGGCGATGACGATGCGCTGGCGGGCCGTCTCCTGCGCATCGCCCTTGAGGCGCTCCTGCGCCGATCCGTAACGCGCGCCGGCCGCCGCGTTTGCCGCGGCGGCCGGTTCGGGCGAGGCAGACTTGCGCCACAGCCTCACCGACGACCCCTTCATTTCGCGAGAGGATTTCGTCGATCGAGACTGCGGCGCTCTGGCCGTCGCCAACCGGACCCGCTGTTGCCGGCTCTTGGATCATGGCCGGTCGAGGGGGCGTCGTGGGTCCGGTCGAACGCCCTGGAGGAGGTGCGGAGGCCGGCGAGGGGCTGCCGGCCTCCGCTGCGACGCGACCACCACCGGGCAAAGTCGACGAGGGGACGTCGTTGCCCGTTCGTGGGGGAAGGGAGTGGTGGATCGCGCCGCGGGGACATAGATTCTGACTTCGAGCGATCGAGCCGGATGACCTGCTTGATCGAGGCCGATCTCGAAGCTGAGATGCTTGATGGCGAGCCGCTCGATGCGCTCGGCCTCGTTCAGGTGAGCCCATTCGACCCGCAGGATGTGCGTGGCCTGCTGGCTCTCGACGATCTTCTGGTTGGTGCGGTCGATCTTCTCCTCGAGGTCCTGCACCTTGTACTTGACGGTGAACAGACCGACCGCCGTGGCGACGGCGGCAACCGACCAGAACAGGAGTCCGCGATGGATCATGCGCGGCCTCCTCATGCGAGAAGCTTCTCGGCGACGCGCAGGCGCGCCGAGCGGGCGCGCGGATTGGCGGCGATCTCGGCGGCCGACGGCAGCACCGGCTTGCGCGTGAGGTCGCGCAGCGTCGCGGCGCGGCCTCGGCGCGCGGCGGCGCGTGACGCGACGGGCCGGGCGTGCGGCCGGCGCGGGCGCGCACGAATTCCTTGACCGCGCGGTCCTCCAGCGAATGGAACGAGACGACGGCCAGCCGTCCGCCCGGCGCCAGCACCTGCTCGGCGGCGGCAAGCCCGCGCTCGAGCTCGCCCAGTTCGTCGTTCACGGCGATGCGCAGCGCCTGGAAGGTGCGGGTGGCGGGATCGCTCTCGTCCCTGCCCTGCGGCCCGACGGCACGGCGCACGATCTCGGCCAGCTCGCCCGTGGTCTCGATGCGCTTCGTGCTTGCGCGCCTCGACGATGGCGCGCGCCACGCGGCGGCTGCTGCCGCTCCTCGCCGTAGCGCCAGATGATGTCGGCGAGCTCGGCTCTCGTCGGCCTCGTTCACCAGATCGGCGGCGGAGGGACCGCTGCGTTCCATGCGCATGTCGAGCGGACCGGAGGCGCGGAACGAGAAGCCGCGATCCGGCCTGGTCGAACTGCATCGACGAGACGCCGAGATCGAGCGCCACGCCGTCGACATCCTCGACGCCCTCGGCCGACAACAGCTCGGCCATGTCGCCGAAGCGGCCTTCGATCAGGCGCAGCCGCGGCGCATAGCGCTCGGCGAGCGCCTGGCCCGCGGCGATGGCGTCGGGATCGCGGTCGATCGCGATCACCTGCGCAGTCGGCGCGGTCGAGCATCGCCGTCGTGTAGCCGCCGGCGCCGAACGTGCCGTCGAGATAGCGGCCGCCGTCGCGCGGCTGCAGCGCGTCGACGACCTCGCGCGCGAGGACGGGGACGTGGCGGCGTCGCTCATGCGTCGCCTCCGCCGAGGCCGCGCACGAAGGCGGCCATCTTGTCGCGATCGGAATCGCGGCGGGCCTGCCAGCGGCCGGGATCCCACAGCTGGAACTTGTCGCCCTTGCCGACCAGCATCACGCCGTCGCCGATCTCGAGCACGCTGGCGAACTCGGCCGGCAGCGAGAAGCGGCCGTCCGGCTCCATGGCGATGGTGCGGGCGCTGGCCGACAGATAGCCGGCGGGATCGAAGGCCTCGTCGTCGAGCGCCACCTTGAGCGCGCCCTTGGGCCGAGCGCTTCGGTGCGCAGCCGGTCGAGCATGGCGTCGAAGCCAGCGCGCGAATTGCCGTTCACGACGCCAGGCAGGTTGGGCGAGTGATAGAGGACGAAGGCGCCGCGGTCGTCGGCCGGCAGCTCGTCGCGGAAGGCGGCGGGCAACAGGACCCGGCCTTTCTTGTCGAGCTTGATCAGGATTTCGGACCGAAACGCCACGGCCCTCTCCCCTGCATCCCGCCGCCGGTGCCCCACGCCCCTGCGTTACCTGTTACACGGGATACAGTGGGATATCATGGGATTTCAGGGAAGCAATCTGCCGAAAGCGGAATCCACAAGGAATCTTAAGAGCTTAGCACACAAGATCTATTGTGCGCGTTGCACATGCGCAGATACGCAAGCGGTTGTAGACTGCGACTCCATACACGCGGAATCGAAGAAGCGGGTCAGACGGCCTGTAAGCCGGGTTCTGTCCTCGCCCGCCGCAGCCAGGGCGATGGATGGCCATTCCTCTGGGACGCCCGTTGCCGAGCGCCTCGCGCGACCGACCCGGGCGGCGACGCGGAAACACCGCTGCCGGTTGCCCGGCGTGCCGCCCCTATTTGGTCTTGCTCCCGGTGGGGTTTGCCGTGCCGCTTCCGTTGCCGGTCGCGCGGTGGGCTCTTACCCCACCGTTTCACCCTTGCCGGCCCGGCGAACCGGGCAGGCGGTCTGTTTTCTGTGGCACTTTCCCTGGGGTCGCCCCCGCCGGACGTTATCCGGCACCGTGTCTCCGTGGAGCCCGGACTTTCCTCACCGGACGGTTGCCCGCCCAGCGCAGCCATCCGGCCGTCTGACCTGCGGGCCTAGCTAGGCCTCGTGCCCCGACCTGGTCAAGGAGGTCGGCCAGCAGGGCGCGGGTCTCGCGATCGGCGACGCCATCGACCCGGCCCGGCCGGAAGCGGCGCTGGAAGGCGGCGACGATGTCGGCCGTCGTCGACGTCGACCGGCCGGCGGATAGCCGAAGCGCTGCGAGCGCCAGCCTGCACGTCGCCCTCGATCGGCCGTGCGCCGGCGCGCGGCCACAGCCCGATGCCGGACGCGGCCAGCGTCGCCCACGGGAAGCGCAGGCCGGGATCGATCTTGCGCCTGGGGCGCGATGTCGGAATGGCCGACGACGTTGCGCGGCACGATGGCGGGATGGCGCGCGAGGATGTCGCGGCAGAGCTCGATCAGGGCCGCGATCTGCGCGTCGGCGGATAGTCGTGGCGATCGCCGTGCAGGTTGACGATCTCGATGCCGATCGAGGTGGCGTTCAGCGCCTCGCGGCCGCGCCAGTGCGAGCGGCCGGCGTGCCAGGCGACGCGATCCTCCGGCACCAGGCGATAGAGCGTGCCGTCCTCGGCCAGCACGTAGTGCGCGCTGACGCGATGCGGTCGCGCGCGTCGTCGCGCAGGATGTCGAGCGATTCCTGCAGCGGCAGTTCGGTGTAGTGCAGCACCAGCACGTCGATCGGCGCCCGCCGGCCGCGGCGCGTGGTTGGGCGACGCGCAGGTCGATGCACGATCGGCAGCACGATCAGGCCGGGACCAGGCCGCGCTCGCGCCGCAGCCGGTCGTAGGCGTCGTTGATCAGAGCGAGCTTGCGGTTGGCCATCGCGATCGCCTCCTCGGGCAGGCCCTGGGCGATCAGCCGGTCGGGATGATTGGCGCGCACCTGGCGCAGCCAGGCCTCGCGGATCTGCTCGTCGGTCGCCAGCGGATCGATGCCGAGAATGATGCAGGGCTCGCATTCGACGACGCCCAGCGCCGCCGCCTTGGCGCGCTCGAAGCGGTCGCTGCTCGAGGCCGAAGATGCGCGCCACCTGGGCGAGATAGTCGGCCTCCGCGGCGTCGACCTGGCCGTCGGCCTCGGCGATGTCGAACAGGCCCTCCAGCACGTTCTCGAGGATTTCCGGCGCATCGGGAAACAGCGCCGCGAGCTGGCGCGCATAGGTCTCGAAGCCCGCGACGTCGCGCTTGGCCAGATCGAAGAAGCGCTCGACGTTCTTCTCCTCGCCCGGCGGCACCTGGAAGAAGTCGCGGAACGCCTCGACCTCGGCGTCCGACACCTCGCCGTCGGCGCCCGCCATCTTGGCGCCGAGCGCGATCACGCCGATGGTGAAGCCGATCTGGCGCAGGCCCGGATGCGGCGCCGTCATCGGCCGGCGGCGACGTCAAGCCGAGCAACGAGCCGATCGGCTCGCCGCTGGCCAGCCGCGCCGCTCCGTCGACGATCTTGTCCCAGATCTTCATGTCCGCCCCGCTATCCGCTCGCGCTCACAGGATCAAGGCGCCGATCGCCACGCCGACCAGCAGGACGAAGTGCAAGACGGCGGTAGAAGCGCTCGCTGGCCAGCGGAAACAGCCGCTCGCCCAGCAGGCCGCCCAGCACGACGGCCGGCGCCAGGAAGAGGGCCTGCACGCCCGTGCTCCAGTCGATCAGGCCGCGCGACGCGAACACGGCGAACGCCACCAGATCGACGAACACGAAGTAGGTCGTGAGGTTGGCGCGCACGCGCGTCACCGGTATCGTCACCCGCGAGGTAATAGAAGGCGATCGGCGGGCCCGCCATGCCGGCGAGGCCGTTGAGGAAACCGCTGCTGACGCCGGCCGCCAGGGTCGTCACGGTGCGCGGCCGGCCGGCGAAGCGCCAGCCGCTTGCCAGCAAGACGACAGCACCGAGCGACGATGGCCGAGATCGCCCAGCGCATCGGCTCGGGCTCGACTGCGGGTCAGCACGAGGTTGCCGACAGGGAACGCCCACCGCAGCGGCGGCCAGGAGCAGGCCGATGCGGCGCCAATCGACCAGCCGCACGACGCCCGGGCAGCAGCGGCAGGACGACGACGATCTCCAGCAGCAGGCAAAGCGCGCACGCCGACGGCCGGCCCGTAGAGCGCGGAGAACACCGGCGTCATGATCATGGCTGCGCCAAAGCCGGCGAAGCCCGCACCATGCCTGCAATGCAGGCAACGGCGGCGGCAGATCAGGAAGGAAGAGCCAACAGGTCGGGCATGAAGCGCGGCGACGCTAGCATTGCCGGGACGCAACCCGAGCATCATATAATGGAGGCCATGCCCTCAAAGAATCTCGCGGTCTCGACCGTCCCGCTCCTCATGCCGTACATCCAGCGGCGGCCCGAAACAGTCGGCGGCAAGCCCTTCAAGCTGGTGTCCGACTACACAGCCGGCCGGCGACCAGCCCGAGGCGATCCGCCAGCTCATCGAGGGCGTGAGCGGCGGCGAGCGCAACCAGGTGCTGCTGGGCGTCACCGGCTCGGGCAAGACCTTCACCATGGCCAACGTCATCGCCGCGCACGCAGCCGGCCGGCGCTGGTGCTGGCGCCCAACAAGACCCTGGCGGCGCAGCTCTGGAGCGAGATGAAGACGCTTCTTCCCGGAGAACGCGGTCGAGTACTTCGTCTCGTACTACGACTACTACCAGCCCGAAGCCTACGTGCCGCGCACCGACACCTACATCGAGAAGGATTCGTCGATCAACGAGCAGATCGACCGCATGCGCCACTCCGCGACGCGCGCGCTGATGGAGCGCGACGACGTCATCATCGTGGCCTCGGTGTCCTGCATCTACGGCATCGGCCCGCTGGAGAACTACCAGTCGATGACCTTCCGCCTGCAGCAAGGGCGAGAAGGTCGACCGCGCCACGCTGCTGCGCCGCCTCGTCGAGCAGCAATACAAGCCGCAACGACAACGCCTTCCAGCGCGGCACCTTCCGCGTGCGCGGCGACACCGTCGACCTGTTCCCGGCCCACTACGAGGACAAGGCCTGGCGCATCGAGATGTTCGGCGACGAGATCGAGATCGATCGTCGAGTTCGATCCGCTGACCGGCGAGAAGACGGCGACGCTGTCGGACATCGTGGTCTACGCCAACAGCCACTACGTGACGCCGCGGCCGACCATGCAGCACGCCATCCAGCAGATCAAGACCGACCTCAAGCAGCGCCTCGACGAGTTCAACCGCGCCGGCCGGCTGCTGGAGGCGCAGCGGCTGGAGCAGCGCACCATCTTCGACATCGAGATGATGGAGACGACCGGCGCCTGCGCCGGCATCGAGAACTACTCGCGCTATCTCACCGGCCGCCAGCCGGGCGAGCCGCCGCCGACCCTGTTCGAGTACTTCCCCGAGAACTCGCTGCTGATCGTCGACGAGAGCCACGTCACGGTGCCGCAGATCGGCGGCATGTTCCGCGGCGACTTCAACCGCAAGAGCGTGCTTGGCCGAGTTCGGCTTCCGCCTGCCCTCGGCGATCGACAACCGGCCGCTCAAGTTCGAGGAGTGGGAGGCGCTGCGGCCGCAGACGACCGTTCGTCAGCGCCACGCCCGGCCCGTGGGAGATGGAGCGCACGCAGGGCATCTTCATCGAGCAGGTGATCCGCGCCGACCGGCCTGATCGACCCGACGGTGATCATCCGGCCCGGTCGAGAAGCAGGTCGACGACCTGATCGCCGAGTGCCAGGACTGCGCGAAGAAGGGCGAGCGCGTGCTGGTCACGGTGCTGACCAAGCGCATGGCCGAGGACCTCGTCGAGTACATGCACGAGGCCGGCATCCGCTGCCGCTACCTGCATTCCGACATCGACACGCTGGAGCGCATCGAGATCATCCGCGACCTGCGGCTGGGCGCCTTCGACGTGCTGGTCGGCATCAACCTCCTGCGCGAGGGCCTCGACATCCCCGAATGCGCGCTGGTGGCGATCCTCGACGCCGACAAGGAGGGCTTCCTGCGCTCGCCGACCTCGCTGGTGCAGACCATCGGCCGCGCCGCCCGCAACATCGACGGCCGCGTCATCCTCTACGCCGACAAGATGACCGATCTCGATGCAAGTACGCCATCGCCGAGACCGACCGGCGCCGCGAGCAAGCAGACGGCCTACAACGACGGCGCACGGCATCACGCCGGCCTCGATCAAGAAGAACATCAACGAGATCCTGCAGTCGACCGCCGAGCGCGACCACTACACGGTCGATACCGGCGTGTCGGGCGACGTCCACCTGGTCGGCCACAATCTGCGCAGCCACATCGCCGAGCTGGAGAAGCGCATGCGCGATGCCGCCGCCAACCTCGAGTTCGAGGAGGCCGCGCGCATCCGCGACGAGATCCGGCGCCTGGAGGCCAACGAGCTCGAGCTGCCCGGCCAGGCCGCCAGCGCCAATGTCGGCGTGCATCTCGGCCAGCATGCAGAACAGCCGCGTGTTCCGCGGCGTGCGCACCGGCTCGGGCGGCAGGCCGACGCGGCGCAGCGGACGCTAGCTCAGAACAAGCCCTGCCACAGGCAGCCGCGGGCGTTCTCGCGAAGCTCGCGGGCGGCTGGCAGTTCGCCCGTGCCGACAAGGATTCTTGTGTCTTCAGGAGATATCGGGATTGACCGACGCCTTCCATTGACCTGAAATGCGCGGCACAGGCGATCGTGGTTTAAAGGGCACATCTGCCAGGCGGCGATCTCCAGCCGAACGCGCGAGGGCTGCTTCCTGCTTCGACCCTTGTCGCGCGCCGCGGCCATCCGCGCGCATGCGCCTCCTGGCCTGGACGGTCCGCAGCCGCGTCGGCGCTGGCCTCGCTGGCGCACGCCGGCAGCTCGCGCGGCAAGTAGGCGAGGCGAATCAGATCACGCGAGGCTTGATATGCTGCTAAAGCCCGACGCATGGACGCTTCAGTCGCAAGGATGAGAATGCTGACCCGTGCGCAGCGTCCCGCGCTTGAGCGCCGTCGAGCTCACCGTCACACGCATCACCGTAGGCGGTCGACACGACGCGAGGAGATCGTGCGCATCCCGGCGCGCCGGCGGCGTGTCGATGATCGCCACCGTCGATGCGCCCGTCCGGGCGAGGACAGGCGGCCGCTGGTCGTCATCAGCCACGGCTCGCCGGCCGACAGCTCGCAGCGCAGCGATGGCGCCGCCTCGCTACGAGTGCGCTCCTCGTCGTGGTTCGTCTCGCGCGGTTATGTCGTCGCCCTGCCGCTGCGCCGCGGCTACGGCGAGACCGGCGGCGCGTGGGCCGAGAGCTACGGTCCCTGCGAGAAATCCGGACTACTACGATGCCGGCCTGCAGGGCGCCGCGGACATCAAGGCCACGCTCGACTTCATGCGCAAGCAACCCTTCGTCTCGGCGCGACCGATCGATCGTCGTCGGCCAGTCGGCGGGCGGCTGGGCGACGCGTCGCGCTTGTCGAGCCTCAACCCGCCGGGCGTGCCGGGCATGGTCAACTTCGCCGGCGGACGCGGCGGCCATCAGAAGCTTGCCGGACGGCGCATCGGCAATTGCGTGCCCGGACGCGCTGGTGAAGGCGGCCGGCCAGTACGGCGCGACGGCGCGCGTGCCCGTGCTCTGGCTGTACACCGCAAACGACAGCTTCTTCGAGCCCGACGCTGGCGCGCCGCATGGTCGAGGCCTACGACGCGCGCCGGCGGCAACGGCGACCTTCACGCCGCTCGGCCCGTTCGGCGACGACGGCCACACCTTGGCCGGCAGCGACAGCGGCGATGTCGATGTGGCGGGGCCGGTGTGCGGATTTCTCGCCAGCCTCAGGTAGCCCGGTCTCAGCTTTCCGGCGCAAGCGCGCTTTCGTGCCAGCGCCGCAGCAGCAGAGTGGCTGAGCAGGGTCGAGCAGCAGGAAGATCACGATGCCGGTCGCCGAGATCAGCACGCAGGGCGGCGAACATGCGCGGGATCTTGCAGCTGATAGCCCGACTCGAGGATGCGCTAGGCCAGGCCCGACGCGTTGCCGCCGGTGCCGGCCACGAACTCGGCGACCACGGCGCCGATCAGCGCCAGGCCGCCGGAGATGCGCAGGCCGCCCAGGAAATACGGCAGCGCCGCCGGCAGGCGCAGATGCGATCAGGGTGCGCCAGCGGCTCGCGCCGTAGAGCTCGAACAGGTCGAGCGAGGTTGTGGATCGGCCGAGCGCAGGCCGAGGATGGTGTTGGACAGGATCGGGAAGAACGCCACCAGCCAGGCGCAGATCAGCAGCGACAGCTCGACGTTGTTGGCCCAGACGATGATCAGCGGCGCGATCGCCACGATCGGCGTCACCTGCAGGATGATGGCGTAGGGAAAGAGCGAGAGCTCGATCCAGCGCGACAGCGAGAACAGCATCGGCCAGCAGAGCCGCCGACGACGACGGCGGCCGCCAGCGCCGCCAGGGTGATCGCGCATGCGTGATCCAGCAGCGAGGCTGCCAGCGTGCCCCAGTCGTGCCACCAGCGTCTGCGCGCACCAGGATCGGGCCGGGCAGGATGTAGGGCGGGATGCCGGCGGCGCGCACGACGCCCTCCCACAGGCCGAGCATCAGGATGCCCAGGACGACCGGCGCGACGACTTTGCGCGCTGGTCATGCGCGCCATCGCCTCGCCCAGCCGCGCCGAGGCCTGCCGGCAGTAGGCCGCGTACTCCGGCCGAGGTGCGGAAGGCCGCGCTGCGCGGATAGGGCGCGTCGATCGGCGAGCTCGGCCGAGCACGCGGCCGGGCCGCGCCGCCATCACGGCGATGCGCTGCGACAGGAAGACCGATTCGAACACCGAGTGGGTGACGAACACGACGGTGACGCCGCTCGCGCTGCCACAGCTCCAGCAGGTCGTCGTTCAGCCGATGGCGCGTGATCTCGTCGAGGCGCGGCGAACGGCTCGTCCATCAGCAGCAGCCGCGGCTCGGTCACCAGGGCGCGGGCGATCGACACGCGCATCTTCATGCCGCCCGACAGTTCGCGCGGCCAGGCGCGCTCGAAGCCTTTCGAGCCCGACCTGCGCCGAGCGCCTCGGCGGCGCGCGCCTCGCGCTCGCTCTTCGCCATGCCGCGCAGCTTCAGCGGCAGCAGCGACGTTGGCGAGCGCGGTCGCCCACGGCATCAGGGTCGGCTCCTGGAAGACGAAGCCGAGATCAGCCCTGCCGCCACGGCCAGTCGATCGGTGCCGGCGGTGGGCTCGCGATGAGTCCGGCGATCAGGCGCAGCAGGGTGGACTTTCCGCAGCCCGACGGGCCCAGCACGCTCAGGAATTCCGCCGGCCTCGACGTCGAGCGAGACGTCGGCGGAGCGCCTGGACGCCGTTGGCGAAGACCTTCGAGACGCCGCGAACGCCGACCAGCCGCATCAGGCCGGTGGCAGGGTGAGATCGAGCGTGGCCGTCCACACCGGCATCGGCAGGCTGTCGCGCGCCGCGAGATTGGCCGGCAGCGCTGCGCGATCGGTGACGCGGCTGGAACGGCAGCACGAGGCCGCCGCGCACGCCGAACACGGCGTCGCCGTCGAGATGCTTGTCGTCCTCGGGGAAGAACTCGGTGATCAGCGGCTTGTGGCCGGGCGCGCTGGATGATCATGTGCAGATGCGCCGGCCGCCAGGCGTCGCGGCCCAGCGCGCGCAGCATGTCGCCGGCCGGGCCGTCGTCGGGCACGGTGTAGGCGACCGGCCGCACGGTCGAGTAGGCGAAGGTGCCGTCGGGCGCCACCGTCAGCCGCGCATGATAGTTGGTCGGCGAGCTGGTCGGGTCCTGCTGGGCATAGAGGCCGTTGCCGCCGTTCTGCCACAGCGCCAGCACCGCGCCCTTGGCCGGCGCGCCCTTGTCGTCGCTGATCCGGCCGCTCACCACCAGCGGCTCGCCGACCTGGCCCTTCCACAGGTCGCCGCCGTTGGGCAGCTCGGGCGCGCCCTCGATGTGGAACGGGCCCAGCACCGAGGACGGCGTGCCGGTGGTCGCCGCATTGACCATGTCGACCAGCGAGGAGACGCCCAGCAGGTCGGAGAACAGGATGTATTCGTTGCGCTTGTCGTCGGTGAACTGCGTGGCGCGGGTCAGCGCGTCGATCGCCGCGCCCCATTCGGCCTGGGTGACCTTGTTCTCGCGCACGAAGCTGTGCAGGTGGCCCGCCAGGCCGACCAGCAGGTGCGCGTGCGCTCCGACGGCGCGTTCTTGGCAGTACGTCGGCGAAGGCCTGGGTGATGCGTGGCCGGTGTCAGATTGCGCATCGACGTCTCCCTCGCCCGCCTCTAGCGGGCTGCTCTCAGAAGCGCATCGTAGTCGGCGCGCAGCAGCGCGAACAGCAGGTGGTCGGCCCACTGGCCGTTGATGCGCAGGTACTGGCGCGCCAGGCCCTCCTCGTGGAAGCCGACCTTGGCCAGCACGGCCTTGGAGGGCTCGTTGTGCGGCAGGCAGGCGGCCTCGAGCCGGTGCAGCCGGAGCTCGTCGAAGACGAAGGGCAGGATGGCGCGCAGCGCGTCGGTCATCAGGCCCTGGCCGGCATAGGGCTGGCCCATCCAGTAGCCGACCGAGGCCGCCTGGGCGACGCCGCGCGCGGACGTTGCTGAGGTTGATGCCGCCGGCCAGCCGCCTGCCCTCGTTGGTGAAGACGAACAGGCCGTAGGCCTCGCCGGACCGCCATTCGCGCGCCTGCTGGCGCAGCCGGCGGCGGAAATGGTCGCGGCCCAGCGAATCCTCCGGCCAGGTCGGTTCCCACGGTGTGAGAAAGGCCCGGCTGCGGGCCCGCAGTTCGGCCCATTCGGCCCAGTCGTCCATGGTCGGGGCGCGCAAAAGACGCGCCGCCCGGCGATCCGGGTCATCCCCGACAGCGACAAGCGGAACATCGGCGAAACGGAACATCTTGGTGCTATAGTAACGTAGGTCTAGAATTGTTACATGTTTTCCGAGGCTTGACGTAGGAAATTGAGACTGTCCGCCGCGCCCCGGTCGATTCGACCGGTCTTGAAACGGACCGACCGTGCGTATGAAGTTCCCGCTCGAATCAGAGTCATCCTGCCAGGACCCGTCATGGAAACAGACAAAAATCCAAACGTCGGCCAGAAGGGCCGCTTCTATCTGACCAAGAACATCTGGGTGCCGCAGGAGCCGATCGAGAAGCTCAATCTCAAGATGTCGGACATGATCCTGCGCCGCATGCCCAAGCTGCCGCTGGGCGGCGAGGATGCGCTCAGGACGTTTCCGGTGCTGGCCGAGCTCAAGAAGAGCCACGACAAGATCAAGGCCGACCTGCAGTACCTGCTGAGCCATCACGAGGCGATCCCGGCGCTGCACGAGGTCCATCCGCGCGACCTCTTCGTCGCCGGCCGCGCCTGGCGCACCTTCCTGCTCAAGATCTGGGGCCACGAGATCAAGGAGAACACCGCCGCGGTGCCCGACACCTACGCGGCGATCTCGCGCGATCCCCGGCGTGCACACCGCGCTGTTCAGCATCCTGGCCGGCGGCGCCGAGATCGAGCCCCATCGCGGCTCGGCGGCGGGCGTGATCCGCTTCCACTATCCGCTGATCGTGCCGACCGAGCCGGAGAAGTGCTGGATCGAGATCGGCGGCCACCACTTCTTCTGGCAGGAAGGCGAGCCGCTGGTGTTCGACGACACGCGCGAGCACTGGGTCAAGAACCAGACCGAGGAAACGCGCGTGGTGCTGATCATCGACTTCAACGCCGACATGCCGTTCCCGGTGAACCTCTACACGGCGCTGCGCTACAACCTCATCCGCAGCAGCGCCGAGGTCAAAGCGGTCATCGAGCGCGCCGCCATCGGCGTGCCGCCGCGCCAACGGCCGGTCCAGACGTCGGAAGGCCTGATCAGCGTGGCACGCACGCGGCCTGCCGTCCCGCGTCCGGCGCAGGCATCAAGCCGCGAGCCGCGCGGCGATCTTGTCGAGCGGCTCCAGTTCGTCGATCGGGCCCAGCGCGGCCAGCGTGAGCTTGCCCTGCAGCAGGCGGCGCGCGACGCGGCGCACCGCCTCCTGGTCGACCGCCTCGATGCGGGCCACGATCTCGGCATAGGGGATCGGCCGGCCATGGATGATGCAGATGGCGCGCCGCCTGCTCGCAGCGCGCGCCGCTCGATTCCAGCGCCATCAGCGTGCCGGCCTTGATCTGGTTGCGGGCCCGCACCAGCTCGGCCTCGCTCAGCGTGTCGGCCACGCCGACGAATTCCTCGCACACCGCGGGCACCAGCTCGGCGAGATCGTCCTCGCCGGTGCCGGCATAGATGCCGAACAGGCCGCCGTCGGCGTAGGCGGTGTTGAAGCAGTGGATGCCGTAGACCAGGCCGCGCTCCTCGCGGATGCGCTGGAACAGGCGCGAGGACATGCCGCCGCCGAACAGGGTCGAGTAGACGGCGAGCGCGAAATAGTCGGGATCGCGATAGCCGATGCCCTCGCAGCCCAGCACCAGGTGCGCCTGCTCGAGCACGCGCGTCTCGCGGCCGTCGCCGCCGACGTAACGCAGCGGCACCGGCGCCTCGGCGTTGGCCGGCGTGCGCGGCACCGAGCCGAAATGCTTGTCGGCCAGGTCGACGATGCTGGTCGTGCTCGACCCGGCCCGCCGCCGACAGCACCATGTTGGAGGCGCGTGTAGTGGCGCGCGAGATAGGCGAAGAGATCGTCGCGGCCGATCGCCTCGACCGATGTCGGCCGTGCCGAGCACCGGCCGGCCGAGCGGCTGGCCGGGCAGCGCGGTCTCCTGGAACTGGTCGAAGATCAGGTCGTCGGGCGTGTCGAGCGCCTGGCCGATCTCCTGCAGGATGACGCCGCGCTCGCGCTGCAGCTCGTCGGGATCGAACACCGAGTTGCGCAGGATGTCGGCGATCATCTCGACGCCGAGCGCCACGTCCTCCTTCAGCACCGAGGCGTGGTAGGCGGTGATCTCGCGGCCGGTATAGGCGTTGAGGCTGCCGCCGACATTCTCGATCTCCTCGGCGATGGCGCGGGCCGAGCGCGTCGCGCGTGCCCTTGAACGCCATGTGCTCGAGCATGTGCGCCATGCCGTTCAGCTCGGCGCTCTCGTGGCGCGTGCCGCAGGCCGACCCAGATGCCGAGCGAGGCCGATCTCGACCTCGGGCATCGGCGTCGACCGCCACGCGCAGGCCGTTGGCGAGCGTGGTGACCTTGACGTCGCTCATGTGCCGCACCTTGCGCGCGCGCGCCGGCTCGCGCGCCGCCGCCATGCGCTCGTCGATCAGGCTCTGAGCGCGGCGACGTCGTTGGGCAGTCCATCGACCCGCTCGGCGCGGTCCATCAGGTCGCCCAGCCGGGCCGGCAGCGCGGCCGCTCGCCGGTCGCCTTGTGCGACGGCGTCGGGGAACTTGGCGGGATGGGCGGTCGCCAGCACGACCATCGGCACCTTGGGATCGCGCGCGGTGCTGCTGGGCCACGGCATAGCCCACGGCGGTGTGCGGATCGATCGTCTCGCCGAAGCGGCGCGGCAATCGGCGATGGCGGCGAGCGTGCCCTCGTCGTCGAGCGCGCCGGCGTCGAACAGCGCGCGCACGTCGGCCAGCGCATTGGCGCCGACCTTGAGCGTGCCGGTGCGGCGGAACTCGGCCATCGCCTCGGCCAGCGCCTTGCCGTCGCGGTCGTAGAGGTCGAACAGCAGGCGCTCGAAGTTGCTGGAGATCTGGATGTCCATGCTGGGGCTGTAGCGTCGGCACGCACCTCGGCCATCGTCATGGCGCCGGTCTCGAAGAAGCGCGCCAGGATGTCGTTGCTGTTGGCCGCCGACGACGAAGTGCGATCGACCGGCAGGCCCATGCGCTGGGCGGCGTAGCCGGCATAGACGTTGCCGAAATTGCCGGTCGGCACGGTGAAGGCGACCGGCCGCTCGGGCGCGCCGAGCTTCAGCGGCGGCCCAGAAGTAGTAGACGATCTGCGCCATCACGCGGCGCCAAGTTGATCGAGTTCACCGCCGTCAGCGCATGGCGGTCGCGGAAGGCGAGATCGTTGAAGCAGGCCTTGGCGAGATCCTGGCAGTCGTCGAACGTGCCCGCGATGGCGATGTTGTGCACGTTGGGCGCCAGCACCGTCGTCATCTGGCGGCGCTGGACCTCGCTGACGCGGCCCGCGCGGATGCAGCATGAAGATGTCGATCGTCTTGCGGTCGCGCACCGCCTCGATGGCGGCCGAGCCGGTGTCGCCCGAGGTGGCGCCGACGATGGTGGCGCGCTGGCCGCGCTTGGCGCGCAGCGTATGGTCGAGCATGCGGCCCAGGAGCTGCAGCGCCACGTCCTTGAAGGCGAGCGTCGGCCCGTGGAACAGCTCCAGCAGATGCAGGCCCCATCTCCCGCGTTACGTCGCCGAGCGACTTCAGCGGCGCGACCTCCGGCGTCTCGAACGAGGCATAGGCCTCGCCGATCAGGCGGCGGAAGGTCGCCTCGTCGAAGGCCTCGCCGACGAAGGGCCGCATGATGCGGAAGGCCAGCTCGACATAGGGCAGGCCCTTGAGCGTGGCGATCTCGGCCTTGGAGAACTGCGGCCACTCGGCGGGCAGATAGAGGCCGCCGTCGCGGGCGAGGCCCGCGAGCATGACGTCCTCGAAGCCGAGCGGCGCGGGATTGCCCTGCGAGCCGTGGCGGGTGCTGATGTAACGCAAGATGAAACTCCGACTAGGCAACCTGCTACGCCACTTGGCGGCAGGCTGCGTGATCCTTGCGGACCCTCTTGGTCGAAGCGGGATGCTTCTCCAGCATCCGCGCCGGACGGGTCGGACGCTTCACGAGATCACCGCCGCAATTGGGGCACATGGCCGCCCAGCCGGGTTCGGGCGCAGTCCGCGCAGAACGTGCACTCGTAGGTGCAGATCAGGGCATCGGACGCGCCGTTGGGCAGGTCCTTGTCGCAGCATTCGCAGTTGGGACGGAGGTCGAGCATGGCTTCCTCTTACGCCGACAGGTAGCGGCGTTTCCAGATGGGCCTTGAAGGCGGCGGTGCCGAGCGGCGCGCCGGTGGCCTCGGTCAGGATCTCGTCGGTGCCGGCAATCGAGCCCTTGCCGTGCACATTGGTGCGCAGCCAGCCCAGCAGCGGCGCGAAATCGCCCTTCCCGATGGCCGCCAGCGAGGCCGGGATGCGCCTTGCGCGCCGCGGCAAAGAGCTGGGCGGCCGCCAGGGCGCCCAAGGTGTAGGTCGGGAAATAGCCCCAGCCGCCGTCCGGCCAATGGATGTCCTGCAGGCAGCCCAGCGCGTCGTCGGGCGGCACGATGCCCAGAAGCTCGCTGCATGCCGTCGTTCCAGGCGCCCGGCAGGTCGGCGAGCTGCAAGGTCGCCCGCCAGCATCGCCCGCTCCAGCCGGTAGCGCAGCATGATGTGCAGCGGATAGGTCACCTCGTCGGCATCGACGCGGATGAAGCCCGGCGCCACGCGCGGTGTAGATGCGATGGATGTTGTCGGCCGTCCAGGCCGGCCCGTTCCTGCCGAAGGCGGCGCGCATGCGGGTGCGGCGAACTCGATGAAGGCATCGGCTGCGGCAGGCCTGCATCTCCATCAGCAGCGACTGGCTTTCGTGCAGCGCCATGCCGCGCGCATTGCCGACCGGCTGGCGCCGCCAGTCGCGCGGCAGGCCGGCCTCGTAGAGGCCGTGGCCGCATCTCGTGCAGCACGCCCATCAGGGCGCGCGCGAAGTCGGCCTCGTCGTAGCGCGTGGTGATGCGCACGTCGTCGGCCGTGCCGCCGGTGAAGGGATGCGCCGAGACGTCGAGCCGGCCGTGCGTGAAGTCGAAGCCGATGAGTGCGGATCAGCTCCTCGCCGAGCTTGCGCTGCTGGCTCGACCGGAAACGGCCCGTCGAGCGGCAGCGGCTGCCGGCTCGCGCTTCTGGCGCTCCATGACGCGACCCAGCAGGTCGGGCAGGAAGGCGCGCAGCTCGGCGAACAGCGCGTCGATGCGCGCCGAGCGGCCGCCCGGCTCGAACTCGTCGAGCAGCGCGTCGTAGAGCGAGCAGCCGAGCGCGGCGGCCTTGGCCTCGCCGATCCGGCGCGTCACGGTCAGCAACCTCGCCAAGCGTCGGCAGCAGCGACTTGAAGTCGGCGTTCTTCCTGGCCTCGCGCCACGCCATCTCGCAGGCCGAGGTGGCGCGCGTGCGCGCCTCGACGAGGTCGGCCGGCAGGGCGCTTTCGTGCACCCACGAGCGGCGCATCTCGCGCAGGTTGGCGGCGCGCCAGCGATCGAGGCCCGCGCGCCCTCCTCCGCCCGCGCCAGCAGCTCGGGCATGTCGGGCGCCGACGATCATGCCGTGCGCGATGACGCCCAGGGTCGCGAGCTGGTCGGCGCGGTCTTCGCTGGCGCCCGCCGGCATCATGGTCGAGCGGTCCCAGTTCAGGATCGCGCTGGCGCGGTTGACGGCGCTCAGCCGCGCGAAGCGGCGTTCGAGCTCGGCATAGGGATCGTTGGCGATCATGGCTTGACCTTCGTGCGGCCGGCGACGGTGAGCCGGCCGTTCTCCCAGTGATAGGCGAGATAGACGCCGGCCAGCGCCAGCGCGATCAGGAACCAGGTGATGGCGTATTGCAGGTGGTCGTTGGGGATGTCGAGCCGCGTCTGGCCGCCGACCGGCACGCCGCCCGGATTGGGCGGCGGCATCGGCCTCGAGGAAGAAGGCGTCGAGCTCGGGATCGGGCTTGCCGCCCGCCATGCTGCGCATCAGCGGCACGTCGACATGGAACCAGACATTGCGTGTCCGGCACGTTCTCCGGCGCGAACTGGCGCCGCTCCTGGTTGCGCCGCACGATGCCGGTGAGCTCGACCCTGCCCGCGACCTGGCCCTCGGCGCGCTCGCGCCGGGTCCTTCTGCTCCTGGGAATCCAGCCGCGGTCGAACAGCACGATCCGGCCGTCGTCGGTGCGGAGCGGCGTGACGACCTGCAGGCCGACCTTGTTCTTGAGGCTGCGCGCGGCGAGATAGAATTCCTTGTCGTGCAGGAAGCGTGCCCGCAACCTTCACGCGGCCGTACTCGTGGCGCAGCGGATCGCCGCGCAGCAGCTCGTCGAGCGTGAGCGGCGCAGGCCGCCTGGTTGACCGTCGATGCGGTCGAGGATGTCGCGCTTCCATTCGCGGCGCTCCATCTGCCAGATGCCGAGGCCCAGCGAGACCACGAAGATCGGCAGCGAGATGAGCGTGGGCCACAAAGCCGGCCTCAGCCTGAACATCGTCTGCTCCCTCTCGACTCGCCGGAGTCGCGGCGGAGCCACTTGCTCCCAGGCGACTCCGCCGGGGAGCGCCCGAGCGGTGCCAGATATGGTCTGCTTCGCAGCGTCAGTGCAGCGCGATGGGCGCCTTGCCCGAGCCCCACCAGTAGATGCAGAAGAACAGGAACAGCCACACCACGTCGACGAAGTGCCAGTACCAGGCGGCGGCCTCGAAGCCGAAATGCTGGTTGGGCTTGAACTGGCCGGCCATGGCGCGGAACAGGCAGACCAGCAGGAAGGTCGTGCCGACGATGCACGTGGAAGCCGTGGAAGCCGGTCGCCATGAAGAAGGTCGACGAATAGATGTTGTCGCGGAAGCCGAACGGCGCGTTGCATGTACTCGTAGGCCTGGATCGAGGTGAAGCAGATGCCCAGGAGCACCGGTCAGCAGCGAGGCCGCGCACCGGCGTCGCGCTTGTTGCCCTCGAGGATGGCGTGGTGCGCCCAGGTGACCGTGGTGCCCGAGAGCAGCAGGATCAGCGTGTTCATGAACGGCAGGTCGAACGGCGCGATGACGTCGATGCCCTTGGGCGGCCAGACGCCGCCGGTCGCCTCGGCGCGGACCGGCATCTCCGGCGAGCCGGGATAGAGCGAGGCGTCGAAGAAGGCCCAGAAGAAGGCGGCGAAGAACAGCACCTCCGAGGCGATGAACAGGATCATGCCGTAGCGCAGGCCGAGCTGGACCACCGCGGTGTGGTACTTGCGCGATCTCGACGATGACGTCGCTCCACCACCAGAACATCACGGCGAAGATGATCAGCGAAGCCGGGCGCGACGATCCACCACTCGACCGCCTTGACGATCGCCTCGACGCCGGTGCCCAGCATGTCGGGATGCATGCCGAGCGCCGCGCCCAACGCCAGCAGGAACGCGCCGATCGCGCCCAGCGCCGGCCACGGGCTGGGATCGACCAGGTGATAGGGATGCTTCTGCGCGCCGTCGGCCATGTTCATCCACCCTTTCCGGTTCCGTTGGCGGGCATGCCGCCGAGCAAGGTCTTCGCCCGCTCCGTCTTCGCCTCGAAGAAGGTGTACGAGAGCGTGATGGTGCGGACGTTGTCGTAGCGCCGATCCTTGTCCATCTCGGGATCGACGAAGAACACCACGGGCATGTCGACCGACTGCCCGGGCTGCAGCAGCTGCTCGGTGAAGCAGAAGCATTGCAGCTTGTTGAACCACGGCGCCGCGCGGCTCGGGCGTGACGTTGTAGGTCGCGGTGCCGACGATCGGCCGCTGCGAGACGTTGGTGGCGCGGAAGTGGACCAGCTTCTCCTCGCCCAGCCGCACCTTGACCTCGCGCTCGAGCGGCTCGAAGCGCCACGGCAGGTTGGGATCGACGTTGGAATCGAAGCGCACGTGCGACGGTGCGCGCCAGCACCGGCCGCTCGCCCTGCTGGGCGACCAGCGGCGTGCCGGCGAAGCCGGTGGCGCGTGCAGAACAGCTCGTAGAGCGGCGACGGCGGCATAGGCGAGCGCCAGCATGCCGCCGACGACCGCCACCAGCCGCCAGCGCCAGACGGGCGTTGCTGTCGCTCGGCGGCCCTCACGCGCCTGGCCTCCCATGCGCACGACGGTGAGCAGCGAAGAAGATCACCGCCAGCGCCAGCAGGAAGCCCGCACATGACCAGGTTCTTGCCGCGCTGGCGGCGGTGCATGTCGGTGTCGCCGGGGCGGCGGTCTTCGGCCATGGCGGCGCTCATCCGACCAGCATCCGGCCGACGATCCGATCCAGCGGCAGGGCCGCGAACAGGACGGCAAGGTAGAGCAGCGAGAAGCGGAACATCGCGCCGGCGCCGCGGCATGGCCGCGTCGTCGTCGGCGGTGCGCCACACCACGACGGCGTGGCCGATGAAGGCGAGGCTCAGCGCCAGCGCCACGCCGCCGTAGAGCCAGCCGACCGCGCCCAGCAGGGTCGGCGCCAGCGCCACCGGCACCAGCACCAGCGTGTAGATCAGCATCTGCCGCTTGGTCTCGCGCGGGCCGGCCACCACCGGCAGCATGGGCACGCCGGCGCGGCGATAGTCGTCGCTGCGATAGAGCGCCAGCGCCCAGAAGTGCGGCGGCGTCCACAGGAAGATCAGCAGGAAGAGCGCGATGCCGACGGCCGACACGTCGCCGGTCGACGGCCGCCCAGCCGATCATCGGCGGGAAGGCGCCGGCGGCGCCGCCGATCACGATGTTCTGCGGCGTGCGGCGCTTCAGCCAGATCGTGTAGACGAAGACGTAGAACAGGATCGCCGCAGCGCAGCAGCGCCGCGGCGACGAAGTTGGTCGACGACCGCCATCAGCAGGACCGAGAAGATCGACAGCAGCACGCCCAGACGCCAGCGCGTCGTCGGGCGCCACGCGGCCGGCCGGCAGCGGCCGGTTGCGCGGTGCGCGTCATCAGCGCGTCGAGGTCGCGCTCGTACCACATGTTGATGGCGCCGGCGGCGCCGGAGCCCAGCGCGATCGCCAGCACGGCGAGCGCGGCGGTGAAGGGATGGATGTGGCCCGGCGCGATCAGCACGCCGACCAGGCCGGTGAACACCACCAGCGACATGACGCGGGGCTTCAGCAGGTCGACGTAGTCGCGCACGCGCGTCGGCGTCGCCGCCGTCGAATGTCCGGCTCAGGATCTGTGCCGTATCGCTCATCGCTCTTCAAGGCGGAAGGCCCGCCTTGCATCGCGGGCGCCTCCGCTCCTCGAGATCAGTGGTGCGCCGTCGGGCGAGATGTGCGGCAGTTCCTCGAAGGTGTGGAACGGCGGCGGCGAGGCCACCGTCCATTCCAGCGTCGTGGCGCCGTCGCCCCAGTAGTTGGCGCCGACCTGCCGGCCGGCCAGCAGCGTGCCGAACACGACGAAGATCAGCCAGAAGATGGTCGAGCCGAACGAGATGAAGGCGCCGATCGAGGAGATGTAGTTCCAGTGCGACATCGCGTCGGGATAGTCGACGTAGTGGCGCGGCATGCCGGCGAGCCCGCTGAAGTGCATCGGGAAGAAGGTCAGGTTGACGCCGATGAAGGTCGTCCAGAAATGGATCTGGCCGGCCCACTCCGGATACTGCCGGCCGCACATCTTGCCGAACCAGTAGTAGAAGCCGGCGAACATGCCGAACACCGCGCCGAGCGACAGCACGTAGTGGAAGTGCGCGATCACGTAGTAGGTGTTGTGCAGCGCGTAGTCGACGCCGGCATTGGCCAGCACGACGCCGGTGACGCCGCCCACGGTGAACAGGAAGATGAAGCCGATCGCCCACAGCATCGGCACTTCGAGCCTGATCGAGCCGCCCCACATGGTGGCGATCCAGCTGAAGATCTTCACGCCGGTCGGCACCGCGATCACCATCGTGGCGGCGACGAAGTAGGCGCGCGTGTCGACGTCCATGCCGACGGTGAACATGTGGTGCGCCCACACGACGAAGCCGACGACGCCGATCGCCACCATCGCGTAGGCCATGCCGAGATAGCCGAAGATCGGCTTGCTGCGAGAAGGTCGAGATGATGTGGCTGACGATGCCGAAGGCCGGCAGGATCATGATGTACACCTCGGGATGGCCGAAGAACCAGAAGAGGTGCAGGAACAGGGTCGGATCGCCGCCGCCGGCCGGATCGAAGAAGTGCGTGCCGAAGTTGCGGTCGGTCAGCAGCATGGTGATGGCGCCGGCCAGCACCGGCAGGGCGCAGCAGCAGCAGGAAGGCCGTCACCAGGATCGACCAGGCGAACAGCGGCATGCGGTGCAGCGTCATGCCCGGCGCGCGCATGTTGAAGATCGTGGTGATGAAGTTGATGGCGCCCAGGATCGACGAGGCGCCGGCCAGGTGCAGCGAGAAGATGGCGAGGTCCATGCCCGCGCCCTGCTGGATCGTGAGCGGCGGATAGATCGTCCAGCCGGTGCCGACGCCGCCGCCGATCACGGCCGACAGCCAGCAGCAGGATGAAGGCCGGCGGCAGCAGCCAGAAGCTGATGTTGTTCATGCGCGGGAAGGCCATGTCGGGCGCGCCGATCATCAGCGGCACGAACCAGTTGCCGAACCCGCCGATCAGCGCCGGCATGACGACGAAGAACACCATGATCAGGCCGTGCGCCGTGACGACGGTGTTCCACAGATGGCCGTTGGGCGTGCCGTCCGCGCCGTTGAAGTACTGCACGCCGGGCTGCAGCAGCTCGAGCCGCATGATCACCGAGAAGGTGGCGCCGATCAGGGCGGCGAAGATCGCGAACACCAGGTACATCGTGCCGATGTCCTTGTGGTTCGTGCTGTAGACGAAGCGACGCCAGCCGGTCGGCGTGTGGTGTGTCGTCGTGCCCGTGGGACTGAGGGCTGTGGTCGTGAGCGGCGCCGTGCGCGGTGGCCATTTTATCTCTCCTGCGGAGAAGCGCTTAGCGGTTGGCGGGAGCGGTGGCGGAAGCGACGTCGGTCGCGGGCAGCAGACCCGCCGACTTCTTCTTCTGCTCCACCCACTTTGTCGAATTCGGGCTTGGAGACCACGCGCACCGCGATCGGCATGAAGCTGTGGTTGTTGCCGCAGATCTGCGAGCACTGGCCGAAGTAGTAGCCCTCGTCGCGGACGTTGATCCAACCCTCGTTGAGGCGGCCGGGGATCACGGTCTTCTTGATGCCGAAGCCCGGCACGGTCCAGCCGTGCATGGAGTCGGCGGCGGTGCCGATGATGCGGATCGTGGTGCCCTTGGGGATCACCATCTCCTCGTCGACCGCCAGCAGGCGCGGCACGTTGGGCTTCTGCTTGACCCGGTCGGCCTCGCTCAGGATGCGGCTGTCGACCGAGAAGTTGCCCTGGTCGGGATACTCGTAGGTCCAGTACCACTGATGGCCGGTGACCTTGACCGTGAAGGCCGCATCGGTGCGCCTTGTCGCCGTAGTAGAGCAGCCGGAAGGACGGGATGGCGATGATCACCAGGATGAGGATGGGGATGACCGTCCAGGCGATCTCGATGACGGTGTTGTGCGTCGTCGTCGTCGCCACCGGATTGCGCGAGGCGTGGAAGCGCCACATCGCGTAGAGCAGGAGCGCCAGCACGAACGCGCAGATCAGCGTGATGATGACCAGCAGCAGGTCGTTCAGCGATCCGACCTTCTCCATCAGCGGCGTGTAGGACGGCGGGAAGTCCATCTGCCAGTCGTGCGGCACGCCGACGATCGGCTGCGCCTGGGCGCTGCTCGCGACGCCAAGCCCGGCGATCGCCGACAGAACCCCGAGAATGCCCAAACCGCGCTTGCCGACCATGCAATCGTCCCTTCAGCGGCGCCGACCCGCTGAGGGTTCCGACCCGCAAAATCCCCGCATTTCAAAGCGGTTAGTACCAGATATAGGCCTGTCAGGTAACGGGTTTTCGACCCCGCTCGGTATGTGGCGGCCGGTCGCAGTTGTCAGTCGCAGCACGCTCGAAAGCGCCTCGCCATAGCCCGCCTTGTGCACGATGCCCGGCGAATGACGGCGCCGTCGTCCGTCGATGAAACCGGCCGTCCTCGTGGACGAAGATCTGCGCGCCGGTCGCGTCTTCCATCGACAGCCACGCCGAACACGCCGTCGCGCCGCCCGGCCGAGGCGAACGACGAGATCGACCGCTTGCGCGAGCGTGCTCGCCATCGCCAGCGGCTCGCCAGCGCGCGACGGTGCCGCGGCCGCCGCGCGACAGAAGCTCGGCCAGCGCCGGCGCGTCGGCCGGCCGCAGCGGATCGACGATCAGCAGGTCGGCCGCAGCTGCGCGCCGGCCGCCAGCAGCGTGCGCAAAGGACGCGTCCGGCGGCACGACCAGCTCGACCTTCGAGGCGCTGACGGCCAGCGAAACGCGCGATGCCGCGCCAGGGTGACGACCCGCGCGCCGCCCAGATCGCGCGCCATGGCGGCCAGCAGCGCGGTCTTGCCGGCGCCCTCGGGCCCGACGACGAGCACGTTGAGACGGCTGCGCGTGGCGATGCGCAGCAGGTCGGCCATCGGCCGGTCGAGCAGTCGCCCGCGGCGATCAGGCGCTCGAAGGTCGCGTTGCCCGGCTCGCCGCGGCGCAGCACCAGGACCGGCCCGCCGGCGCGGCCGGCGGAAAGACCACCATGCCCTCGCTGCCGTCGCGCAGGCGGAACGGGACGGCGCCCGACGACGGACCGCCGCACCAGACGGCCGACGAGTTCCTGCAGATGTGCCTGGTCGCGGAACCTCTCCGGCGACGGCTCGAGCACGCCGTCGCGCTCGACGTAGATCGCGGCCGGTCCGTTCACGAACACGCGCGCGGATCGACCGGTCGGCCCACAGCCGGTCGATCAGGCCCGAGGCCGCAGAGTTCGCTCAAGGCCAGCCGCGCCAGGCGCTCGCGCCTCTGCGGCTCGCCCTGGAAGACCTCGCCGAGCACCGCATCGATCGCGCGGCTCGCGGCCGTCGCGCGCGGACGCGACCTCGGCATCGATCGCAAGCCGCGCGCGGCGCCTTGGCCGTCACCGTCGGCCAGCAGCGCGGCGTCGCGGTCGCGCGGCGTCACGGTCGACCAGCCGCGACGGCGGGCCTTCGAACACGACGTCGGGCACGACGGGTCCCGGCGTGCCGCGGTCTCGTCGCCCGTCCAGGCGGTTTCCGCGGATGCCGGCTCGCCAGCAAAGGTGACGAGCGGGCTCGCCGGCGGTCGGCCGGCGATCGCTGCGCGATCCTGCAGGGCGAGCAGCTCGGCCACCAGGCGGCGCAGCTCGTAGCTCGTCAGCGTCACGCCGCGCGTGCGGAAATAGTTGTGGACGATCTCGCCGATCGCATAGGCGATCTCCGGCGGCGAGCGGCTGGCGTCGAGCGCCGCCCGCACCGCGCCTTCCATCTCGCTGCCGAAGGCGCGCCACGTCTCCTGCATCTGGCGGCCGCGGCTGGCGTCGCCGCGCAGCGGAAAGATCTCGTCGAGCGAACGCGGCGCGTGGCGCGCATCGCCGGCGACGGCGTCGGGTCGTTCGAGCACGGAATTCATGGGGATCGGCCCGTCATCGAGCTGCTCCCCGCCGCTGAGCGCGGTCATCGAACAATCCGCTTAAATTAATGATTTTCCACTATGCGCCGTACTCTAGCACTGTCGCGGCTTCGCGGCGAACTCCACGGCAAACGATGCACATGCCGGAAGATCTGTCCGGTCAGCACATAGATTCCGGGATTCAACAGCCTGTCGGCATTGCTTAGACTGCAATCTGAGGCTGGCGCTTGTCTTTCTCGAGTCGGACAGTATGGTCGCGCGCCGGCCGCGCCCGGCGTTGTTCAGTGAGAGGATCCTGATGATGCGTCTTGCACTGACGCCGTTGTTCGTCGCCATCTCTTTCATGTTCGCAGGAGCGACCGCCGCCATGGACAAGGAAAACACCCTCTATATCGACCTCAAGGATGGCCGCGTCGTCATCGAGATGCGGCCCGATCTCGCGCCCAACCACGTCGCGCAGATCAAGAAGCTGGCGCGCGAGGGCAAGTACGACGGCGTCGTCGTTCCATCGCGTGATCGAGGGCTTCATGGCGCAGACCGGCGATCCCACCGGCACCGGCTCGGGCGGCATGGGCGAGACGCTCAAGGCCGAGTTCTCCAAGGAGCCGCACGTGCGCGGCTCGGTGTCGATGGCGCGCACCAACGATCCCAACAGCGCGCGCAGCCAGTTCTTCATCGTCTTCAAGGACTCGAACTTCCTCGACGGCCAGTACACGGTGTGGGGCAAGGTCGCGTCGGGCATGGAGTTCGTCGACAAGATCAAGCGCGGCGCGCCGGGTTCGGGCGCGGTCGCGCGCGCCGCCGACAAGATGATCAAGGTCCAGGTCGCGGCCGACGCGAAGAGCTGAGCCGTGCACAGCGCAGACCTCCGGCTACGCAGGCTCGCTGCGTCAGCCCTCGCGCGTCGACCGGTGTGGAAGGCCTTTGGCGATGACCTGCCAGCGGCCGTCGACCTTCAGCAGCGTCAGGTAGTCGGTGAAGTAGCGCGGCGGGATCTGGCACTCGACCTTGGCGAAGGCCGTGGTCGGGCCGGAGAAGTCGATCGACACGATGCGGTCGGCCCGCGCGCTGCCCTTGGACTTGGCCGACGGCCGGCCTTCCACCATCTTGAACCAGTCGGCGCGCGGCATGTCGGCGGCCTTGCCGTCGCCGCCGGCGCTGTAGAGATGCGAGGCGCGGATGGAACGCCTCGCCGAGCTTCTTGGTGTCGCCTTCGTGCAGGCCGTCGAAATAGACCTGCAGCACCTTCTCGATTGCCGCGACTTCGGAACTCATCTGCTCTCCTCCCTCGTTCAAATCGCCCCGTTGGGGCTCACCAGGATCTTGCCGTTGCGCCCGCCCTTGTCGGCGTGCGCCAGCGCGTCCTTGATCTTGTCGATCGGATAGACGGTGTCGACCGGCGCCGACAGCTTGCCCGCCATCACCTGGCCGGCCAGGTCGGCATAGATCTCGCGGATCTGCTGCGGGCTGCGCCTGGCAAGAAAGCGGCCCAGCATGAAGCCGGTGAGCCTGACACCGCGATAGATGAAGTTGCTGCGCGCCGACCTCGGGATCCTCGCCGCTCATCGAGCCGTAGTGGACCAAGCGTGCCGTCGGTCGCGATGCAATCGGCGAGGCGGCCGGTCGCCGCGCCGCCGATCGCCTCGACGCCGAGCATGATCCGGGCGTCGCCCGTCGCCTTGCCGACCCGCGCGCGCGAGATCGTCGCCGTCGACGATCACGACATCGGCGCCGAGCGCCTTCAGCTCGGCGGCGAGCTCGGCCCGGCGCACGACATTGACCGTGCGCAGGCCGCGCTGCTTGGCGAGCACGATCAGCAGCCGGCCGACCGCCGAGTTGGCGACGTTCTGGATCACCCAGTCGCCGGGCTTGAGGTCGACGAAGTCGGACAGCATGAGCTGCGCCGTCGGCGGATTGATGCGCACCATCGCCGCCTGCTTGAGGTCGATGCCGGCCGGCAGCGGGATGGCATCGTCGCCCTTCACCTTGCGGCGCTGCGCCCAGTTCTCGCGCTGCAGGTTGATGACGAGGTCGCCCTTCTTGACGTGCTTCACCGCCGGCGCCGACCGCCGCGACGCGGCCGACGCATTCGGCGCCCGGCGTCGCCGGCAGCGGCGGCTTCAGCCGGTAGCTGCCCGGCAGAACCACATGTCGGCCGGGTTGATGGGAAAGGCCAGCACGTCGAACACGACTTCGTCGGCGGCCGGGCTCGCCGACATCCGGCACGTCGGCTGCAGCGCGCGACGTCCCACGGCGTTCCGTACCGGTCGATCAGCACCTGCTTCACGCTGCTCCTCCGCCAGAATTCCCGGGCCGCTTTGTTGGCCCGTCGATTGCTTATATTGTGATTCGGCAGGGGGTGAAATGCCGGATGGCGGCCAAGGCATTTGACGAGATGAATTCCGGCGCGGCGGACGCCGTCCGCGCGCCCTACCGCGGTGTCGCGGACTGGCTGGCGCGCACCTCGCCCGAGCGGGTGGCGGCGACGCGCCACGAGGTCGACCTCTTCTACCGCCGCCACGGCATCACCTTCGGCGCCTATGGCGCGGTCGACGGCAGCCGAGACGACGATCCCCTTCGACATCATCCCGCGCGTCATCGCCTGGGACGAGTGGGAGTACCTGCACAAGGGCCTGGTGCAGCGCGTGCGTGCGCTCAACGCCTTCCTGGCCGACGCCTACGGCGAGCGCGAGATCTGCCGCGCCGGCGTGATCCCCGAGCAGCAGGTGCTGATGAACGCCGAGTTCGTGGCGATGGCGCAGGGGCTCGAACTGCCGGGCGGCGTGCACGCCCACATCGCCGGCATCGACCTGGTGCGGGTCGGCGAGAAGGACTTCTACGTCCTCGAGGACAATGTGCGCACGCCGTCGGGCGTCTCCTACGTGCTGGAGAACCGCGAGGTCGATGATGCGGCTGGCGCCCGAGCTGTTCTCGGCCATGCGCGTGCTGCCGGTCGCCGACTATTCCGAGGAGCTGCTGGCGACCTTGCGCTCGGTGTCGTTCAGCGACGACGCCGAGCCCAACGTCGTGCTGCTGACGCCGGGCCATCTACAACAGCGCCTATTTCGAGCACGCCTTCCTGGCCGACGAGATGGGCATCGAGCTGGTCGAGGGCTCGGACCTGTTCGTCGACGAGGGCCGCGTCTACATGCGCACGCCGCGCGGGCCCGCAGCGGGTCGACGTCATCTACCGCCGGGTCGACGACGACTTCCTCGACCCGCTGGCGATGCGGCCGGATTCGCTGCTCGGCGTCGCCGGCCTGCTGCGGCGCTGCGCGCGGGCCGGCGTCAACATCGTCAACGCGCTCGGCAACGGCGTCGCCGACGACAAGTCGACCTACACCTACGTGCCCGAGATGGTGCGCTTCTATCTCGGCGAGGAGCCGATCCTGCACAACGTGCCGACCTGGCGCTGCGACCGCGCCGACGATCTCAAGTACGTGCTCGAGCACCTCGCCGAGCTGGTCGTCAAGGAAGTGCACGGCTCGGGCGGCAAGGGCATGCTGGTCGGGCCGACCTCGAGCAAGCGCCGAGATCGACGAGTTCGCGGCTGCTCCTGAAGGCGCGGCCGGACAACTACATCGCCCAGCCGACGCTGGCGCTCTCGACCTGCCCGACCTTCGTCGAGCCAGGGCGTGGCGCCGCGCCATGTCGACCTGCGCCCCTTCGTGCTGTCGGGGCCGCAAGATCACCATCGTGCCCGGCGGGCTCACGCGCGTGGCGCTGAAGGAAGGCTCGCTGGTCGTCAATTCGAGCCAGGGCGGCGGCACCAAGGACACCTGGGTGCTGGCGCCGGGGCCGGCTGGCGTAGCGCATGGCTGTGCGCCGCCTTCGCCTGGCGAGCGCGCCACTCCAGTGGCGCAATCTTCCCGCGTAGGTCCGGCGCAATGAAGCGCCACTGAGCTCGGCGCGCTCCCAGCAAAGACACCGACATGCTGAGCAGCACCGCCAAGAACCTCTACTGGATGGGCCGCTACCTGCAGCGCGCCGAAGTCGACGGCGCGGCTCGATCGAGGCGACCCAGCGCATGGCGCTGCAGTCGCGCGGCGAGGAGGCGGCGGGCGTCGCCGCGATCTTCGGCATGGAGGACGAGTTCCGCCAGACCCAGCAGCAGTCGGGCGGACGGCTGGCCAGCCTGATCGACTTCCTGGCGCTCGACGAGAGCAACCCCTCCTCGATCGTGAGCTCGATCGGCGCGGCGCGCGCGCAACGCCCGCGAGGAGCGCAACAACATCACGGTCGACGTCTGGGAGAGCCTCGAACGGCGCTGTGGCTCGAGCTCAGCGCGCCGGCTGCGCGGCGACCGCGCCACGCTCGACCGCGGCGCGCTGATCGAATCGGTGAAGAAGCAGGCGGTGATGATCTTCGGCGCCGCACAGGTCACCCTGCTGCGCGACGAGGCCTACAATTTCCTGCCAGCTCGGCGCCTTCCTCGAGCGCGCCGACAACACCGCCCGCATCCTCGACGTGAAGTTCCACCTGCCTGCGGCCGGACGGCGATCCGCATGCCGACGAGCTCGACTACTTCGCCTGGTCGGAGGTGCTGGCCTGCATCGGCGCGGTGCGCACCTACCGGCGCATCTACCGCAGCGCGCTCGATCCCATGAAGGTCGCCGAGCTGATGATGCTGCGCCGCGACGTGCCGCGCTCGGTGCACCATTGCCTGTGGATGGTCGATCTCAGCATGCGCGAGCTGGCCGAGCGCCTACGGCACGCGCGGCGAGGCCGATCGGCTGGCCGGCGAGCTGCATGCCAGGCTGCGCTACGCGCGCATCGACCAGGTGTTCGAGATGGGGCTGGACAAGTTCCTGGGCGGCGTGCGCGGCGACATCGCCACGCTGTCCGACGAAATCGGCCGCCAGTTCCTGCTGGATTGAGCGAGCCATGCGCCTTTCCGTCCACCACGCCACGCGCTTCGAGTTCGACCAGCCCTCCGGCCATTCGATCCACGACGTGCGGCTCACGCCCAAGCCCGCCGACCGGCCAGCGCATCGTGTCGTGGCGCATCGACGGGCCGGGCAAGCGCTCCGAATGGCTCGACGGCCACGGCAACCAGGTGACGACCTTCTCGGTGGCGCAGCAGCACGACGCACGTCGAGATCGTGGTCGCACGGCGTCTACGAATACAGCGGCGCCGAGCAGTGGCTGCGCTACGCCGAGACGCCGACGCTGCCCGCGCCGTTCTGGCTGCGCAACATCGGACCTCGCCCGCCACGATGCGAGCTTCGATCCGCTGATCGACGGCCTCGCCGAGCACGGCCGCCGACGCACGACGCAGCGTGTCGGCGTCCTGCACGAGGTGATGGAAGCGCGTCGGCGAACGGGTCGCCTACAAGACCGGCGTCTCGACCGTGGAGACGACGGCGGCCGAGGCGCTGGCGCGCGGCGCCGGCGTCGCCCAGGACGATGCGCATGTCTTCATCGCCTGCTGCCGCCGGCTCGGCGTGCCGGCGCGCTATGTCAGCGGCTACCTGCGCAACGACGATCCCGAGCTGCATGTCGGCCGCACCAGCCATTCCTGGGCCGGAGGCCTGGGTGCCCGGCCTCGAATGGGTGGGCTTCGATCCCGCCAACAACATCAGCCCGCGCGGCGACAGCCTGCGGGTGGCGATCGGCCTCGACTATCGCGACGCCGCCCCGGTCAGCGGCCGGCGCGTCGGCTTCGGCGACGCCAAGATGAGCGTCGAGGCCGACGATCAGGCTCGTCGACTGAGGCTTAACGCGGCGTACGGCGCGAACCTACGAGAAATAGCCCTCGCAACGGACTCGTGACATCGCGTTGCCTTGCGAAAGCAGCGGCCGCCAGTACTTTCGCGCGCCTTTTCGAGGCCTGAAAGGAAGTATCGCGTCATGGCTTTCATTGCCGACCGTCTCAGCCGCATCAAGCCCTCTCCGACCAATGCCGCCCAAGGCAAGTTCCTGGAGATGAAAGCGGCCGGCAAAGACGTCGATCGGCCTGGCCGCCGGCGAGCCCGACTTCCCGACGCCCGACCACATCAAGGAAGCGGCCATCAAGGCGATCCGCGACAACGACACCACGCTACACCGCGGTGCCCGGCACGCCGGCGCTGCGCCAGGCGATCTGCGCCAAGATGAAGCGCGACCATGGCCTCGACTACAAGCCGTGCGCAGACCGTCGTCACCTCGGGCGGCAAGCAGATCATCTTCAACGCCATGCTGGCCACGCTCAACCCCGGCGACGAGGTGATCATCCCGGCGCCCTACTGGGTGTCCTACCCGAGATGGTGCTGGTCGCCGACGGCACGCCGGTGATCGTCGACTGCCCCGAGTCGAGACGGCTTCAAGCTGCAGCCCGAGGACGCTCGAGCGCGCGATCACGCCCAGGACCAAGTGGCTGATCCTGAACTCGCCCAGCAACCCGACGGGCGCCGCCTACACGCGCGCCGACCTGCGGGCGCTGTGCGACGTGCTGCTGCGCCATCCGCAGGTCCGTGGTGCTGACCGACGACATGTACGAGAAGCTGGTCTACGACGACTTCGTGTTCACCACGCCGGCCGCAGGTCGAGCCCAGGCTCTACGACCGCACGCTCACCATGAACGGCGTGTCGAAGGCCTACAACATGACCGGCTGGCGCATCGGCTACGCCGCCGGCCCGCAGAAGCTGATCGACGCCATGATCACCGTGCAGTCGCAGAGCACGTCGAACGCCAGCTCGATCAGCCAGGCGGCCTCGGTGGCGGCGCTGAACGGCCCGACGGACTTCATCCCGCAAGAACGTCGCGATCTTCAAGCAGCGCCGCGACCTCATCGTCTCGATGCTGAACCAGACCAAGGGCCTCAAGTGCCCGCGGCCGGAAGGCGCGTTCTACGTCTATCCGTCGTGCGCCGGCGCGATCGGCAAGAAGACGCCGGACGGCAAGACGATCGAGAACGACACCGACTTCGTGAACTACCTGCTCGAGTCGGAAGGCCTGTCGGTCGTGCAGGGCTCGGCCTTCGGCCAGGGCCCGGCCTTCCGCATCTCCTACGCCACCGCGACCGACCTCCTGGAAGAGGCCGGCCGGCGCATCCAGCGGGCCTGCGGCGCGCTGTCGTAGAAACTCGTCGACCGGATGCGCGCGATGATCGGATATCGCGCTCTCTGGCTGCTCGCCTCGCTCCGCACGTGACCACGGTTAGCGGCGGCATGGTTGAGTGTAAGTCTCGAAATTAACCTGCCACGAGGATTGGCCAAGACCACAATCTATCGATCAGGGTCGAGTTCCGGATGATCGCGGACAATTCGAAACATGACATCCCGCGTGAGGACACTCGGGCGATATTGCCCAGCGCCTGAACAAATTCCTCCTCTCACCTCCGTTGTCGAGTTGGCTGACTAGTGAATCAAGGTTGTTGATCTCCTTCCCCAGAGAAAGGGCAGCTTCCATGATTTTTGCGGCAATGGCCTTCTCCATCGATATCTCCCGACAAGCACACTCTGATACTGGAGCTTAGTGACGCGAAAGCCGGGCGTAATGGCAGGAGATACATTACAAAGCCAGAGTTCAGGCTGGACATTGAACATGGTTGCCAATCCTCGCGGTAGTACGGCATGGCAAGAAAAGCAACCGACTGAAGTAGAAGTAAGGTATATTAAGCAACACTTTAACGCCAGCCTATGGCAACGCATGCAGCGGGCGATTAACCGCTATTGCCGCGTCGAGCGGCAATAGTCGACCGACCGCATCCATGCCGCGCAAAAATCTTCCCCTGCCTGTGGATTGACTCGCTCAGGTGAGGGTGAAACGATTTCCGAGACAAGGCTTCGCTCCGGCCGAGATTCCGTAGCGACCACCGTCCGGAGCTTTCAGGCGCAGACTAACCGCGCGGAAGGGAGGACGTTTGTCATGAACGACATCAAATCCGAGACCATCACCGGAGGCAGACCAGGCAGCGGCGCGCATCGCGTGGTGGCGCTGTGCGGGCCGTACCTTTCGGGCAAGACTAGCCTGCTCGAGAGCATCCTCTACGCCACGGGGGCCATCGGCCGGCGCGGTTCGACGCGCGCAGGCACCTCGCATCGGCGACGGCTGCCGCCGAGGCGCGCAAGCGCGGCATGGGCACCGAGCTCAACGTCGCCTCGGTCGAGCTATCTCGGGCGACCAGTGGACCTTCCTCGACGTTCCGGGTTCGATCGAGTTCCAGCACGACGCCTTCGCGGCGCTCGCGGTGTGCGACGCCGCCGTCGCTGGTCTGCGAGCCCTCGCCCGAGCGGGTGGTGGCGCTGACGCCGCTGCTCGAAATACATCGAGGACCATCACATCCCGCACATCATCTTCATCAACAAGATCGATCCCGCCGAGGTCCGCGTGCGCGACATGCTGTCGGCGCTGCAGACCGTGTCGTCGCGCAAGCTGGTGCTGCGCCAGGTGCCGATCCGCCGGCCGACCAGCCGACGGCGGCGAGGAGACCGTGGGCTATGTCGACCTCGCGAGCGAGCGCGCCTATCGCTACAAGTCGAGCGGCGCGCTCCGGACCTGATCGAGATGCCGGCCGAGATCCTGCCGCGCGAAGGCCGAGGCGCGGCGCGAGATGCTCGAGACGCTGTCGGAATTCGACGACACGCTGCTCGAGCAGCTGATCGAGGACATCGCGCCGGAGAAGTCGCTGATCTACCGCGACCTGCACGACGAGTTCGGCGCCGACCAGATCGTGCCCGTGCTGCTGGGCGCCGGCGACCGCGAGAACGGCGTGCGCCGGCTGCTTGAAGGCGCTGCGCCACGACACGCCGTTCGTCGCCGTCACCGCCAAGCGCCGCTCTCTGCCGTCCAACGGCGTGGCGATGGCCGAGTGCTTCAAGGTCCTGCACCAGGCCCATGCCGGCAAGCTCTCGCTCTGCCGCGTCTGGTCGGGCAACGCTGAGCCGAAGGCCAGAGCCTGGGCGGCCAACGGATCGGCGCCCTGTTCCGCCCGTTCGGCCAGCGCGCTCGACAAGATAAGCAGGCCGTGGCGCGGGCGAGATCGTGGCGCTCGCCAAGCTCGACGCCCTGTCGTCCGGCCAGTCGCTGAGCGGCGGCGGCATCGCGCCAGTCGCCGACTTCCCGCCGGCCGATCCGCCGGTCTTCGCGCTGCGCTGACGCGCCAAGAACCGCAACGACGAGGTCAAGCTTCGGGCGCTCTGCACGAAGATCGCCGAGGAGGATCCCTCGCTCTCCTACGAGCGCGCGCGCCGAGACCCATGAGCTGCTGCTCACGGGCCAGGGCGAGATGCACCTGAAGGTCGCGGTCGAGAAGCTCGCCGCGTCGCTACAACGTCGCGGTCGAGACCGTGGCGCCGCGCGTCGCCTATCGCGAGACCATCCAGGCCGGCACCACCGAGCACGCGCGCTACAAGCGCCAGACCGGCGGCCACGGCCAGTTCGCCGACATCAAGGTCGAGATCAAGCCGCTGCCGCGCGGCTCGGGCTTCCGCTTCGTCGACAAGATCGTGGGCGGCGTGGTGCCGACGAACTTCATTCCCGCGGTCGAGGAAGGGCTCGATCGACTATCTGCAAGGAGGGCCCGCTCGGCCAGCCGGTCGTCGACCTCGAAGTGAAGCTGTTCGACGGCCAGTTCCATGCCGTCGACAGCTCGAGATGTCGTTCAAGATGGCGGCGCGCATCGCCATGAGCGAGGCGCATGCCCGCGCCGGCCGGTGCTGCTCGAGCCGATCCTCAAGGTCACGGTGGCGGCGCCGTCAGGACTCGACGCTCGCGCATCCAGCGCCTGATCTCGGGCCGCCGCGGCCAGCTCCTGGGCTACGACGCCCGCGCCGGGCTGGACCGGCTGGGACGAGGTCTCGGCCGCTGATGCCGGAGGCCGAGGTCGCCGACATGATCGTCGAGATCCGCTCGGTGACGCAGGGCGTGGGCACCTATCGCACCGAGTTCGACCATCTGCAGGAGCTGAGTCGGCCGCACCGCCGATCCGCATCGTCGAGGAGGCCAAGAAGCGCTGCGGCTAGGCTCGACCTTTCACAAGTCGGTGGAGGGCGCCGACGCGGCTTCCGTCTGTGCATCGTTGCTCATATTGGCCTCGTGGAACTCCTTCCACGAGGAGTGCATCCCGATGCTCAACAGACGGTCTTTGATGGTGGGCGGCCTGGCGATGGCCACCGCACCGTCACTGACCCGCATCGCGCACGGCCCAGTCTGGGACGTCCGATGCTGGTGTTCGTCGGCCACGAACTTTGAGGCGGCTGCAAGATCTGGCGTGCCCAGTCAGAGCCTGACTCTCTGTGCAAGTCCGACGCCTGCCAGAAACTCGACTATCGCAGTCGTCCATCCTGCCAACTGGTCGACCTGATCCTCAAGGAGGAAAAGCTGGCCCGCCGACGCGCAATGGGTCCGCGCCGCCTTCCTGGCGAGCGACGAAGTGCCGCGCAGCGGCGACCGGACGCGACGCCGCGCTTCATCCTCGTGCCCAGGACGACAAAGATCGATCTTGGCCGGTCACCGCGCGAATGCCGGCTGGAAGCGACAAGATGTGGCCCAAGATCCTGGAAGCGACAGGATACTACATAGCTGGCGCTTCGAAAGCCTTTGCCTCCCCGCAGGCTGGTGAGGCGGGTTCGCTTCGCACGCGCTCATTTGAAACACACACGCTTCCTTTGTGGTGGCGCTTGATGACTTCCGCCTTCGAAATCTCCTCGAAACGAGGGCGAAAGGCATATCGCTCGCCCATCGCGAGGTGTGCGCTTGATCAGATCGGCCTGCGTGAGCGTTTCCACGGGGAGAGAAGTCCCCACGACTCGAGTCCTTCATGGCCAATGCGATCTGCTCCGGCAGCCAGCTTCCGCCTCCTGCGCCTCGGTCCATCGCGACTCGGCGCAACAAGGTGCGACCACTCGTTCGTGAGGCATTCCCACCATCGCTCTCGCTGCTTCTGGCGCGGTCGCTGTGGACCTCGAGGCCGGCGGCCGCCATTGATCGGGATACGGTGTCGCCTCTGCGGTCGCGATCGTGGCGGTGCCTGGGGGCTGATGGTGGCGGCTCGATCCTCTGGCGCTGCCGGCACCGTCAGTGTGGCGCTCGATCATGGCATAACGCCTGGCATGCCGCAGAGGCACTGGCCGGCAAGCAGCTGGGGCACGCCGTCCGCCGTTCTGGATCGCCTCATCGCCCCGTTCATCGACGGCTGGGTGCTGCTGCAGTTCCTCGGCCATCACTACGAAGGTGGCAGCGTCCGGCGCTGCTCTTCGACAATATCTTCCAGGGCTTCATCGGGCTGATGTTCCTGGTCGCCGAGACCATGGCTGTCAGTGAGCAATACGCACCGAACGAAGCACACCGATAGT